>Ga0268246_10000453_pt1 | contig 17946 bp, 12 predicted proteins | sample AgamicOrSfe_FD_200242 | JGI IMG/M metagenome (GOLD analysis project Ga0268246, IMG submission 200242) | Agave microbial communities from Guanajuato, Mexico - Or.Sf.e (v2) (version 2) | ecosystem: Host-associated > Plants > Phyllosphere > Phylloplane/Leaf | place: Guanajuato, Mexico | collected...
GCACGATATATTGCCAAGAAAAAATAAAAAACGTCCAAACGTGTAATTACTAATATATGGCCCAAACCATTATGAAAATGATGGATGATCTCACTCTTAAAATTAAATTTCTCAACCATCCATACAGGCAAAAAAATAATTTTTTTTGTTAACGTTTTTATGGTATTTAGTTTTAGGTAAGTTTAACGCATGTTTAAATGTAAATATGACTATTTACATTTAAAAACCTCGGCAAAAAAAAAATTTTTTTTTTTTCTTGCCGTTTGCGAGATTAATAGTTTGATAGTTTTAAAATTAAGTTTATATGGTATATTAAGATTAATATTACCTTTATTACCTAAAGCTTCTATAGATTACACATTTGTTGTATATTTAATCGGAGTGATTACAATAATATATGCAAGTATAAGTACATTAAGAACAATAGACGTTAAAGAACTTATCGCCTATTCATCAGTATGTCATGCCGCTGTATATCTTATAGCAATCTTTAGTAATACAATACAAGGAATTGAAGGTGCAATAACTTTAGGGTTAGCACACGGTTTTGTTTCATCTGGTTTATTTATATGTGCCGGGGGTGTGTTATATGATAGATCTCACACTAGATTAATAACATATTATAGAGGTATGGCACAATTAATGCCTATTTTTTCTATACTGTTCTTTATACTATGTTTAGGTAACGCTGGTACACCTTTAACTCTAAATTTTGTAGGTGAATTTATGAGTTTATACGGTACATTTGAAAGATTACCTTTATTAGGTGCTTTCGCTAGCTCTTCTATTGTATTTAGTGCTGCATATACTATGTTCATGTTTAATAGAATTGCCTTTGCCGGTACATTCTCTAAATATTTCAAAGTTAATATACCTGATTTAAATAAAAGAGAATTCTCTATCTTGTTTATATTAGTTTTATTTACTGTTGCATTAGGTATATACCCAGCTCCTATTTTACAAGGTTTACATTACTCAGTATCATGTTTAATATACAATACACCTGTATACTAGTTTGTTAGTATTTATAATGTTTAAGCATTTATTTAGTTATACACTTTTTGTTGTTAACGCCAATAATAATAAAACCCGTTTAACGTAGTCGATATAGTTTTCTTGCTATGCGTTAAAGTAATTAACGTTTAGCTTCAGTCGTGTTCGGAATACTAACGCTCTATGCTATATTGCGGCAATAATATTGTAATAAATTGTTAACATTAAACAAACAAAAAAACGGCCATAGGTTAATGGTAGACCGTTCGTCTTCCAAACGATGTGTGTCGATTCGAATTCGACTGGCCGTATTATTATACCTCAATATAAATTCATTATTGTGGATTTTCAAAAAGGGTTTTGTACGTTTAAATACCTATAACACGCCAAACCAGAGACCTTGATTTAATAGGTAAAATATGTGACTTTTAATCATTAATATATGGGTTCGAACCCCATAGGTCTTAAAGGCTCAATAGTCAAGTGGTTAAGACATAACTCTTTCATTGTTACATGCTTGGGTTCGATCCCCAATTGAGCTATAGTGAACTATATACTTTAACGTTAAATCGCTTAAATTAAAATGAAAAAACGTATTTACACTTGTAGATTTGTTTTAAAAGGAAAAGTCGCCATGGGTAAGGCAAGATATTTGCTAAATATTGTGTATTTAACACTTGGATGTTCGATTCATCTCTTTTCCGTTAAACACACTACATAGTATTGAGCACTCATCATATAACGTTAATGCATGTAGCTACAGTAATAAAATTTAAAGATAAGCCCTTAAATTTATATTTATTTATTTAAATAAATAAATATAAATTAAGCCGACTTCAAGGATGAAAAAATTACCTATAGTAATTTTTCCCTGGCTTTTAATTTTTAATGGCGGATTAAATTTTATTTATTTAAATAAATAAAATTTTAGGGCTCCGCTTAATTTATTAAAAATTTTAAGCTTCGCAGAAATTAAAAAAAATACTATATATGGTTCTTTAACTTAACAGGTAAAGTGCGTTCTTGATAAGGATGTTATTCAAGTTCAAGTCTTGAAGGAATCACTTGATTATGCTTTGTTTGTGTTTAACGAGTTAAAAGAGAATTGGCTGAGTGGTCTATAGCGATAAGCTTGAAACTTATTGGGTTTTATTGAACCTCATCCGTTCGAATCGGATATTCTCTGTAAAATGCACTATTAGCGTTCAATAAAAACGTTAAAACGTTTGAACGTTATACGGGTTAGAGCCAGGTTGGTTAGGCGCCTTATTTGGGTTGAGGAGTAGTTATGTTCGAATCATAATAACCCGATATGTGACATTTTACATCTGTTAATACCTTTACTTTTCTTAACTATCTCTTTTTATAAATTTTTATATGGCGGTATTTAAACGCAAGAAAAAAAATTATTTTTTTTTTTGCCGAATAATAATGAACACCGCTATCTGCTCCGCTGCAATATGTACGCAAATACATATATATATATATTGATGAGTTGCCGTTTAATATAACAGTATTATATACCTTATATACGGTAAAACTATTATGTTTATACACATAATATAGCCATCTTGAACTAGTTTAACCATTTAATATGACAAATCTAAATTTAATTAATTTAAGCCCAGAAATAAACAATAGCCCGTTAGATCAATTCGCCATAAGAAACTTATTTAGTATTGACGCTCCAATCTTAGGAGATGCAAACATTTCATTAACTAATATAGGATTATACTTAACAATAAGTACTGTAATACTTATAAACCTATATTTAATAAGTAACAACTACAGCAAAATAGTATCAAATAACTGAAGCGCCAGTCAAGAATCTGTATACGCAACTGTACACAGTATAGTTATAAACCAAATAAACGATAAAAAAGGACAAATGTACTTCCCATTTATATTTACATTATTCTTATTCATATTATGTAATAATTTAATAGGTATGGTACCATACAGTTTTGCTTCAACAAGTCATTTTGTATTTACATTTTCTTTAAGTTTTACTATAGTGTTAGGTGCAACTATATTAGGGTTTATATACCATAAAAGTAAATTTTTCTCATTATTTGTTCCTTCAGGTTGTCCATTAGCTTTATTACCTTTATTAGTGCTAATTGAATTTATATCATACTTAGCTAGAAATGTATCATTAGGATTACGTTTAGCTGCAAATATTTTATCAGGACATATGCTATTAAATATATTAAGTGGATTTACATATAATATTATGAACTCAGGATTCTTATTCTTCTTCTTAGCTTTATTACCTTTAATGTTTATAATAGCATTTTCAGGGCTAGAATTAGGTATCGCATTTATCCAAGCACAAGTTTTTGTGGTATTATCATGTAGTTATATAAAAGACGCATTAGAGTTACATTAATTAAAAACTCCAAACTTGCCTTTTAAGGCGTTTTTTTTTACCTTTATAAAACGTAAAAAAAACGTTAAAATACGTATAATATACTTTTTAATTAAAATTCTGTTAAAAAGCCCGGCCGCCGACTTCGAGGAGTCGGCTGGGCAGCCTCGCAGATAAGAAAAAAATAAAATTTTTCTTAGGGGATTATGCAGATGGTTCTGCGTTTTGATTGCAGATCATAAATTTGGAGTTCGATTCCCCCGTATCCCTTTTAATTAAACGGCAAACCTTAAATAAATAATTAAAAGAAAAATTATTTATTATTTGCAAAGCTTTAAATAAATAATTAAAAATCTAAGCAAAAGAAGATTAGCTCAAAGGGTAGAGCTTTCGTTATATTTAATATGGCGTTTTTTTTTATTATATAGAATAAAAAAAAACGTATAATATAACGAAATATATTTGTTCAACTCAAATATCTTTCATGTGTTAATTTATTCAATTTTATTTTTATTAAGTTCAAATGCCGTTTCTTTGAGACGAGACAAATCTATACTTTATGCTAGAATAGTGATAACTATTCTTATCTGTAGTTTTATTCTATGTTATAATAGCTATTACTCAGAATTTCATGATAAAGGTTTAGGATTTTTTGGAGGTTTTTACCAAACTAGCGCTTTAACTCATACTTTCCATCTATTTTTATTCATAGTAACTAGTTTAATATTAACATTAAATGGATTTTACCCTAGAAAAGTATATAGTGAAAAATATAGTTCTGCATATAAATTAGCTTTTTGTAAATTAGTTTATTTTAATAGTTTTATTTTAAATAAAATGTCAGAACAATTTAGAATTATAGAATATCCTTTATTAATATTATTTGTAGTAATAGGAGGAGTATTTTTAATATCAAGTAGTGACCTTATTTCAATATTCTTGTCTATAGAATTACAAAGTTATGGTTTATATATACTGTGTGCCGTATACAGAAATTCAGAACAGGCAACTAGTGGAGGTTTAACATATTTCCTATTAGGAGGTTTAAGTAGTTGTTTTATACTTTTAGCTTCAGGTTTATTATATGGAAACTCAGGTAATACTAGTTTTGATGGTTTATATGTTATAAATAACATATCTAACATAAACGAAAACATGGTAAACAATATTTTAACTTCTATAAATTCACTATACGATTCCTATTATATTAACTTTTCATTAGTTATTATGTCAGTAGGTTTCTTATTTAAAGTTAGTGCAGCACCATTTCACTTCTGAAGTCCGGATGTATATGATGCTATACCTACAATAGTTACAACATTTGTAGCAGTATTCGCTAAAATTTCAATATTTATCTTATTACTAGAATTAGTACATTACACAACTAATTTTTTTGCCAGTCAAGCTCAAGCTGACTTAGTAAATAATATGGAGGAAAACAACTCTTTATTTAACTACTCTTGAACTTTTACTTTATTATTAAGTAGTTTCTTATCTTTAATAGTTGGATCTGTATTAGGTTTAACTCAATTTAGAATAAAAAGATTGTTCGCATATAGTACTATTAGCCATTTAGGTTTTATTTTATTAGCATTAACTATAAACAGTGTAGAATCTATACAATCATTTATATTCTATTTAATGCAATACTCATTAACTAATCTAAATGCGTTTATTATATTACTTACTATTGGATATTCTTTATACTTGTATGTAGAAAAAGAAAATAAAGATAGTAATATAGAAACTCAAATGGTGGACAAAAACAATTCACCTATACAGTTAATTAGCCAACTAAAGGGATACTTTTATATTAACCCAGTATTATCTCTAAGTTTAGCTGTAACTTTATTTTCATTTGTAGGAGTTCCACCTCTGGCAGGTTTCTTTGCTAAACAGATGGTATTAAGCTCTGCATTAGATAGCGGTTACGTATTTATGGCCTTAGTTGCTATATTAACGTCAGTTATAAGTGCATGTTATTATTTAGCTGTAGTAAAACAAATCTTTTTTGATAAATCTGACTATATTATTAACCCAGTTATAGAAAATATATCATTAAAAGCAAATATTGTGAGAAATACACAAATACATGAAAATATAAATATTAATGCTAACAATATTACTTTATCTAGTTCATTAACTAGTGTAATTTCAGTGTTAACATTAATTATATTATTATTTATTTTTATACCTCAAGAGTGATTAAGTATGGCTAATATATTAGCACTTATATTATTTAATTGTTAAATGACATCAATAATCTTCTTTTTTATATTTGTACCCATCTTAAGTGTAATCTTATTATCAGTAAATTTTATCTTTGCACCTCACAAACCATATAAAGAAAAAAAAACACCTTTTGAATGTGGTTATCACTCATTCTTAAGCCAAAATAGAACTCAATTTACTATCTCTTTCTTTATTTTTGCCTTATTATTCTTAATATTTGATCTAGAAATAGTACTTATTTACCCTTATAGTGTTAGTAGTTATGCTAATAATATTTATGGTTTAGTAGTTATGATTATATTCACATTAGTATTAACAGTTGGATTTATTTTTGAGTTAGGTAAAAATGCTTTAAAAATAGAATCTAAACAAAACCTAGCTTATAATGATAAATTAGAAACAGGTAAAACTAATATAGGGTAATACCTCTGGAAAGCGGCATATAATTTAATAGTTTTAATATATCTATATTATTTGAGTTATATATACTATATTGGCTAAACGTTTTTTTTTACGTCATATATAAAAATATTAATTTTTATACCTTTTTCTATGTTTCATGATATAATTATATATGTATATAATTATATTAATATAAGAACTACATAAATATATACTTGGATAGTATATTTTAATAAGTTGCGGATAAAACCCAGGGAAAAATTACTTTGGGTAATTTTTTCACATCTACAGACATTATTACATTTGTATATATTAATAACATGAATTTATCACTAATCTTATTTATAATAGGTGTATTAGGATTTGTATTAAATAGAAAAAATATAATCTTAATGTTAATTTCAATCGAAATTATGCTTTTAGCTATTACATTTTTAATATTGGTAAGTTCAGCTAGCTTTGATGATATATTAGGCCAAACCTTTGCTATTTACATAATATCAATAGCAGGAGCAGAAAGTGCAATAGGTTTAGGAATTCTAGTAGCATTCTACAGATTAAGAGGAAGTATTGCAATAGAATATAAATAATGTATTTAGCCATAATAGTCTTACCATTATTAGGATCAATAGTATCCGGTTTTTTTGGTAGAAAAGTCGGAGTTACCGGTGCACAAATAATAACAACAAGTTGTGTAATGCTAACTACTTTTTTTTCTATAATCACTTTTTTTGAAGTAGGTTTAAATAATATCCCAGTTTCAATCCAACTGTTTAAATGAATAGACTCAGAATCATTAAATGTATACTGAGGATTTAATTTTGACTCATTAACAGTATCTATGTTAATCCCTGTATTAATAGTTTCATCATTAGTACACTTATACTCAGTAGGTTACATGAGCCACGACCCGCATAATCAAAGATTTTTCAGTTATCTAAGTTTATTCACATTTATGATGATAATCTTAGTAACAGCAAATAACTTTTTATTAATGTTTGTAGGATGAGAAGGTGTAGGAATATGTTCATATTTATTAGTAAGTTTCTGATTTACTAGAATAGCAGCAAATCAAAGTTCTTTATCAGCATTATTAACAAATAGAGTGGGAGATTGTTTTTTAACAATCGGAATGTTTGCTATTTTATGAAGTTTTGGTAATATCGATTACGCAACTGTGTTTTCATTAGCACCATTTGTGAATGAAAATATTATAACTATTATAGGTATATGTTTACTAATAGGTGCCATGGCTAAAAGTTCTCAAGTAGGTTTACACGTATGATTACCTATGGCTATGGAAGGTCCTACTCCAGTTTCTGCGTTGATACATGCAGCCACTATGGTTACTGCAGGTGTGTACTTATTAATGCGTTGTTCTCCTTTAATTGAATATAGTTCAACAGTATTAATCCTATGTTTATGATTAGGTGCTATAACTACAGTATTTAGTTCTCTTGTAGGTTTATTCCAACAAGATATTAAAAAAGTTATTGCCTATTCAACTATGAGTCAATTAGGTATGATGGTTATAGCTGTAGGTTTATCATCTTACAATATAGCATTATTCCATTTAGTTAACCATGCTTTTTATAAAGCACTTCTTTTCTTAGGTGCAGGTGCAGTTATTCACGCAGTAGCTGACAACCAAGATTTCAGAAAATATGGAGGTTTAAGACCATTCTTACCTTTAACTTATTCTGTTATGTTAATAGCATCTCTTAGTTTAGTTGCTTTCCCTTTTATGACTGGTTTCTATTCTAAAGATTTGATTCTTGAATCTGCATATGGACAGTTTTACTTTTCTAGTACTGTTGTTTACTTTATAGCTACTACTGGTGCTATGTTCACTACTTTATATTCTGTTAAAGTATTATACTTAACTTTCTTGGCTAACCCTTCAGGTCCGGTTATTAATTACAAACATGCTCATGAAGGTGATATCTATATGAGTTTACCTTTAATTATATTAGCCTTATTCTCTATTTTCTTTGGTTACATTACTAAAGATATCTTTATTGGTTTAGGGTCAGGTTTTTTTGCTGATAATGCTTTATTTATCCATCCTTCACATGAAATCTTGTTAGATACTGAATTTGCTGTACCTAGCTTTTTTAAACTATTACCTTTAATGTTTACTATTTCATTAACTGTTTTAGCCATTGTGTTCTCAGAATTTTATCCTAAATTATTAATTTCTTTCAAATTCTCTAAATTAGGTTACAATATTTTTAGTTTCTTTAACCAACGTTTCTATGTTGAATTATTTTACAACAAATACATTACTGATGTTGTATTAAAATTAGGTGGTCAAACTACTAAAGTACTTGATAAAGGTTCTATCGAATTAATTGGACCTTTCGGTTTAGAAAAAGGATTATTGTATTTAAGTAATAAAATTGCCAGTTTAGATACTGGTGTTATTACTAGCTATGCTTTATACATATTAATAGGTTTAATATTCTATATATTAATTCCTTATTTAACTATTAATAACTTACTAATTATAGTAATAGTAGGTTTATTTAGCATTATTTAGGAAAGCGTTTTAAACGTTTAAATTAATAACTTTGTATTTAGTTTTCTTTTTTTACCTAGCGTTATTATTATTATAATTATAATAAATAATCGGTTTTGCAAAAAATAAATAATTTTTTTTTATAATTTATTTTTCACAAATTACTTTTTACCAACGTTTAACGTTGAAACGCTAAAACACTCAAAACAAAAAAAAAGATTAGCTCAAAGGGTAGAGCTTTCGTTATATTTAATATGGCGTTTTTTTTTATTATTACGAATAAAAAAAACGTATAATATAACGTAATATATTTGTTCAACTCAAATATCTTTCATTTATATTATATATAGTGTTTTATACGGTTTATCGCTTTTATCGTTAAAAGCCGAGTTTATGGCGTTGAAACCCTAACCCTAACCCCTAAACAAAATATCTTAATATACAAACTATATAACCATCTTGTTGGATAAACGTTTTTTTTTATTATGAATAATAAAAAAAACGCCATAATAGGCAGATACTAAAAAATATATAGCCTCGTTTTGTAACGATTAAACGCTATATACTCAGCAAAAAAAAATAAAAAGAAAATAAAAAAAAAAATAAAAATTAAAAAATATGAGAATTTTAAAACGTCATCCGTTATTAAAACCTGCTACAGATTTTGTTATTGATTCACCTACACCATCAAATATTAGTTATTGATGAAATTTTGGTTCACTACTAGGTTTATCATTAGTTATACAAATTATAACTGGTATAACTTTAGCTATGCACTACAACCCTAATGTGCTAGAAGCATTTAATTCAGTTGAACATATAATGAGAGATGTAAACAATGGATGATTAATCCGTTACTTACACTCAAACACAGCTTCAGCTTTCTTTTTCTTAGTTTATTTACACATAGGTAGAAATTTATACTATGGATCATACAAAGCACCTAGAACTTTAACATTCTCAATAGGTGTTATTATCTTCGTATTAATGATAGTTACAGCTTTCTTAGGATATGTGTTACCTTATGGGCAAATGAGTTTATGAGGTGCTACAGTTATTACTAATTTAATGAGTGCTATACCATGAATAGGTCAAGATATTGTTGAGTTCATCTGAGGTGGATTCTCAGTTAATAATGCCACATTAAACAGATTCTTCTCATTACATTTTGTATTACCATTTGTATTAGCTGCTTTAGCTTTAATGCACTTAATCGCATTACATGACAGTGCAGGATCTAATAATCCTTTAGGTATATCATCTAACTATGATAAAGTTGCTTTCCATCCTTACTTTATATTTAAAGATATAATTACTATCTTTATATTTATGTGAGTGTTATCATTATTTGTATTCTTCATGCCTAATGTTTTAGGTGACAGTGATAATTATGTGATGGCTAACCCTATGCAAACTCCTCCAGCTATTGTTCCTGAATGATACTTATTACCATTCTATGCTATACTTAGAAGTATCCCTAACAAATTATTAGGTGTTATCGCTATGTTATCAGCTATCTTAATTTTATTAACTATGCCATTTAGTGATTTAGGTAAATTAAGAGGAATACAATTTAAACCTTTAAATAAAACTATTTTCTTCATTTTTGTAGCTAACTTATTATTATTATTAGTATTAGGTGCTAAACACGTTGAAACTCCATTTATTGAATTAGGTCAAATTGCAACTTTAATTTACTTCTTATTCTTTATAGTATTAGTACCTATGGCAGGTATATTTGAAAATAGTATAAATGAATTCTATACTCAAGTTAAAAAATAATTAACTTAAACGCAGCTAACCTTTAACAAAAAAAGAATTTCTTTCTGCGAAGCTGCCCAGCCGACTCCTTGAAGTCGGCGGCAGGGCTTTATCCTCGATTTTAGATCGAAGATAAAGAAATTTTATATAATAAAAAAAAACGCCATTAAACTCGGCAAAAAAAAAGAATATATTGCTACTAAGCGTTTTTAACGTTAAAACACGTAGTTAACCGTGAAACCAGTTGTCCATTTACCATAAGGATACTTATGGTGTAACTAAAAGTCTTAAAAAAAGCATCGCTTTTTCGTTATACGTGTATACACTATACGTATCAATACAGATTATGAGGTCCATTAAATTAAACGGAGCAAAAAAATAATTTTTTTTTCATCCTACATTATTAAAACTAAACCATGTTATTATTAACTTTATTATTAGTTCCATTAGTAGGAATACTAATTATCTTAACAAGCGAACAAGTCCGTGTGAGCAATGTACACGGTGAGCTAGCTTTTTCGGAAAATTCAGCACAAGCTGCATTGAACGTTATGGAAACAAAAACGCTAAATAAAGCGTCAAGAACAAAACAAATTAAACAAATAGCTTTAACTGCATCGATAGTTAATCTAATTATTTCACTTGTTATATTTATATTATTTGATTTTTCAACAAACCAATTCCAATTTGTACAAGAATATCATGAAGTAAGTTACTTTCACATATATTTAGGGCTAGATGGTTTATCTATATATTTTGTTTTATTAACTACTATAATAACACCTATATCATTGTTAAGTAATTGAACATCTATATCAGAAAATATAAAAAGTTATGTTATAATTATTTTATTATTAGAAACTTTATTATTAGCTGTGTTTTTAGTGTTAGATATCCTTTTATTCTATATATTCTTTGAAAGTATTTTACCTCCTTTATTTATATTAATAGGATTATTTGGTTCAAGCAATAAAGTTAGAGCAAGTTTCTATTTATTCTTATACACATTATTAGGTTCATTATTTTTACTATTATCTATTCTTACTATGTCATCTATAATGGGTAGTACAGATTTCGATGCTTTATCAAAAACTAATTTCAACTATTTTACTCAATTATTTTTATTTTATGGTATTTTTATTGCTTTTGCAGTTAAAACTCCAACTATTTTTTTAAATACTTGATTATTAAAAGCTCACGTTGAATCACCTTTAGGTGGTAGTATTCTTCTAGCTGGTAAATTTATGCCTGCTTTAAATTTAGCTAATTGCTGGAAACACCTAATTACTGTAGTAATACTTAGTGTATTATTCGTTTTAGGTTTATCAGCAGGAATTTGTTTGCTTATTGATTCTTACATTAAAAACTAATGTACGATATTTTCAATATATTTTTTGAGAAGATATATATTGAAAATTTAAGTAATTAAAGTTCTTCAGAGACCATACGCTAAAAGTAATTACGAAAAAAATTATTTTATTTATCTTATTCCCTTATATATATATATATATTAAATTTACCATGCCTATGTTTAATTTTAATTAATTAGTGATATATGTAAATATCATTTATTCCAAAAAAAATGCCTCAATTAGTACCTTTTTACTTCATTAACCAAGTTACATTCGTATTTGCATGTATATTAATATTATTATACGTATTCTCAAAATACATATTACCTAAATTTGTTTCTTTATTCACAACACGTTTATACATAACTAAATTATAATTAACAAAAAATTTAACGTTGAGAAAAATATTTAATGATTTCATCGTTAAACGTTATAAACGCCATAAATCATAAATATATAGAACCATACAGTCCGTATATAAGTGATACATACTACACACATAAATATTAGGTGATGTTATAGCTAATGTCTAATAAATATTTTAGGAAAGTCAGGTGCAAATAAGGAAGATATAAGACAACGTTTAGATGTATAAAGCTAGCATATTCTTTTTAAGTTATGCGTGAATCAACATCTAAAATTAATCATTAATAAGGTGAAAACCATGGTAAATAGCAGAAATTATTAGTTATAATAAACTAGAAGTTTTATTGGGGTATTAAAAGTCAATAAAAAGTCTCAAACAATACAAAAAACATATGTTTTAGGTTTAATTATACACCGCGAACTATTAAGCCACTTTCTTGCTTTTATTTAGTTACATGTGTACACACAGGAACCCGCTTATTTGTATCATTTTATATAAAATTGTAGGCGTATATGCGTTTTTTACGATTAAAAACGTTAATAACTTTTACATAGCCTCGGCAAAAAAAAATAATTTTTTTTTTTCTTGCCTGGGTTTTTATTATTTAAAATAATAAAAACGATAAAAATTAATAATAAACCCTTTTAGCGGCTTGGCAGCCCAGCCGCTAAAAAGGTTAAACCCTTATTATTTTGTTTTATTGTAGCCTTATTGTTCGTAGTATATAATTATTCTACTTATGTGTTTAAGGTATGATACGTTTTATTTTGGCTATGTAAGCTAATAACATGACTTTTATTATATATGATTAATAGATATACACACATAGCCACTAATACAGTTTCTTGTGCTAAATATATCTCTATATTTTAAAATGAGTTAGTTTAAGCGCCAAGAAAAATTTAAATTTTATAAAAATGAACTTTATATCAAAAAACTTTTTCGAGCTATGTGATGCTCCAAGACCTTGAGGGTTATACTTCCAAGACGCGGCAAGTCCCCAAATGGAAGCATTAGTTGAATTACATGATAATATCATGTTTTACTTAATAATAATATTATTTGCAGTAGGTTGAGTAATAACTGCTCTTATAGTTAAATTTATGTACTCTAAATCAGGTATAAGTAACAAATATGTAAGCCACGGTACATTAGTTGAATTAATTTGAACTATTACACCTGGATTAATCTTAATATTTATTGCTTTTACATCATTCAAATTATTATACTTAATGGATGAAGTTAGTGACATAAACATGACATTATACATTGAAGGACATCAATGATATTGAAGCTACCAATACCCAGATTTCTTAGATAGTGATGGAGAATTTATAGAATATGACTCATATTTAGTTCCTGAATCTGATTTAGAAGACGGAGCTTTAAGAATGCTAGATGTGGATGAAAGAGTTATCTTACCTGAAATAACTCACGTGAGATTCATAGTTACAAGTGGAGATGTAATACATTCTTTTGCTTGTCCAGCTTTAGGTATCAAAGCTGATGCATACCCAGGTAGATTAAACCAAGCTTCAACTCTTATTAATAGAGAAGGTACATTCTACGGTCAATGTTCAGAATTATGTGGTATTTTACACAGTTCTATGCCTATTGCTATAGAATCTGTATCATTAGAAAAATTCTTATTATTCTTATGAGAAAAATAATAACTTAATGTTATAGCGCTTTATATTAGGCAGAATAAAAAAAGAAACAAATTTTCTTTTTTTTTCTTGCCTGCGTTTTAACGATAAATTCGGAATAAAAATATTTTTATTTCGTTAAATACCCATTAGGGCAGATAAAAATAAAAAAAATTATTTTTTTTTATTTTTTCGGCCTAGCAGCCCAGCCGACTCCAGGTAGTCGGCTTAAATTTTATTTATTTAAGTAAATAAAATTTTAGGGCTAAATTTTTGCCTTCTAAAATTAAATATTAAACAAAACAGAGTCAACATTCACGTCATACACGTGAATAGTTAAATATCGCTCAAAATAGTATTTATGTAAAATATTTGCATTATTAAGCTATAAAAGTTTTGTCATTATCCTAAAGATTTTCAACGGCCAAACAAGAAAAAACAAAAATTTTACTTTTTTGAGGTCGATGTAAATCATCCTATACGCTTAGCGAGGGACGATTTTCATATATTCAAATTAACCATATTACAATATATATAGAAAGAAAAATTTAGTTAGTTTATAGATATTATAATGTTATATATACCAACAGTTATCTCCATATTAGAAGTGTTAATAGTAACACTTCCTGCTTTATTTGTAGTGGCATTCGTTACAGTAGCAGAAAGAAAAACTATGGCTAGTATGCAAAGAAGAGTAGGTCCAAATATCGTAGGATATTTTGGTCTATTACAAGCATTTGCAGATGCTCTTAAATTATTATTAAAAGAGTATGTATCACCTACACAAGCGAATTTAATTTTATTTTTCCTAGGTCCAATAATAACTTTAATTTTTTCATTATTAGGTTATGCAGTTATACCATATGCTCCAGGTTTAGCTATTTCAGATTTTGATTTAGGTATATTATATATGTTAGCAGTTTCTTCATTAGCAACGTATGGTATATTATTAGCTGGATGATCAGCTAATTCTAAATATGCATTTTTAGGATCTTTAAGAAGTACAGCACAATTGATTAGTTATGAATTAATTTTAAGTTCAGCTGTGTTATTAGTAGTTTTCTTAACTAATAGTTTAAATTTAACTATAAATATTGAAGCACAAAAAGCCGTATGATTTATATTACCATTATTCCCTATATTCTTAATCTTTTTCATAGGTTCAGTTGCAGAAACTAATAGAGCACCATTCGATTTAGCTGAAGCTGAATCAGAATTAGTTAGTGGGTTTATGACTGAACACGCTGCAGTTATTTTTGTGTTCTTCTTTTTAGCTGAATATGCTAGTATTGTACTTATGTGTTTACTAGTTAGTATACTATTCTTAGGAGGTTACAATTTTGACTTTACTATATTTGCTCATATATTTGTGTTTATTTATAATATTTATGATTATATCTTAGATTTTGTTGATCCTGCTAATAGTCTTTCAGATATGAATCCTTCAGATCTATCAAGAATTAAACAATTATATAATGAACAAACTATTTACGATATTAATAGTTATTTCGAGAATTTACTAAGTAATCCTGCGATAGAAAATTTAATATATGCTTTAGTAATAGGTATAAAAACATCTATCATGATCTTTGTTTTCATTTGAGTTAGAGCTTCATTCCCTAGAATCCGTTTTGATCAATTAATGTCTTATTGTTGAACTATTTTATTACCTATAGTATTTGCTTTTGTAGTATTAATTCCCTGTATTTTATATAGCTTTGAAATATTACCAAGTAATGTATTATATTACTAACTTATACGCTTATTATATTTATAAACGTATTTATCGTCTCGTCGTTTAGATGAGGCTAAAGAATAATTTTTCTTAGAGTCATTTCGTGATTACATGGCTTGTCGCTATATAGCGTCATGCCATGTATATATTAATTTACATACCTGCCATACATACATTGTGTATAGCACAACACATAATTGTAATAGGATTATAGTTTGTGGACTAAATACAAGTATTATATTACTAAGTGTCAAAAAATTTAATAGTCAGGGATAATTTACCAAAAGTAAATTTATCAAGCTTAAAGTCTAGAACGTTGGCTTTTTTGTATCTTTTTTTCTTCTCCCACCTTATTGTAAACCTTAAAAATTGCTATATATATAGCACTTATAACATGTTTCATATATTACTATTTATTAGTATTTATAATCTAGGCTTTATTGATATACAATATATCATTGTAACCATGTTACAAATAAGCAAATAACATACGCAAATTTTTGTGTGAATAATATTACAATAAATAATATATCATACTTAAATAAAAAAGAAAGTGCAGTATCTATGTATATGGAAAGATGATTTTGATCATCTAATGCAAAAGATATTGGTACATTATACTTAATGTTTGCCTTATTCGCAGGTTTAGTAGGTACAGCCTTTTCTGTACTTATTAGAATGGAATTAAGTGCACCAGGAGTACAATACATAAGTGATAACCAATTATATAATAGTATTATAACAGCTCACGCTATAGTTATGATATTTTTTATGGTTATGCCAGCTATGATCGGAGGATTTGGTAACTTTTTATTACCTTTATTAGTAGGTGGACCAGATATGGCCTTCCCTAGATTAAACAATATTAGTTTTTGATTATTAATCCCAAGTATAGTATTATTTTTATTTGCCAGTGGTATCGAAAATGGAGCAGGAACAGGATGAACAATTTACCCTCCATTATCAAGTGTACAAAGTCACAGTGGGCCTAGTGTAGACCTTGCTATTTTTGCATTACACTTATCAGGTATAAGTAGTTTATTAGGGGCAATGAACTTTATAACTACAATATTAAATATGAGAAGTCCAGGTATAAGATTACACAAATTAGCATTATTTGGTTGAGCAGTAGTAGTAACAGCAGTGTTATTATTATTATCTTTACCAGTATTAGCAGGAGGTATTACTATGTTATTAACAGATAGAAACTTTAATACTTCATTCTTTGAAGCTGCAGGAGGAGGAGATCCTATATTATACCAACATTTATTCTGATTCTTTGGACACCCTGAAGTTTATATTTTAATTATACCAGGTTTCGGAATTATAAGTACAACTATTTCAGCTAGTTCTAATAAATCAGTATTTGGATACTTAGGTATGGTATACGCTATGATGTCTATTGGTGTTTTAGGTTTTGTTGTTTGAAGCCATCACATGTATGTTGTTGGATTAGACGTAGATACAAGAGCTTACTTTACAGCTGCTACATTAATTATTGCTGTGCCTACAGGTATTAAAATATTCTCATGATTAGCTACATGTTACGGAGGATTATTAAGATTAACACCTTCAATGCTTTACGCATTAGGTTTTGTATTTATGTTCACTATTGGTGGATTAAGTGGAGTTGTTTTAGCTAATGCATCTTTAGATGTTGCATTCCACGATACATACTATGTTGTAGCTCACTTCCATTATGTATTAAGTATGGGTGCTGTATTTGCTTTATTTAGTGCATGATACTTCTGAATTCCAAAAATGTTAGGTTTAGAATACGACCAAGTAAAAGGAAAAGCTCATTTCTGAGTAATGTTTATTGGAGTTAATGTTACATTCTTCCCTCAACATTTCTTAGGATTACAAGGTATGCCTAGAAGAATTAGTGATTACCCTGATGGTTTCGCAGGTTGAAACTTAATTAGTAGTTTTGGATCAGTAATATCTGTTTCAGCTACATGATTATTCTTATTCATAATTTACCAACAATTAGTTGAAGGAAAAGCTGCTTCAAGATACACTTGACAACCAACAGAATTCCATAGTGATATATTACAAACTTATTTAAACAGAGCATATGATAGTATAGAGTGAGCAATACAAAGTCCACCTAAACCTCATTCATTTGTATCTTTACCATTACAATCAGGATTGGTAAATAAAGTATCGTATTATAATTTTTTTGTATATTTTATGTATATTAATTAATATTTGTAGCATTATTGGGGTTTTTTTGCTTTTAATTGTATTAATACATACTGTATTATAGCATGTATGTTTTATCTATCAGGTAGATATATATTATATCTTTAACGGTAATTTAGGTTTAAGTAAACGATGTTATATTATGTGTACATTAGGTCAAATTAATTGGAATTGAAACAACAAACATAGAGGATTAACAAAATATATGAATTTTTATACAAATACACCGCATAACACAAAGATACGTTATTCCAGGCTTACTACACTCCTCCCTATACCGGTCGTTTATTAAGCAGCAACATACCTTGGTCTCCTTTATAGAGTCCTACACAGATTAGTTTAACAAATGATTTTATAAACGGATTAA
>Ga0268246_10000454_pt1 | contig 17916 bp, 18 predicted proteins | sample AgamicOrSfe_FD_200242 | JGI IMG/M metagenome (GOLD analysis project Ga0268246, IMG submission 200242) | Agave microbial communities from Guanajuato, Mexico - Or.Sf.e (v2) (version 2) | ecosystem: Host-associated > Plants > Phyllosphere > Phylloplane/Leaf | place: Guanajuato, Mexico | collected...
GTGGTGGAGTGGGGTTGGTGGGAGTGAGAGGAGGTGCCGGGGCGGGCGAGGCCGGCGGCTTCGAGCTGCTCGTCGGACCAGGCGAGGATGGCGGCGAGGAGTTGGAGGACTTGGAACTTTTTGGGGTCGGTGCGGTCGAGGGCGAGGAATTGGAGGATGTGGTTTGTTATGAGTGTTCTGTGCGTGGTTTGGTCAGCTACGGCGGAGGAGGGAAGAGATGGGGATGGGAACACGCACTTATCAACAGTGTCGTCGGGTTTGGAGCGTTTGATGTATTTCAGTGCCTTGGTGAGGTGGTCGTTTAGAATGACGGCTTCGTGGCGGAGTTTGCCGATTAGGAGGTTCTTTTCTTTGACTTCTTTCTCGAAGGGCGCTGCTCGCTCGAGGTCTTGTTTTAGTGTGTCGAGCTCGGTGTGGTAGGTATTTGATGAGTCTTCGGCAATCTTGAGCTGCTTTCGGAGCTCTTCAAGCTGGGTCTGGTAGTTCTCGACCATCTCTCGGAGTTCTTGCTTACGAGCTAGGGAAGGGATTAGCTGGTTGCAAATAGACACACGCGGTACAGGCATTACCTTCGTGTATGTCTTGCAGAGCACGTTGCAAACCATCAACAGTACTCGTCTGCTCATCTCGCTCTGACGCTGCTCGCTCGTACGCATTCTGCTGACTCATCAACTGCTCTTCTAGCTCCGCAACTCTATCGCCGAGTCCTTCTCTGATGGAACGTTCTTCCATGGCAAGCACTTCCCAGTCTTGCATGGCTTGCTTGGCTGTGTCAAACTCTTCTCGAGCAAGTGCCTCTCGCTGGACGAGATCGTCACGCTCCGAGATCCAATTTTGCTGGGTCATGTTGGCACGGTTCCGCAGCTGGTCTACTTCCTGGGTCTTCTGATCCCTTTCTATGCTAAGGTCGGCGATCTGTTGTTGCAGCGCTTCTGTTCCATTCTGGGCTTGTGTTATTTGGTCTTCTAGGTCTGCTATCTGTGTCCGTGCTTGCGCAAGATCGGCCTTGTTACGTGTCAGCCACGAGCTATCACTATCCGTGTCTCTCACTTACCGCATCCGCTTTCAGTCTTTCGCCCAGTTGCGACCTGATAGTATTGACCTTGCCCAGTAAAGTCTTGTATTGACTCTCTGCGTGCTCCCGCGCTGTCTGAGATTCCTCAAGCTGTGCCTTCACTTCTGCCAAAGCTTCGTCATGCTGCTGTCCCGTACCGTCCAGCGATTGTCGTAGCGTCGTCAATTGGGCATTCAGGTCGTCCTTTTCTCGTTCTGAAGCCACCAGCTTCTCCTTGATGTCCGCGGAGGCCTGGCTCTCCGCTTCTCGATCGGTCCGTTGCTGTGATAGCTGAGTCTTCTCCTCTTCATGCTCCTGCCGTATATGTGCAAGCTCTTCTTCATGCTGTACTCGACTATCCTCCAGTGACTTCTGCAGTTCGGCCAGTTGCCCCCGGACCGATTGACTCTCCGCGTCCCGATCTGTTCCTTGTTGTGATAATCGAGCCTTTTCCTCTTCATGCTCTTGTCTTATATGTTGAAGCTCTTCTCTGTGCTGTGCTCGACTACCTTCCAATGAAGTCTTCAGCTCGGCCAATTGCTCCCGGGCCGTCTCACTCTCCTGTGACGCTGCGGCAGCTCTTTGTTCGTGTTGCTCCATAGCCTGTCTCTGCGCTTCCCGCTCCTCGTCTTGTTGCGCCAATCTGGCTTCATGCTCTTCGTGTTGTTGTTGGCTGGCCGCCTTGAGCTCATCGATGCGCTTGCCCAGTGCGTCTCTTTCCCGCGCGGTCTCTGCCACCTTTTCCTCGGCTTCGGCAGCTCGCATCTGTGCTTCCCGTTCTTCCGTCTGTTGTCGCACCAGCTTGCCAACTTCCTCTTCATGCTTCTGCCGTAGTGTTTCAAGCGACTTCCTCAGCTCCGTGACTTGCTCCTTCAGCTGGTCACGCTCCCTGGCTGCTTCTGCTAGTCTTTCTTCTGTGTCTGCAGTGAGTGTATGCGCCTCGGATTGTGCTTGGCTTGTTGTAAAGGCTGATGCCAGCTGATGATGTGTGCCATCTACGGAGGCTCCAGTCTCTGTAGGCAATGTGGTCGCTTCGTCATGTTGTTGCAGTACAGCAGGGGTGTCTGGTATTGTAACGTGGTCTTGATCATCAACTGGTGAATCTGGTTCGTCATGGTCTTCGTCGCCATCATGGTCCGCTGCCTGCTTGGTGTCCAAAGATTGGATGCCATCACCATTGGCCTTTGCCTTCGCCTTTGCCTTCTTCTTCTTGTTCTTCTTCTGATTCGCAGCTGTGTTAAGCTGGTATTAGTATGTGTTTGATTCTGGGGTCTTGTTACTGTGAGGACTGACTTAGAGGTGCGTCGACAGCAGTATCCGGCGGCATTGCATATAAAACAATGCAAAATCAATTGCCGCGATGTTCTATGCAATAAGAAGCTTTGTTTGGATGTCTCGAGTCAATGGCGTATGGACACGTGAATGGAGATGTTTCAAGAGTGCTTTATGAACCAGGGGTTCGTTACAGGGGTGAAGGGCGAGTCATAAATTAGGATTACAATTTATAATTGCTATCTGATATATACAGTATCATACTATTCACATAATAATACCCCTCAGGCCTAAGCTGGCACCACCTTGACATCGACGACCTCACATGCTGGCGTACGACCTTGGCCTTCCCGTACCCAGTGAGACATCGCATCTTCATACTCTGCTAGACCTTGCAGACTCCCTCGGAAGACTGCTCCGCCATAACATACAGCCCATACGACACCCGCTGCATCTTGTCCGCCATCCCAATTGCATTCGAGTAGTCCTCCGCAGGTGATGTCGCAATACTCTGCCTCGCCAGCCTGAGGTCGTTCTGGACCAAATAGATCCTGCTGGTAAAAGTCTTCGTCATTGTTAAAGTCGCTTAGTGCGTAACCAGCATACGCCTCACCAGGCACATCGGCTATCGTAAGAGCACCACTTGTAGTATTCAGCTCGAATAAAGTCGCTGGTGCTGCTGGTGCAAGGCCTGGAGGCAAGGCGTTCGGACAGTCGGGACAGTCAAAATCGTTGTTATTCGAGTTCTCCAGTGGGGAGTATGCAGTGGTGCTAGTTGACGAGAGTACGAGGTCATACCCTCCGATATTCGTGGCGATGTATGCATTCATCGGTTGAGTCAGAAGATAGAAGGAAGACGGGACAGCGTATACTCCAGAGTTTGTTATAGTAGATGTCTGTGTTGAGGTAATAGTGATTGTACGAGGCAAGCGCTATTTCAAGCATTGACATCAGTTATAAGACAATCAAGTGGATATATGACGGGGTCTACTTACAGGTGACTCTGTCGAGGTAAGCGTGATGGTCGATCTGTAAGTACTCGTTGTTATGCGCACTTTCGTGCTGGTGATCGAGGCTACTGTTCCTAAAATCGTGATCGGCGACCCGGACGATAGACAGCTGCATCCCTCTTGCACTTTGCTCGTTCCGAACGTCTGCAGTACGCCAGCAAGCCCACTTATGGACGAGGGCGCGGAGGAGGACGCCACGAGCTGAGCACCCCAGACAGCGCCATTTGGCTGTACTGACTGTAGTGAGCTCTTCATCCAGCAGGTCCCAGCACTCGGATGATAGTAGTCCGTAGGAACGAACGAGACGTCGATACAATTCGTCGTGCTTGTGCATAGTGCTATACATGCATCTAGCGAAGGTGTGTTGCCGGAGCCAATGTCCCCTCCGAAGTGATCTTGGTAGCACTGGATCACGAACGCATTGTTGTTCGAGGTAAAGATGGTGCCGTCTGACCCGGGACAACTTAGAGGAGCCGCGACAGCTGAGATGGCTGCTTTTGCAGCTGGTCTTGTTTCTGCAGTGGAAGAGACTTGACCAATACTTCGCTTCGCGTGGGAGATGTCGATGCAAGAACCACTATCGACAGTCAATAAGGTTTGTGACACATGGTAAACATTGCAGAGCGTACATCGTTATCGTTGTAGTGACATGAGTCGTTCGCGTTGCTGGTGGCGAGACCACATTGGCTGAGGACCTGAAAACGTTCAGCAATTGCCAGAGTAGAATAGTAGCATATGATCAAGTCTCCTGTTCAGTGTCTGCCTCGAAGTTCATTGCTGTGTATGTGGTATGAAATATCGGGGAGCACTCACCCAGTCACAGTGATAACCGATGTACTTCGTTGGGCTCGCGTCAGCATAAATGTCAAACTCCTAAAGCCACACTTAGACTGACGCTAACTTAGTGATCAAGACTACACTCGTACTTGTCGTGACCACTGTTCTTGCTTGTGTACCGGGTATCGTTGCTGTTCTGGGTTATGTTAGGAGGTCGAGTGCTTTGGACCAGTATGGACTTACAACGCAGTATCAGAACTAGGTAGCAAGCTTGAGCATAACCTCGCAGCATCGGGCAGTGATAGTAGAGCCGAGTAGACATTCTGGTGGCCAGGACATCCTGGAGAGACTGGCACTCGACCATGTGAAGCCAGTGGACTCGATCGCACAGGCACGATGAACAAGAAGAAAAATGGAACCAATGTCATGAAGAAATTGAGCATGGTGAAAGTGATGGTGATCCTGGAGACGAATATGCTGTCACAACACACGCATCACAAAATTAAGGTCATGCAGAGTAGCGCGAATCAGTTGATATATCTTGATATCTGTATGCAAGCTGGAATACAAAGTCTGGTCGGGAGGCAGGGAATTGGATGCACGAAGACGTGCCCGCAGCCATACTTTGGCGAGGCGTTTTGAGCTTACTTGCATCAACAGCCGCGATTGCTAAGAAGAACGCACGTCGGACACGCGTACAATGTTCGTGGTCATATACTCGACGCGACAAGAGGGCTGGAAGGTGAAGCAGAATACGAGGTCGGACTTGGCATTGATGATGTACCACAAATATACGTTTCGATGTCACTTTAGCCAACGGCCAACGGCGTCAAGTCCGAAAACATTTGTCAAAGCAGCACGGGATTGTGTTTCAAGTTGGTCAGAGAGACAATCACCAAGTTCCGCCAACATGGTATCCTGGCAGCTGTAAGTCCTTATCCGAACGATCCATCGCTCTTACTGACCAATCTCCATCAGTCTCAATACCTTCGCCATCCCCCTAGCCCTCTACGCGCTGCCGCGGTTGCTGGCCTTCTACCGTTCCCTCAGCTCCCCCACCTACAAAGCCACGATCACTCCTCTCCCACCCCGGACCCTCCATCTCCTCATTCTCCTCGCCTTCTCCGCCTTTCTCAGCCTCGCCTTCCTCATACCACCCTTCACACCCTCCAACATCTTCACGACACACCCCTCCAACCGCCCAATCACATCCACATCCACTCTCCTCGACCGCCTCTCCACGCGACGGCCCCTCACGCCCACAGAAGACATCTCCCTCCGCGCGGCCCTGGCCTCGAAGTCCGGTCGACTCCTGTACTACGCCCTCGGCCCAGACACGCTAACATCCTGCCTCTTCTGCTCGCCCTCTGAACTCGACGCCCCAGGCGCATCAACAGTGCCGCTGAGCTATCTGCTCTACCAGCTTCCGTCGCAGTTGGCGCCGCACTTGCTACATCTCGCGCTGCTCGGCCTCGTCACTGCGTCATCCCTCACCAATAATGTCAATACTAGCGTCAGCAGCAGCACATCCCCCGCTCGCTGGCGGACCCCTTTCCTCACGCTATCCCTTACCCTCGCCGCTCTAGATATCTACCTTCTCAGCACCTACGACCTGCGCAACCCCAACGCGCTCATCCGACCAGGCGCGCCGCTCTCTGCCATCGACTTCTTCCACTGGCGGCTGCGCACCTACCGCTACCTCTCCCTAGCCCTGACGGACGTCCTCCTCACCGCTGTTATCTACCTATCCAGCACGAACCGGCTCTTCGTTCGACCCTCGACTCCAATAGAAGGGTTAGCAGATAAGGTCGTGAATCTGGGGAGGGTGGTCGAGGCAAGCAATAGTCGCATTTGGGCATCAGGAGTGGTGAGGAATACGGCGAGCAGGAGTCGGGAGTTGAGGGGACAGGAAGAGAAGTTTTGGGAGGAAGAAGGGAAGGTGTACGAGGAAAGGGAGGTTGTAGATGCTGTGAGGGCTGCATTAGGGAGAGTAGATCTGAGAGCGATGGAGGGCAAAGCGAGGCAGATGGCGGAGGTAGTGGGACAGCTCATGGTGGTGTCCAAGCAGGGTGGGAGTGCAGATGGGTGATGTAGAGGGTGTTTTGATAAATGCGAATACAGAGATGTCAGCAGGATCATGTAGGCCTCGTGGAGTAAAGTTGTGCTACGTGTGCTGTGAAACCCGTCGACCAGCGATCGAGTACATCTATCTCCATCTGCACAGCAATGCATCTGTCCTTGACGCCTTCGTACCCTATTGCGCCATACCAGTCCTTATCCATGACCCCGAAATACCCAACACAAGCCTCCGTCACACAACGACATAACCTTTACCTTGCCCAACCAATAGCGTACGGCTGATGGTCAGCTTGCAACTCATCCACACCATATGGATCCTCAAATGCATCGTACATCACCCCTTCCGGGTCGAAGCTAGGCACATCCAGCTCACCCACTTCGTACTCGGCATGCCCCTCGAAGCGACCGTCGTCCCACAGTGCCACATTGTCCGATGCTGATCGTGAAGGAAGTGGAGATCTCACATCTGGGACATGGTAGTGTTGAAAGTCTGGAGCGAAGTCTGTCTCTTGTACAGAACTGTCTGCTGTGGGCATGGGTTCCGGATCGTAGGGTGGCTTGAGGTAAGTAGGCAAGCTTTTCCTTCTGCCTTTCGAAGCTCTTTTGGGTTTGGTGGTGGTGACACGTTCGACTCCTGCATCATGTCGGCTCGTACCGATCTCGACCCTGAGTGTGCCGATGCTTTCTGCACTTCGCTTCCTTTCCACTTCAAAGGAATCACGACGGACAATGTCGACGGAGGCGAGGTTGTCCTCGGACGTAGACACTCTCTTGCTTGCTTCTGCCGATGAACCAGGACTATCGTGGCAGAATTTCTTACATTTTCTAAGCGTTGGAGAAAGCGTCGGAGAACTAAGACCTGCTTCGGCAGAGCTTCTCTTGGACACATCAGAGGCGCGTTTGATGTTGATCTCTGGGATACCGGGAAGAGGTGGGATATCCTCCTCGTCGCCATACACCATTTCTTTTGTCACGTGAAATTCCTCCTGACTGTCAACAGCTGTACTTCCGTCGCAGTCCATGTTCGACCCTTGACGAGATGGGCCACGAGAGGGTCCGCGAGATGGTTGACGTGATGGCGATGGAGACGGTCCAGACGGTCTATACCATGCTGAAGGTTCGGCAAACTCCATGACGTTAGCGTGCTGTCGAAGACCCGAGATCTGTTCGGAGAAGCGCGAAGGTTCGGACTGCGCGGAAACCAAGTCGGCGTGGTGCATGAAGAAGTCAAAGTCGTCAAAGGCTGGATCGAGTTGGTCGAACTGCGCATCCACGCCTTGTTCGACCAAGGTGTTTGCGCTAGTCGCACGACTGACCGTTCCGGAACGTGCGTTGTCATTGACTCCGATGATACCGAGTCCTGTCGGAGTCGCCTGATGAGTGCCAATCGCTTGGATGCTGTCACGAGCCCAAGTGGCGAATTCGTCGTAGGAGTCTGGGATGCCAGCTGATGCCATCATAGTCTTTGGTCGATGCTTTGGCGATTCCTTACAGGTGACTGAAGGGGACTGTGCTGTGAAGCGATCGATGGTATCGTGATTGATAGTCGTAGGCAATGATGGCAAGTTGCGACTCGTATCGACAGACTTGGTGCGACGAGGGGAAGATCCCACCGGGCCTGACGCTGTGTCTGTGCCAAAGAAGCGTTGCAATTTCGGGCTAGATTCGACTATCGACTCTTCACTGACTTTCGGTCGTGCTGGCTCGTCGGGCAGAGTATATTTGCTTGATTCAGCACTCACCTGATAGCGTATTGTTCCTTGGTGACTGGAGCCATTCAGACGCTGGGCAATTGCGCCTTTCATCCTCCCAAATAAGCTGACATCTCCCGGAGCTCTATCGGTATTGTCTTGCTGTTTGACTAGCGTGCGGCGCGGGTTGGAGGGAGAACGGCTTTGTATTAGAGGTGTCTCGGCCATAGCTGCACGTTCATACTCTGCAGAGAGAAAGGCGAGATTTGGTGGACTGGCTTGAAGCGATGGACGTGGCGCGTGACGGCTAGGGTTGCGCAGCGGAGGTGCAAGAAATTGTGCTTCATGCTTGACAGTGTGTAACGGTGCTGATATCTCGAACTTGCGTTGAGGTGAGCGACTTCTGCGATGCATTGTGTCGTTTGTGGATCTGTCACCCAAGAGCTGAACTTGTCGAGGTCGTGTTGCACCGAGTTGTTGTGGGGTCAGATTCGGTAGTGGTGGCACACTCTCGACGCCGCCGAGAGACTGCTTGCTTTTCGGATACGCTTTTCGTGCAGGTAGACTCAGAGATCGGTGACGATGGCTGTGTGTCGCAGGTGACGCAAAAGAAATGCTAGCGAGCTCGTCTTCGTCTTGCGAGGGACGTGCTGTCATGCGTGGAGAGGACAGGAGATTGCGCGATGAGGGTTGAGAGTTGTTGCCTGGACATCCAGGTGTCAGCTGAACAGGATCTCAAAGTGGGGCAAATGACAGCAGTACTTGTTTCAGCTTCATCCTGAAACACTGAGAATGCAGAGAGGAACCCTCGACGACCTGCGCGCTTCTTGCCATAGGTTGCCATTGACTTGAGAGCAGAAAGCGCCTATAGTGACATTGAAAGAGTGTGCATGTAGAGGAGTGCCCTGGTGGTGAAGATAGGTGGGTAAAGATAGTTGACTGAGAGTCATGGATGGACGCGACGAAACGGGAGGTTCCGAAGCGCCGAAGAGGTCGCGCTTTCCTTTTCCTTCTTTCATCTGACTGCGATCATCGAGAAGCATAGCGATCTCAGCCACGCAGCCATATCTGCATATTACTCAACAACCTGTCCGAGCAGTGCTAGAGACGCCATTCTTCATGCAAGGTCAACCTCCATGTCGCCTGGAAGGGCCACTTGTTTTGCCACCATGTACAATCTAAGCTGTTTCTTGCTCACACCTAGACTATCCGTTTTACTACATTCTCCTGCTATTTCGACCCCTCACACTGTAGCATAATCGCATGATCGGACACTTTGCCCGCACGACTCTTGAAGTCTCTTACGCGTCAGGTAAACCCCACAAACCACCCTAGTCGAATTGTGAATCAAATGTGTGAATCGTGATTCTTGCGGTGCATGTAGCAGGGTTTCACTGCGACTTGCCCTTTAGAGGGTAGATCTGTCACCAGGTTTGCACCATCATGCAGGCTTCTTCGTAACTTTATACCTGATCTCGCGGTTAGAACGATGCGCCTACTGACTTAGACATTCATGCCACTCACAAAAACAGACGTTCTCTACTCCATATCCCTCGATCAGGGTCGTCCATCACGTCTTCCACCCGAAAGCTCTTGCGGAGATCTTTGACAAAATGTAGATCCGCATTGCGCCTCTTCTTGAAGCAGAAGTAACACACCGTGTTGCCACCGATCAGCTGCTTCATCGTCTGGAGTAGCAGAGGGAAGGCAGGTTCAAAGTAGACACAATCTGCGGCCAGAAGTACATCAGGCTGCTTGTGAATGCTTGCTTCGCCCCAGTCAAGCACGGATGCTGAGACAAACTCGGACGCAATGTGGTTGACCTTGATATTGTGCTCCATGAGTGAATGCAGCTGGATTTGATCGGTGATCTCAATGTGTGCATTGCTTGATTGACCTAAAGCGAGTGCTATAGCTAACCCGACTAAGCCGCCACCAGCACCTAATTCAAGTCTGTTTGCTGTTTTAGAGTCGTCGCCTAGCAAGAAAATTCGAAGTAGTTGTGCACCTACATCTGCTTCCCAGCTAGTGAGCTCAACTGTTCCTCCCGCAGCAAGTACTTTCCCAGTACCATGCCAGCCGGCCATAATTGACCACCACAGCCTTCTTTCAGGTCTTCATGTAGCTTGAGCTTGGTATGCAGGAGACCGTCGAAATCGATCTCTGTTGTGCCTGGAGCCTTCTGCTCGCGAACCTCAATCAGATCTGTATTGACAAAACCATCAAATTCCTTCGTGTCACTATCACTATCCGAGTCTGCATTCATGTTGGAGTGTGAACGGGAGGAATGATGTCGTCGAATGATCGACGTTCGCCTCAGCGCATCCAATCAGATGTCACGTGTATCAATTCAAATGGAACTCCAAGAACATCACTGGTGCATCTTCCGTCTCAAGTACTCCCTATTACACCCACCTTCTCTTCTACCGTGCTGCACCAACCTATCCGACTCGACGACACTCTCTGCCTCCGCGTCATTATAAGAAGTCACAATGTTCGCTACCACACGTTCTACCGCCGCTTTGGCCTTCCGAGGTATGCCGCCACCCTATGGCAGAACGACTTCAAAGATACTTGCATTGACACAGTCATTATAGTCAAGCCTACATCCGCCCTCATACCATTCAATGTCGCCTCACCCGCCGCTGTCGCCGCTCGCAACGTCTCCAGCTCGTCAAAGAAGAACGCCACCGGCACATCCTTGAACCCCACCGGTGGCATGAAGAACGCCTCAGAAAGCGCAACATCCTTCAACCCCGCCACTTCCATCTCGCAAATGCAAAGCCCTGGCGATGTCGCCGGTGCACCAGTTGTTCACCCGTTAAGAGCAGGCTCGAAGATGCCCACAAACATACCACTACCGACACAAGAGGGAAAGCAGGGTGTAGTACAATATGCGCTGTAAGTTTGTCATAGACTTGCTTCGCCACTCGAGGGAAATATGCTTATACCTTTTTCTCAGCACAACCCTTGACCAGATCACGAACTGGGCACGTCAGTCTTCGCTTTGGCCCATGACATTCGGTCTCGCCTGCTGCGCCGTCGAGATGATGCACTTGTCCACACCCCGTTACGATCAGGATCGTATGGGAATCATTTTCCGTGCCTCGCCTCGTCAATCCGATGTCATGATTGTTGCTGGTACCCTTACAAACAAGATGGCACCCGCACTGCGACAGGTTTACGATCAGATGGTGAGTTGCAATGAAGAACCCGCGGAGTCATTAGACAAGTGCTAATTATTCTCAGCCTGAACCAAGATGGGTCATCTCCATGGGATCTTGCGCAAACGGAGGCGGATACTACCACTACAGCTACAGTGTTGTACGAGGATGCGACAGGATCGTGCCCGTTGATATTTACGTACCAGGATGCCCGCCTACAAGTGAGGCTTTGATGTACGGCATTTTCCAGCTGCAGAAGAAGATGAGACATACCAAGATTACTCGTATGTGGTACAGGAAGTAGAGGAAGTAGAGCATTGAAGTGGGGATTGGAGTCGCTGCTGGTGAGCTGTGCTGTCGAGCAGTTTCGAGTCGCAGCAGGAAATTAGTGTGTTCCAAGGGAGTCTAGTCGAGGGAGGCATGCCCAATCTTGGGAGGCATTGCAGTGGCGTTCACAGGATTGTATATCAGGTTCAAACCTTCTGCCGTAGATATCGATGAGAATACTTTATACTGCCATTCTCAACCTGCTGTAAACTGAGTCCGCACTGCTGTCTCTATTCCAGTAGGTGGGGCGCCATTGGCCCCCGTCAGCCCCCACATCAATGACCTCTCACATCATCCTGGCGTCTGCTGTCTCCTAGTTCCATAGTATGCTCAAGGTTCATCGACATCTATTCAGCACTCGCACGTTGACCAGGCCATTCGTTCCAGTGAACAGCAGTATAACCAGAAGAATGTCGACCGAAGCACCGAAGAAGCATGAATTCATCATCATCCTGCCGGATCAGGAGGGCGCGTTGGAGCGCAGGATGGAGGTTCGTGGGTACGTAATGTTCTGTTCAAGTGCGTGCGGTCAAAGGTGATGTATTGTCGAGTCGTGTGTTGGGCTGTGTCAGCGTCTTGGAGGTTGAGTAGCCGGGATGACTACAGGAGAAGTGGCATGAACATGCTTCATTCCCAAGCATATTGCATGGCCTTTTGACTAGTGCTGTCATTCAGTTGACAGGATTCAATGGCATTGCGTCCCAGTTGCCGTGACACAAGTCTTTTCAAATGACCACAGAACACGCTGACGCTATAGCACCGTAGCCAACACCTGACTGATATCAAGCCCAACGTGGCGAATGGATACTACGTTTTCGGCGGTAAGTCCTGTTCTTCCCCTCTGCCAGACACAGACTGCAATCTCTCTCTGCACTCTCGTCACTCGCCCCATCGTCCAACACCCATCAGATATCTCAGCGAGAGCACGGAAGCCACATTCTCCTGCCTCATCTCCCAGCTAGTACCACTTTCCACCTAGTAAACTAGCTAATACATCCTTCCTCCCCAGGCGCCATGCTAGACGAAGTCCCTCAACCCGGCGCGCCACCAAAGATCCGCGGCTCCGTAATGCTGGCCGTGGCCGAGAGCAAGGAAGCCGTGCTAGAAAAGCTGAAGGAGGATGTTTATGTCAAGGTATGTTCAGTAAATCCATCTCAGCCTTTTCGTTTCATGGTCATTGCATGACGGAATCGAGCAATCTGCTAACGTGAGTCCGCTCGGCAGAACAATGTTTGGGACTGGGAGAAGATACAGGTATACCCCTTCATCAGCGCAGTGAGGCAGCCGTTGTAGCAGCCAAAGGTAGACGGGGAGTCGAAGGAGAAGGCGAAGATGTAGTGCTGCATTGCCTTTTGGGCAGAGTCTCAGGTGTGTCTACGTATGTAGCGAGATTGGCCGGATCATGAGATGAGCTAAGCAATTTAACACGAGTCATACATTCGTGTGATATCTAGCTATATCTCCAGATATCCTTCCGTTGTCCAGTATCACCACCATACAGCATACCTCGCCCCCTAACATGCTGCCACTACAAAAAGGCCGGCCTGCCACTATCCGCCGTCGCCGCGCTAACAAACCTCCGATCCACCTCATTCCCTCTCTCATCCAATTCCCTACCTCCATCCTCACTACCATTCCACTCCCGCTGCCGTGCGTCCTTAGGCCCCGTCACCGCGCCTGCTTCACCGTCCCTACCACTTTCCACATCCTCCATCTCCTTCTCCTTCTCCCTCTCCTCACCCCACATCCGCCCCACAGCCGTCATTAGCCAGCTCTTCGTCCTTAGGTCGCGAACCGACCGCGTCGGACTCTCCTGCTCCGGTTGCGGCAGTGGTGGCGCCGGCAAACGCCTCGGCGACGAGGCGCTCGTCCCGCTCTCAGTATTCTCACTCCCAGGCACAGTGACCCAATCATCTGTACGTCCAGCATCGCCACCAACCGCCTTATCATCACCACTACTCGCCCCATCCCGACTCTCATCTCCCTCGAATCGCGGGTCCTTCAAGTCCGAATTGGGAATATGCACCATCAACGTCGGGGCGCTGCTCTGGGGCACCGGCATCAATCCCGCCCGAACTCCTGCCTTCTTCTTCATCGGGTCCGCCTTCCCCTGCGGCGACGACAAAGTCCCACTAGCATGTCTCGCCTCCGCCCTACTCCTGATATAACTCGCGCGCTTCTGCGCAAGGGGTCTTGGATCGAGCTGCCCAGCTGGTTTCAACGTCTCGGGCGTAGCGAAAAGAGACCGCTGCGTCGTAGCGTGCGAAACGAGGCGGATGCGCTGTTGAGCGTAGATTGGCGTTGGGTTTGTGGGGTTTGAAGTCGGGTTTGAAGTCGGATTTGACGCTGGCACTGCAGGAGGCGGAGCGCGCTTGGTGACTGTGAGTGGTCTGTAGGCCGCGGGTGTCGGGGTGGCAAGGTCAGACGGGGCGTGGGAGCCTGGGCTGTGGATGGGAAGGGGAGTTGAGACCGAGAGGCGGGGCGTGTAGAGGAGGTCGGGGTTTGAGGGGTTGAATGTGGTTGCGGAGGGGTTGGAGGACGGGGCGCGGAAGTGGCGGGAGTGGCGGTTGAGGCGGAGACGTGGCCAGGTGCGTGCGTTTGTAGCGCGTGAGTCGTGAGAGAGGAGGGCGGGGATGTTGTTGCGGAGTCTTGCGAAGAAGGTGGGTGGTTGTTTAGTGGTGTGAGCTGGGGCCGGCAGCCTTGGGTTATCTCTTTCTTCCGCGACACCATTATCCACCTCCACCCCGTCCCCAACCCCAGACTGCCGATTGACAACATACATCCTCCTCACCCCTCCATACGCCGCATGTGGCGTCGGCATCCTCGAATGTGCAGGTTCCGGCGTGCTCAAATCCAGATCCGCAAACTCATATGGGTTGGTATGATACTTACTCCATCCCTGCCCCGGGCTTATGATCGGATTCGAGATGGATAGGGCGGAGACGCTTCGTTTTCGGCGCTTTCTGGCATCGCTTTTGCCGCCCATGGTGCGGTAGACGCAGTAGAGCAGGGTCAGGAGGAGGAGGATTGCTATCAGGGTACTGAAGACGGCGATGGATGCTGCGGCGCCGATTGAGAGGTGATGGGAATGGGCTGTGGATGTGGGTGTAGAAGACGTGCCTGTGGCGGTGATCGGAGCGGGAGTTGTGGTGTTGAAGGGAAGGAGCTGGATGCGGATGTCTGCTGTTGCTGATTGTTGCGAGGAGTTCGACGCTACTATCAGATCAGCTACGATGATGCCGGGCCTGGTGTTGTTCGGCACGAAGCCATGCATAGTCAGATTCCCTGGATCAAAGGATAGCCATCCATCCCCAGCCGGCAAGCTCAGATCAGCAGAGAAGTCTGTCGGAGTGATGAGAGACTTCGCAACTGTGTAGGAGAAGTAAGTGCCGATCGTCGCGTTGATAAGTGGCCAATCCGAGGTAGTAAAGATGGAGCTCGTATTATTCGAGAACAGCGTGATATAGGTCGACGCAGTGTCGCCATATTTGTCTTGAGCAGATATACTGATATTCTGTGCTCCCACATCCGAGGGGATACTGCCCGTGAGAGTAAAGCTCGCATTGTCAAATGTGACCCAATTTGGACCTTTGTAGGTGATCGCTGTCAAATCTTGAGCCTGGACCTCGTGACCATCAAGAAGCAGTAATTCATCCTTAAGACTCGCATGCAAATAACTTGCATTCCCCGACATCTCAACATCAGCTTGCAAACTGCTGAAGTAGAGCTGATGATCGCCAACCGCAAGCACAAAAGAGACCGACGCCTCCGAGAAACCCTTGATGGTGCTGATATAGAGTGTCAAGCCAAAATATTGGGGCGCAGAAAGCGCGGATGGCGTTGTGCCAGAGAAAGAAAGAGCGACAAGATCGAAGCGGACCCAGGAAGGGAGTGGTGAGCGATCAGACGATGTCGCGTAGTAATAAGGATTATTGAGAGGTGTGAAGATGTCTTCGTCGAAGGTGATGTTGAAGGAGGAACCTGTTCGTAATGACAGTGTTGCCGTGTCGGAGAGCGATCCTGCTGCGACCAGCGCCGTCGTGACATTGCCTGCTTGAGGCGCTGTGGTGTCGACCACGACTAGTGTAGCATCGAGGGAAGTGCTTCCAGTCCCATCATCGGCAACAAGATTGATCTGAAGTGGTCCTAAGTCGCTTGTCTGAGGAGTGCCAGACAGTGTTCGCGTAGTGCTGTCGAGCTGCAGCCATGTCGGCGCGTTTTGTAGACTATAGGTCAGCTCGTTCCCACTGGTGCTGGAAAAGGTCGCAAGTGAGAATTGATAAACATATGGTTGCGAAACGAGCGCGACTGGTGGGACCTGCGCGTTGATAGGGAAAGCAATCTGTGGCGCTGATGAAGCCAGTGTCGTGATTGAAAGGAGTGTGATCAACAGAACAAGCAAGGAGCGTGCGACAGGCTGCATTGATACATCAGCTCAGGGCAGCATGGGTGATAGTGATGAAAGGGGTGTGGGCACAGTATATATATCGCGATGATTTTATCACGATATTTCGAGATGTCATGATTGGATGCATCTGCAAGGACGAAGGAATGCATTCCTTGTCTTTTTTTAGTATCTTTCTACTATCACAAGGCAGCAATGCAACTCGAAACCAATAGTGCCGCACGAGAGGTATGGATCGCCGTGATATGCTCGTTGAGGTGGACTGGAATAGACTGGGTGTCGTAAAATCTATTCAACACGTGAGCTTATCGTTTCCTCTGTTTTGCTCGCTCCTGTGCACCATGATATGCTTTACTGTACAGCTACGCACTTAGCTTGCGTTCCATGCAGGTCCAAGCCATGATGTCTCCCAATACTGTACAAATGCCAAAACGCCAAAGTCCCAATGCTTTCATGACTCTTCTACACTCATATCGTCGCTTAACGGTCGTCTTCGTCGTGGAACCTGCACCATCCTTGCCGGTCGCTGCGACTGCCCAGGCAAAGACGGCACGGGAGGTGGCGGTGTCGCCGTAGGTCGATTGTTTTCTTCTCGTCTGCTCGTTGTTGGCCGTCGTGCAAGACTTGTTCGCGGCAAACGACTTTTGATGCCAAGGCCTTTTGGCGAGGCCAGCCCTGTAACGCTTGCATTCAGTCCTGAACTTGGAGGTCTTTCATCAATGCTTAGTGGTCTCAGCGAACTGAAAGACCCGGTAGTCGACGGTGCATTCCTGGCTATTCGTGGTCGTCCAACGTTGTGATCCATGCTGCTCTCGAAGTAAGTCGATTGACTTTGTCTGAAGTGTAGAGGTGACATTGGTTGAGGAGAGTTATTCGAGGTGTACAAAGATGTCTGCGACTTGGTGGAAGAGCTACTACGTCGCAGTGGCCTAAATCGACTGCTGTCGCCACTACTTCTGAAATTGCTGTTGAGCTGGCTCTCCCTGATCAGGTCTGCAGCCATGTTGCGAACCAAGATGGCAGAATCGCCTTCGGATAGTCGTTCGATAGCATCGTACAAGCCATATTTCTTCAGTAGTGCTCCTTGATCCTCAACTGCTTCACAGATACTCTTGATGATTCTCAGCAGATTTCCACGAACCACTGCTTTCTTGTTGTCAAGCTTTCTGACAGTTCTGGAGAAGAGCTCGGGATGTGCTAGTGTGGCAGCAACAGGAGGACTGAGACGAAGGAGTTTTTGAAGGGGCTCGAGTAGGTTCTCGAATGCATCTGCCTTGGACGACACGAAACACTCGATGATGCCCCTGCTGAATGTCCCGTCCAGGAGATGCTCTTCGACCTTAGCAGTCTCTTCTTGTAACCAGATAAAGATCGCATCAAGAGCCGTAACTTGCCAATATGGGTCCGCCAGCAAAGAAACATAGAAGGCAAGACCTTTATTCTGCCATAATATCGTCCTTGCCACTTTGCCAGAATGTGCCATATCGCAAAGTATCGGCAATGCAAACTCCTTTAGCGGACGTTCTGTCTGGACAATGCGCTGCAGAAGTGGTATGATGCCGTTGAGTGCAGCATCCTCTTGTCTCGTCTTGCTCAACCGGCACAAGTTGTACATGATGTTCAGAATTTGGTTAGACATTTCACGGAAGTGTGTCACCTTCATGCTTGAGCTTAGCAGATCTGTGAGTACTTCGATCGCGTTCGAATTCTGTAAGGAGTCCAAGGTCGTTGCCAGCATCGAGAGGTTCTTGACAAACTTGAGCATAGTGATCTGGTGCTGTGGTGACATGCGGCGTAGGTCTTTCAGCACGCGCTTCAGTACCATGCGGTCAGCTACACTTTCTTTGACATGATTTTCTGCCTGCGAAAACAAGAAGAAGATGTTGACGATGCGCGCCTCAACAAGCTCTGCTAGTTCACCCTCTTCATCCAGCACGCGATTGAGCACCAATGACAATGGCCACAAGGCAGATCGTCTGGAGAAGATTCTGCAGAAATCGTTCTTTGGCGTTGGACCTTGCAGCTCGAACACACTCCAGACGCCATTGACTCCGATCAGCACAAGATCACGCTCCGTGTCGTAGTCCTCCTCAAGGAACTCCACCAGCACATTCAATCCACCGCAGCTGATGAACAT
>Ga0268246_10000455_pt1 | contig 17876 bp, 20 predicted proteins | sample AgamicOrSfe_FD_200242 | JGI IMG/M metagenome (GOLD analysis project Ga0268246, IMG submission 200242) | Agave microbial communities from Guanajuato, Mexico - Or.Sf.e (v2) (version 2) | ecosystem: Host-associated > Plants > Phyllosphere > Phylloplane/Leaf | place: Guanajuato, Mexico | collected...
GTTGGTATGGGTGTCGGATGTAGGTTTGGATTTGGTGACCCTGTGAAGGTTGGGTCGTAGGATCCTGTGTATTGTGGTGGCTGCATTGTTTCAGGCTGGATGGTTGAGGCGACTGGAACAGCCGTCGGTTGTGATGAGGCCATGGAGGGGTTGTTCGACGAGATGATTTGTACTTGAACTTCTTCGCCCTTGTCGATGCCGATAGAATTTAGATCGTCCGCAGAGAAGGACTTGTGTATTCGTGGTTCTTAAAGACTAGTCGATATCACGGAGGGCGTTTTGTTTCAGGTATAGATGGTGTCTGAGAACAAGCAAGATGGAGCCGACGATGAGAAAGCTTGATTCTACAACACATCTTGATCCACGAGTTCCGAGACGATGACGGCGACGATACTAGTGGCATGCTGGACCGGTAGGGCAGTGGCGATTGAAACGGGTAGCACGGAGCACTGTAAGACTGGATACTCAATGGGATTGGACGACTCGCATCGTCTCGTCTTCGCACGTGTGGCGGTGTTTCATGTGCTTATGTGCTTCTGTATGCAGTAATATACGAGCCCCAGCCATGATCAACCTACATAAAGCCTTTTTGGGGAGAGTGCCGTAGTGGTTTCGTTCAGACTTTGTAACCTAGTGAGAGACAGAAAGCAGCTTGAAATTCCGTGGGAGCGTGAGTTGCTGCTCCTCTCCCATTGCTTTCTCCTCCTGTCCGTTCGTTTCTCCCTTCTCTCTCCTTGTTACTCTTTCCTTTCTCCTTTCTTTTTCTCTCCATGCCGCCAGTATCTCATCACCCTGTGTAAACATACTTCGAGATCTGTTCCTCAATCTCGTCCGGTACTTTCCTAGCCCATCCTATCAGCTCCTTCAACATCGATATAATCTCGAATCCGTAAAGTACTTACTTTTTCAACCTCCGGTACGTATCACCAACCACCGTTTCGTACCGCCTCAACTCCCGCTCTCGCGCTGGGAGTTGGGACCTCTTTTGCCCGAGCACAACCATTGCACTGGTGACTTCGCTCTTGGCATCCTGTAAGTCGGAGATCATTCTGGCTCCAAGCTTATCGTTAGCAAGACTCTCAACCGCGATAAGGTGAGTATCGGGGGAGATATAGTGCGTACGAGCCTGGCAGTCAGCACGTACACTGCTTGGAGGTGTATCGGTACTGGTATAGAAACCTTCCCGTGCTTTCGATGCGCGGGCGGCAGTGTCACCCTCCAGCGTGCTCTCACAGTCATGGCGCTTGCGGCGTGCCTGCTCGAGGTCTTCAATAGCTGTTTCAAGTTCGCCTTTGAGGCGGGAGCAAACGAGCTGTTTCTGTTGGAGTTCTCTAATCGCTACGTCTACAGAGATTAGGGCTGTTTGCCGGACTGGTCTAGGCATGGGAATAGGAATGGGCTGCTTAGAACCAAAGGTGGAGAGCAGAGGGGAGGTGAGAGGTAGCATTGAAACGCTCGTGCGTCTTCGTCAGACCTAGGTGACCAAAGTGAGGTATGGCGGCTACACAGACTGTGCTACGCTGTAGTGCTTACATCAAGCGCTCGATCACGCGGATTCCACGTCTAACCTAGCAGCCCTATCCTGGCTAACAGTAGGTATATTACGAGAGATGAAGGACGTGGAGATAGTCAGAAGAACAGCTAATCCTTCACCTCTCCTCTTCCCGGCCTTTCCACCTTCACTGTCAAGAAGACCTCCCTCTTACTACCACAACTACCCCCGCGCCTACGCATCGGGATCCGTACTGTAAATATACCTCGCGAACTGCTCCTCAATCTCTTTGGGAACCTCTCTATCTCACCTATCAATATCGCGAACAGCCACAAGCCTCTCACTGGGTTACAGCGGACTTACGTCTTCGATACCGAGTACTCGTTCCTGACCTCCCACTCATATCGCCGCAGTTCTCGCTCCAGTGTCTCGAGCACAAGGCGTTCGCGCGCAAGCACTACAGTCGTGCTGTCCACCTTATTTTGTCTCATCGGCAGTTCGGCGTTGAGTTTGGCTTTTAGAGAACGATGGTAGCATTAGTTGAGAGCTCGGCAAGCGAAATGATGAAGTGCAGTAGCAAAGGCGAGATCCACATAACGGAGTGGCCAGACTGGAAGTGGCAGCATAATGAACGAACGAACATACCGACATCCTGGGGCCCACCTTCTGCTGCCAAGTGGAGTTCGTAACGCGAAAACATTGCCATCATGTCTGCCAGCATAAAATCCCGGTTCGCAGGCCTGGCTCCTCCGCCAGCGTGTCTGCAGGCGCGCTGCTTCGCCTGGAGGGTGCTCATGATTGCAGCTACAGATGTTGTTGAGGAGAGCGCCGGGGAAGGAGGGTGTTGGTTAGGCATGGATATGGAACTTCTACTCAGCGGAGGGATGGTAAAAAGTGGAAAAAGGTGAGTGGTGGTAAATGCGATAGTTTTGATATAGTCCGATGCCTCATTGTGAGACTAAAGTGATGAAGGTGAGGTGTGGCGGATGGATGCACTGTAACACATGGTTTGCAGCTCGCTGCTGCTTAAGCGCCTAGTGTTGCCTATAGGCTTGCAGATGCTATCTCGAGAGAAAAGGCGGTGTGAGGAAGAGCCGCAATGCACTAATGTTGTGTCACCCACGTATTCGGCTAGAGATCTAGAAGTACTGCTTATCTGGTGACCAGCTCATTGTCAGTTCGTGGAGAAAAATCAACTACTGATGCTGCCACAGCCATAGCTGCAACGATGAAGCAAGTTCTCGATGTTAACGAAGCATGTCCCTCTCCACTCTGTGGCTATTTTACTAGATTTGACCCTTCGCATCGCGATCCGGATAGGCAGGGGCAAACATATACCTTGAGATCTCGTCGACAGTCTCCTCTGGGACAGATCTAATTGCCTCATGCCACCAATGCGAGCGGTATCCGAAGCGCCCAAGGGAAAGCAGGGCATAGAGATCAGCTCGTCCATTTCTCTTACGACAACCCCTTCTCTTATTCGATATCAAGGATCAGAGTCTTGGAGATTATGATGGCTGGTACCACTGCTGGGATTCATGTGGATACCATATTGTGGTCCAGCCAACAAGAAGTTCTGCAATTGCCTCCGCATACGCTCGTCCTCTTCATCCTTTTCACGCGCCTCAAAGAGTTCTCTGTCATTGTCCGCACTAGCCGCATGAGCAGCGCCAGTAACAGCACTATCAGCATCATCGTCCCCGTCGCCACTTGCTCCCGGCTCCTGGCTGAAAGTGTATTTCGCCATCTGCTCGACAACCTCCTCAGGCATCTGCCTGTCGACACCCTTCAGCATTCCATTCTTACACAAGATCATGCACTGTAGTGTGCTTACCTGTTCAGTGCCCTGTACCAATTACTGACCTCCCTCTTATAGCGTCTCAGCTCCTGTTCCTTCGCTGCGAGTGCGGGCTTTTTACAATCTAGCAGGTCAGTAGCGATGTCGAGTTCACCCTGGGCTCGTTGTAGCTCGGTGCCGAGACTGCTTCCTGTGTAGTACCTCAGCGTTGTCAATTGACCATGCAGCGTGACGGCCAAGCACAGACTAGAGAAGTACGAAGCGAACATACTGATGTACCGCCGTGCCGACAAATCTCTCAAAGCGGGCGTCAATTCACGTTCGAGTTCAGCTTTGCACTTGTCGCGCCGCAGGTGTGCGAGCTCGAGAGTCTGGGTGGCGGCGCGGATTAAGGCTTGGAGGCGGGTGCAGGCAAGCTGTTTTGATTCGAGATGCTGCAGTATCGCGTCCACGGACGGAGGGAGGGCCTTTCGGGGCATGCTCCATAATAACAATAATTGTTTCTAGTATGACTGGCGGACTCCAGAGTAGATGTAAGGGGAATGGAGAGGGGCATTGGAGTAGCCTTAGGCAACACCAGCTAGTATTTGTGGCACCATGGTGATTGCGGCTGGGTGTGATGGTCGGATGGACGGTACGAGGTTACTCAAACCTCGCTGCTGCCTAAGCGCTCGATGTGGCGACCTCCAGGCATGTATGTCTCTATCTGGGAACACGGCGGTGTAAAGCAAAGTGTCACAAAGATATGTTGTGTAACCTAAGTACTCAAGTACTCAGCCATTGTAAGATCTTGGATTACTTTTGACTCTTTACTATTTCCGCAACTGTAGTAAGTCTACAGCACAATCGCACCCACCAACGCCGCGACAACTACCACGGCCACCGTGCTTCCAGCCGTCACTGCAGTCGCAGCACCCTTGTAAGGCGCAACCGTGGCACTCGCTGATGCAGTCCCACTCGCAGTTGCACTTCCATTGCCAGCCAACGCCACCACATTCGAACTCCCACCGCCATACACTACCGTCCCATTAGCCGCCTGCGCCTGGACATACTTATATCCAGCACTTGCGGGCAGCACGTAACTGGTCTCAAAGCCCGTCTTCTGCACGCTCGCCACAACCTTGAGTCCACTCGCCGACGTGCCAGCAAGGATATTGTAGCTCGTGACGTCCGTGGCGCCGTTCCACGAAATAAACAACGTGCCGTTTGAGGCTGCAGCGATCTTGGGAGGGTAGTAGGGCACGCCTGTCCAGGAGTACTTGTAGTTTCGGTAGGAGGAGACGGTGGCCGGGTTGGAGGTGTTGAGGGGGCCGAAGTTGGCTTCGTAGATTTGGGCGCCGGAGGAGGTCCATTCGCGGAAGATGGGGAGTTGGCCGTAGCCTGGGGGTGGTTAGCAAGGAAGATGTGATGGGATAGCATTGGATGGGGCTCAGGGCAAAGGTGAGGGGATAGGAAAAAGGAAGGGAGAAGAAGGTACCTTGGAGATAGTTTGTCGTAGCTAGGCCGGCGGCGTCGGTGTTGGAGGTGGTGGATGAGCCGAGGTATTGGACGTCACCTTTATACATCCGTCAGTATATGCATCCCAATTTACAGCACGATGAAGCTCACCCTGCGAGTTTGCGTAGATTTTGTCTCCATTGTTAATGAACGTCTTAGTGAGCGAAACATGCTTCGCCTCCAAATCCACGAGTAGCTCTAGACCAGAGGTGGAGTTCACAGCACCAGCATAAGCGGCATTATCATTGTTGAAGTAATCCAGAGTCAGAGTCGTGTTAGTTGAAGCCACAACTCGAGGGAAGTGCTGCCAGCTGAAGTAGACATTGGCATCCTGGGTGAGTGTGCCAGGAATGGTGTTGTTGTTGCCTCCATTGATAATCCACTCGATGGAGCCATTCTTCGAGACTTTGTACGTGGTGAACAGATGTCTGGAATTAACGAGGTAGCCGTCATCAAGCGGCTGAACGCTGTTGATGTGGAAGTAGTCCCATGGAACGGCAGCCGCGTTCGTGGTACCGTTAAACACCTGATGCGAAGCCGTGAATGGAATCTGCGTAAGATGATCACTACTGCGCCATGTGAAGAGGACCTCGTTGGTCGTGATGTTGATCTCGTGGAATATGCCGTCCAGAATCCAGCCGTTCTTAGGACCTCCAATCGAGGTCAAATCAGCCTGAGTGGTGTTGTATGCACTCGTGATGATGGTGCCTTGGTTGGTAAGGTAAGATTCGTGCTGGTCGTGGTAGCAGCCAGAGTCGACGCCTTGCACACCAGTATAGATCTGGAGGACAGTGTTTGGCACGCAGACATTGGCAATGGTCTTGTAAGTCTCGTCAAGTACAGCCACAGAGCCGTAGCCGTGACCGAAGGTGGCGAGGGAGTAGCCGTACCAGTAGGTGAGGACTGGTTTGTTGTTCAACTGTGCTTTGCGGAAGTTTTGGTAGTTGTAGGAACTTGACAGGTTGGCAGAAGGTCCGTGCCAGACAAGCTCGCCAGCATCGGTGGTCACAATAGCCTGTTTTGAAGTCAGTATGGATGGTAACTCGATCACAGCCTGATCGAACTCACTGCAGCGACGGCACTTCCGGGACCGTACGGGCCATAGAAGAGGTACCCAGGCGCTGTTGTGCCATTTCGAGTGACATTAAGCTCGGGAGTCAGGAAGCTCTCGGTCACATAGCTCTGAGTAGGCCAAAGCTGAGCAGTGCAAACAGCAGAGAGTCCTAGAAGGAGGGCCTTGTGTGCCATGGCCTGATATCACTTCTGAGGACAGTAAGAAGACGAGACAACTCAAGTCACTGCGATATACAGGGCAAAGGATGCAGGAACGAGACAGATGAGGGCAGGATGTAAAAAACGTACCAGGGTGCCACAGGCTTTATGTAGTGCTTACCCTATATACAGGTAGACTGGTAGTCACACCTTAGCTCGGTAGTTCGCGCAAGGCTCCATGGCGACACCGGAGCACGTCACTTTCCTGATCGGTCCCAGTGGCTGCTGATGAGGAGCTATACATCCCACAAACCCCACACACGTTTATGCTCGAGGAGACAAAGCTGAGGAAGCATAAAGCTGAGGAGGAATGCCAAGGTGAGGAGGTTAAGGTGTAGTTAATGACCTGCTCTTCGCGGACTAGCTCGGAGTGTCACCTCATCAAGCTCAATGATCACGACAGGGGAAAGTGGACCCTGATTATAAATCCAAATACTCCTACATCGAGCAGGCAAGCACCTCTAGCACAGGAATCTGTAGAGGGATAGTAGTAGTTTAAGATAGATAGAAGCTATAACAGAAGGATACCATAACAATATTCGGTCCACACCTCGCAGTACTACTCACTCCGAAGCCATGCCATTTCCAAGGATTCCCTCCCAGTCCTCCCATTGTGCACAGTAGGATACAATGCCCAGCCCATGGGTATCAGTACCAATAACTCCCTACTCAAGATAGCATGCTTTCCAAGATCAACAATAACCAAAACAGTTATCACAATTAATACTGCCACTTCCCATTGCAAATCGAAAGCATCACGAACACCGCTCATCGTCTCAGCACAGCCTCATACAAAGCAGCAGCAGCACCAACAGCCGACGAGATGACCATTCCAGTAGTGCCTCCAGGCATCGATATCTGCACAGCGGCTACAGTCGACTCAGACAAGAAACCAAGCCTCAGACCTAGAGGATGGTAGACCAAGTAAGAAACGAGCATCTTGACGATATTGAAGACGAACGGATCAATCTCGTAGCCGTGACCCTTGCCATGACGATTCTTCTTGTTGATGGTGAAGTTGAAGAACCACCCCACAATGCTTGGCAGTGCCAGACTGGTCAAGACCCATAGCAATGTCGGTGCCCAATAGCTCATTGACAGCAGAGCGAAGAGATCTGGTAGAGTGACCGCGGTCTTGTCGTGAGTGAATGGTGCAACAGCAGGTAGTCTGAACGCGAACTTCCATGGTAATGTGACACGTTGAAGGTAGTATGCTTCGAGCGCCATTGTCACGAGCTGTACACCTGCGACAGTAGAGAGGTCTTCTCGTGCATTCTCCAGAATCGGCGTAAGTCCCAGGTCGTACCAGTATCGTTGAGCTTCGTCTGCGATGACGGTCGCGTGATGTTCGACAAGGTCGGCAACTTCAGAAGGAGAGGTAGGAAGTGGTAGATCGGGCATGTTCCTGAATGATTGTTCGAATGTCTGCTCGAGTGTAGCGGCAGCCTTCTGGACGGCGCGTGGGGTCTTCTTGAGGATGGAGCGAGGTGGATCTGGGCTTGTCTCCGGGCTATGGTGCGATAACTTGTCAGTGATTGTCGGATGCGATTGCTGCACAAGATATATGACTTACTCTGCTTCTGATGTGGCGCGTCGTCCCCGCTTGACAGCCTTTGCCGGACTCTCATTGAATGAACTTGCGAAAGCTTCGGCTTCCTTCTTGACTGGTGACACGATGCGATTCCAGTAGTCTTTTAGCTCGGGAATCTTCTGCAGCCTTGACGCATTGCTGTGTAGATGTTGTTCTAGTGCGATGATCTACGCGTCGAATGAGCATTTTCGTATTGGTTGCAGAGAGCAGTTTATACTCACAAGGTCATCTTTTCGCATGTCGAGCGCCGCGCTAAGAGAGTGTCAGATCACAGATCCTTCGCGATCACGACTGATGACAGAACTCACCCCTCCATGCCAGCGATCTCAGCAAGGTCGACAAGGTCGCCCTTCCTCTTCTTCTGTAGCCAAGAAGCCATGATGACTTGTCGCGTAAGGATGTGATCGCGATGATTGCGCGACAACGATGACTAGATTGCGGTGATGATGCGACAAGAGATGACGCGCGATGTATGAAGAAGAGATGATAGTGCCAGAATGATGTAGCAAAGTGGGATGATCGTAAACACGAAGTCTGGGCGGTTGTCAACCCTGCTACGGCACTTTCGTCTGATTGGAGAGCACAAACGCGCACACGTGACAATTCACAAACGTCAACTCCGAGGCTGTGACAATTGATTTCTACACTCGATCACTTTCGCATCGACCTTCACTGACGTCCAACTTGCAAAGCAATCCACCTATGGTACTGGAGATGATTGACGCTTGGCCGTTCAAGCATATAATAGTTTGGCGCTCTCCTATAGGTGTACCAAGGAACAGAAACATACTTCCCTCCCCGTCGATATCTAATGATCATGATCATCATGCCATGACCTTGCTGGGTTTCCTAGCTGTATGTTTGATACCTCGTGGAGTCCAGGTTGCAAATCTTCGTGTCACCCACGGATTTCGAGGATGCAGACAATTGTGTCAATCCTTCAACGTCGAACTCGAGTCCCTCGCTTCATAAGACTGATCCCGAAGCGTCCAGCCTGGGAGCTCCTCCGCCATTAGACAACAAACCAGCATGCCCACAGCCTGCTGAATCCACGACACTACAGATGGCTGCTCTGAAGAGTCTTCACGCAGCTATACTGGACGCAATAGCCTTACGCCTCGAAAAAGTCCATGAGAAAAGGCTCGCACGCGGTGCTCAGCAACATCCTTGCAGAGACCTCTCGGTTCAGCGTACGCGAGAATTGGCTGCCGCTTTCCACCACACTATGACGAATCACTGGAATGCTGGCTTCATGTTAAATCTCAGCGGATTCTTGGGTCGTGCCGCCTCTGGTACGCTTCATGATGACGAACACTATGATCTTGTCTACAATGCAACACTCTTTCGCTGGGAGTACATGGCTCTCTCAGACCGCATCGTAACTGAACTCAAGCTTCCAAGACCAGGGGGCAAATCCTGTGCCATGTGGGATCAGCAGCAATGGAACGTCAGCCATGTGGCGTTACATAACACTACTCGGGATTACTGGCGGCATCTTCGCGATGCCAACTGTATACTTAAGCCGCATTCGTTTCAGAAAGCTATACCGTTCTATGTTCCGGTGCAATACCTGGCAGCGGCGCTTACAGAAGCAAGTGACATATCTCCAAGTGACGAAGATGGTCGTATCATGGTGCAAGAGATCGCCAAGATTATCTTAGCAGAAGAAGGAGGTCTTCGTCGGCAGTGTCTTTCAAGTACTGGACCAGACAACAAGTCTGGTCAGAGTCCTCAAAGCTCTCTCCCAGCATGAATTCGAGCTTTTGCTCTCTCACAGTACCACATCGCACGTAGCTGGCTTGAAGCACCATCGCTGTCTGATCTGAAATCTTGCAGACTGCCCAGACTGAGACGCTTTGACTGAGTCTTCCTCTTCTTCTGGCAAGAAATCACGCATCGTTTGTCTACTGTCTTCAGTCGGTCTCAGCACGGACGCGACGGCCTTGCTGACCGAGAAATGCTGTCGCCGGAGGCAATCTTCTGCTCAGCTGACCTTCGCACGACCATTGTATCCGTTGGGGACATTGTGAAGGGTTTTAACGCGCCACAGCTAGATAGAACTACATACATAGCATAAAATTCTAGAAATCTCTCGAGGAGAGTGCCGTTAACTTTGGGAGACCGTCGAGGAGGTTGTAGTCGTGACTCGTCTGGAAAACGCTCACATGTGATGATCAGCGAACGTCATGTCAGGGCAGTGGAAAAGAAAGTGAGAAAGTGCCTTGTACTACATCCAACCTATAGAAGACCTATAGCCTGCAATACCACTTCTTCAACTGAAGACCAGCTTCCAAGGCATTATATGGTGTTTGGATATGTGGCACAGTACTTTAGCGGGAGCTCGACCCCGATAACATCCCCGGCTCCGGCCTCAACATCAGACTCGTCCAATCTCACGCATACGATACCTTCTCCCATACCTGCATTATCACAATACCAGCATGAGCCAACGAATACGAACGCGTCGAAAAGCATGACAGGAAGACTGGGCTATCTTGACGTTGATGACACTGCCGAGGAAGAGCTGGAAGAGCCACGACCGGAATACCGTCATGTACGCGAAGCCTCCTCAATATGACGACTTGACCTTGCGCTGACCTCGATGCTCCAGGCTATGCTTGCAGGTGGTCTCGGCGGACTGACCGGGGATATGCTCATGCATTCATTAGACACAGTGAAAACACGGCAACAAGGTGATCCGCATCGACCTCCGAAATATAGACAACTCACCCCCTCATATCTATCCATATATCGGCAAGAAGGAGTACTTCGTGGGCTGTATGGTGGTGCTATCCCTGCTGCGGTCGGATCTTTTGCTGGAACCTTCTGCTTCTTTGGCGCCTACGAATATTCGAAGAGGTGGATGATTGATGCCGGTATATCTCCTGGGGTCAGCTACTTAGCAGCCGGTCTTGTTGCAGACGCCGTCGCAAGTCCAGTATACGTACCGACAGAAGTTATTAAGACACGACTGCAATTACAAGGCCGACACAACAACCCATTCTTTCACAGTGGCTACAATTACCATGGCACTGGTGATGCGTTGCGAACAATTCTCCGTACAGAAGGATTTGGTGCGCTATTCCATGGCTACAAAGCGACACTGTATCGCGATCTCCCATTTTCTGCATTACAATTCGCATTCTACGAGAAAGAGCGGGATTGGGCAAAGCAATTCCGGGGCCAGAAGGATATCGGGCTAGGGTTGGAGATATTGACCGGCATGACGGCAGGTGGACTGGCTGGAACGATAACGTGTCCACTGGATGTGGTCAAGACCAGGATTCAGACACAGCTTCCAGCTGGTATGCACGAGATGAAAAGCACGGCTTCTGCGGCAGCGAAGCAGCACTCAGCCACAACAACAAATACACCTCCACTTCGACCCTCCACATCTTCAACACTTTCGTCAACCCTGACAAGCGCAGCACAATCCCGGCGCACGATATCTACATCCTCTCCTTCTACATCACTTCCGCACGCTACATCACACACCCTTCCGTCGTCATCGGTCGTGCGGGGACTACACTTTATCTACCAGACTGAAGGCATGGCTGGGTTATTCAGAGGCGTGGGACCACGAGCAGTATGGACCAGCGTGCAGAGTGGAACTATGTTGGTCCTGTATCAGACACTGCTGCAGTACTTCGAGGATGGGAAGGACGAGCTTGTATGATACGATAGCGACAACGCGAATTGAACATGAGGCTAGGGCAATGTGACTGGCAGTGCTCAGTCACGGACAGGGACAGGAGCTGTTTCACAGTGACGGATTCTTTGCACTATCGTCGGGAACTGAGGCATGTATGGGATACAGGATTAATCTGCGGATGTCAAAGCATTGGACGGCGTTTTACATTACAACTCTTGCCGGTCGGCGGGAGCATTTCGGTTACACACTGTACAGTATATCAAAAGGTAGATCCGCAGAAGGCGTTTTCACTGAGCGCTGCATATAGACAAGATACGACAGTGACCCCAAAGGCCGCGAAATGTCACAATTACCTACAGTTATAGGACGAAAATTTGGAAGCATCCAGGGGAGAGTGCCGTATGGTTTCTGCTCAGACTTGTGTTTTACTACAGTAGCGAATAGATCATGGGCGATGACTTGACGCCCTTGACGCTTTCTGCCTCTTTGCTCGAGGAAAAGGGGCTTGCTACTTGCCATCAAACCCCAATCCGCGAGACCTCATTTCTAGCGTCAACTCAATTCGTGCACCACTCCGTGCTATACCAGATAGACTTTTCAATCAACGTCAGATTGCTCCTGAATCCATAGCGTCACAACTCTTGTGTCTTTGTTTGCCTCCACATGCACTGCTTTGACCTCTGATGCCGACCAATCACGATGCCGCGTATAGTACAGGATGTACTAGGTACATGCAGCTGCGGCTTAGCGCTGCGGCTTAGCGCTGTACCTCACAGATATAGCTCAGAGCTAAGCCCTCCACCTCGGATAGAATAGCAAACAGTATCGTGAAACCACTCTGGACCTGGAGTCAACATGAGCTCTGCCAACAAGAAGCGAGGATTCCTTGATAGTATCAAGAAGAAGTTACCCGGCCGTGGGAAGTCTAGGGACGTCAGCCCGAGCTCATTAAGTCTCCCCCAAGTCACGCCTGCGAGCGCGAGTCGGCCATCGTCCACGAGTGGTGCCAACGTAAGCTCCATTTTGCTTGTATCTTGTCTCCACGGCTTAGGAAAGTGTACTGCTAAAATCGTCAAACAGGAGACAGATTCTCAATCACCACCCCAAACATTGCCAAATCCAGTGGATGTCGGCCAGCTGTCTGTAAACACTTCGCAGATTGCGCCGACCTCATCATCTGTTCTGAATATACCAGTACGTTAAAGTTTTTTATCGATGCCAAAGAACATATATCAGGTTGCTAATAATTCTGAAGCATGACAGTCACACCAAAGCCGATCTTGGAGTGTCTGCATCGGTAGGGGCCACTGTGCAGAACGCCACTCCGGATCACTCAAGCACTCCGAAAGTGGTGAATCATACCACCGTGTCCGAACGACTTTGGAAAAGTGCCTATGCTAGGTTGGAGGAAGACGAGGCCGATATGCTCGATCAATTCTATCGGGCAATAATACCTGCGGCTGCGATACAGACGCCCCCTACTCTGACAGAGGTTGCAGACAGCATCGCTCGTAGACTTGAAGAGCAAGATAGTGAGCGGCTAAGATTTAAGCTTTTCGGCAGGTCTGTCAACGTTCGAGAGCAAAGCGAAAGAATCATCAAGTTCGTGGTATGGGCAAAGGACGTGGTCGGCGCCGCGTTGAAAGCGGAGCCTCATGCTGCCGTTGCATGGGCTGGCATATCGCTTCTACTACCGGTCAGTACACAATGTTCAGTGTGTGAGAAAGCCAAGACACTGACCTTATCAACAGCTACTTTTGAGCAGCACAGAACAGAATGACGATATGATGGCAGGCCTGGAGCAGATCTCGTACATCATTCCGCAATGTCGAGTCAGGGAGCGCCTGTATTTGAATGTGCCTTTAACTGACACGCTTGAAGAGCTCGAGAAGCGTGTCATTAGGCTCTATACGAAGATCCTGGAGTATCAGATACGAATGTACAATCACCTGGGCCGCCGTACGGTTGATCGAGGCCTGAGGAATCTGGTTAAGGCAGATAGCTGGAGTGGCTGGTTAACCAAGATACAGACCCTCGATGATTCGTGCTCAAAGATCACGGATCTCATCGATGTTGAGGACACCAAAAGGCAGAATGAACTGAGGCAAAACATGGTGGACGTCACGGAGGCTACACACCGCGCTCAGACGGAGAGGTGGAAGAACAAATGCTTACTAGCACTCAGGTCTGATTACAAGGGGCACAAGAACATGGTTTCCGAGAGAGTGCCGATGACATGCGAGTGGTTCCTAAATGACAAACGATTTCTCGATTGGCGAGATAATCAGTCGTCAGCTTTGTTATGGGTATCAGCCGATCCTGGTTGTGGCAAGTCGGTTCTTGCCAGATGTCTCATTGATGAGCACTTGCTCAGTAATAGTACGACGACATCCACGATCTGCTACTTCTTCTTCAAAGACGGACAAAAGGCTCGGAATGAATCACATCATGCACTGGCTGCACTGCTTCATGGTCTGTTTTCCTCTGAGCAAGCCGAAGACTTAATCACATACGCGGAATCGAGCTACAAGAACCATGGCAATAGGCTGTCCAGTTCATTCACTGAGCTATGGGATATCCTGATGAACATTGTCGCAGATCCCAATGCTGGCGAGATAGTGTGTCTGATTGATGCTTTAGACGAGTGCCGACCTGATTCCAGGAAGAATCTTCTGAAGGTACTGATCGAATTCTATGAGCACGAGCGTACTTCAGCAACCACTTCCACACGTTTGAAGTTCATAATCACGAGCCGACCCTACCTGGACATCCATAAACAATTTTCACGGCTGGCACAAGCGTCGAGTTACATTCACTGCAGTGGCGAAAATGAGGGCGCGAAAATCAGCCAGGAAATTGATCTTGTGATTACAGCCAGGGTTCCAATGCAACTTCCGGACCTGAAAGCTGAATTGCAACAGCAGATCATCGACCATCTCTACAAGGTGAAAGGAAGGACGTACTTGTGGTTAGACTTGATACTTGAACTGATAGAGAAGGAAATGACTTCACTTGACACTTTCGATGTGATACAAGATCTCATGACTCGCCTGCCGGAAGGCCTTTACGAGACATATGCAGCCCTTCTGAAGAAGAGTACCAATTCCAGACATGCCAAGGTGCTTCTCCAGATCATTACAGCCGCTCGACGACCTCTGAACCTGCACGAGCTGAGAGTTGCATGGGGGCTTGCTGGGGATGAGGCTGGAAAGTACAAGAAGCATGAAGATCTTACCCACGTTCTGGAGGAGGACCTACGCTTCTCGAAAGAGCTCAGAGGGATATGTGGACTTCTAATATCAATCGACGACGATCAGGTGTATCTGCTTCATCAAACAGTACGAGAATTCCTAATTCGCGAAAGCGCCAGTCCGTCACCCAGAGAGGTACAGTTCAACGTTGGTGAAGCAGAGCAGCTCATGAGTAGAATATGCACAAAGTACCTCATGATGGATTGTTTTGCGCAACTCGAACTTCCGGAGCATGGCGAGACGAAAGAATCAGAAAGCGCTTACTTGGATCAGGTCTTGTCTGTGCATACAAAAATTGTTTTCCTGCAATACGCAGCTAAGCAGTGGCATGTTCACCTCCGATCGGCGCAGGATCAAGCAGGAAAGAAAGAGATCGAGAGTGGTCTTCAGCTGATCCGTGCAGGCAGCAATCGCTGTAACCTATGGTTATCAGAGTGGTGTCGAGGGGAATTGATGGGCTCCGCGCGTTGGTATCGCTGGGATGACTTGACGATAGCTGCTGCGATCGGGGTAAAAATGATCGTAAGAGCACTTCTGCCCAGTAGAGTAATGAACGACAGTCATGACCGCGAGGACAGCCCTCTGTGGGCAGCTGCCAACTGGGGTCACGCGGAGATAGTCGAGCTACTGCTCGCGGAGGACTTTGACCACAACTTTGGTGACATTACTGGCATTTCAGTGCTGGCAGCTGGGGCATTTCATGGGCATCGAAGCGTTGTCGAGTTGGAACATGGCGCCGGACATCATCTAGAAGGATTAGAAGAAACAAGGTCCTCTGGAGAAACTCCAGCACTGACACTACTGAGGGCATCGAATAGCAGTCACGGAAGAGCAACCCGTCTCCTAGATGTCAACGCCCACAGCGGCGACGGGGATACTGCGCTCCATCGTGCGCTTTTAGGGCCGGGAGAAGGTAATTCCGATATGATTGTTCGGTTACTAATTGAGAGAGGCGCCGACTTTGAAACCCCAAACCAAAATGGGGACACTCCACTGTTACTCGCCGTTCGTGAAGGCAACGAGGTATTGACTGAGCTATTACTCGAAAAGGGAGCGGACATGAACATCAAGAACCAAGACGGAAGGGATGCAGTGCAGCTTGCAGCTTGGCGTGGTCACGCAAATATACTCAAACTACTGCTTGAGAAAGGCGCAGTCATCAATGCTCGAAACATAGATGGAGAAAGCCCTTTGGATCACGCAACACGGCTTCGATACCAGACAGTTGCTCAGATCTTGATCGACCACGGGGCGGTGTTGAGCCATCAGACGAAGACGGAGGCCAGCAAGTAGTCCGTGGCAAGGTTCGAGGCAAAATGTCTCCGGCGGCCGCCAGGATTGTGGTGACGTGCCAGGAACGAGCGGCATAGACTAAAGTCTTAGCTTGATAAAGAAGCAAAGAACAGTTGTTCAGCAAGGCACGACTAGTTTAGGGCATCTTCCTGAAGAGTGCCATCTGACGAAGTCAGGGGGCTCACAGCGGCATGCTTTTTGAAACGATAGTCAATCTTGAGGAAACTATTATAGACCAGAATGCCAAGAAATGCTTAGGGAGAGTGCCGTGAAAATTCTGTTTCAGGCTTATGCTCTGAGACAGTGCTCGGCAGAGGATCATCCGCCCAGGCGAAGATACAGTATCGAGATGAAATTACCATTGTGCTAAGCGAAGGGCCCCAAGATCTCGAATTGGGTGAGAAGCGAGAACTACGCTTTCAAAGGCGGCGGGCAGCGCAGCCTATCTCGTCGCAGAGCAGAATACCATCTGATATCGTTTCCTTCAGGAGTCTGAGGGATGATGGTGGCACTGGTGGGGTTGGATTACGCTTCACGACCTTATGATAGCAATATCATGAGTGATATGGTGACAATATGGATTTTGCGAAATAGAACACCCTTGACCTTCCGACTCTACATCTCAGCTGTGCTGCTGTGAGGGCATCACTTCACGAGTGTCCAGATTTACCATCTCTTTGCTTTCCCATACTTGCACCACCACCATCTCTGTCACCACTACCCCCACAACCAACTGTATCAATGGCCCTCTTCAACATCCCACAAAAGCTCTCCCAGAGCACACTATCCTGCCCCTTCAGCCACTCCAACCGCACACATTCCGCCTCGACCTTGATCCTGATGCCGACTTTGGCGGACGTGCGTTCAGCATCGTTATCGTCCTTGGCTGCATCCTCAGCCTCCTGGCGCGATTCTGGATGACCCGGGGCGTCATGCTTAGGGATTGTGTTTGGAACAAGGGCAGAAGTGGCAGGTGGAATTAGAGCAGCAGTTGTGGCCATGATGTCTTCGGGCTCGTTTGTTTTGACCTTCTTTCCACTGCTCTCCGTCTCCATGGGCTCAGTGCCATCATGATCAGGTTTCCGCCGCTTTCGCCGTGCCGAGCGCGACCAGACATTCTCGGCGGCGAAGCAAAGACCGGAGGATGTGTGTGGATCGTATGTCCACTGCACTGCTAGACCTGACAGCTCCTTTTGCACCGCCGCAACGATGTCGTCTCGCGCTGTTGACGGCGAAAGTGCGATGACAAATTCGGTGGGAAACGGCAGAATAGCCTTGTCTCGACTACTCATATTACGTCGTGCAACATCCTGCGCTCTCGTCAGCTTCTGCGCTACTTATTCTTTATTTTGACTGCTTCACCACAGTAATGCTTGAAGTCGACTGAAACTCACATTCCTCGCCCTCCTATCCCCAAAACTCCACCCAACAACCCACCTCCTCGTAACATTTCCCGCCTGCAAACTCGTGACCACCCAATTGCTCACACCCCGCTCCTTTAACGCCTGCACCAACGCCGTCGCACTAGCAAGCTTTCCCAGCATACTCGTGTACCACTGCACGCGCTCCCGCAACACCATACTCTCGTCGAGCATGTGCATCACAAAACCCAAATCACCGCCGCTGCCGCCGCTGTTGCCGGCGTCGTAGATCATCTCCACCGGTGCACCGGAGCAGATGGCGGAGGGCGAGCGGGATTTGGTCAGGTGCGTGGCTGTCATGTCGGTGGTGGAGGTGAAGAAGGGGGGGTTGCACATCGTGAAGTCCACCCTATCTAGACCGATAGCATCAAGTGGGATGAGTGGATCCGTGGGCGAAGAGACTTTGTGCAGACGAATGCGCGAAGAAAGGTCATTAGCTTCGACGTTCTGCGTGGCGTATGAGAAGCTTTTGGAGTCGAGTTCGGTGCCGATGAAGTTCCAGGACGGGCGGGTGGAGCAGCCGAGGAGAGGGTAGATGGCGCTGGAGCCGGTGCCGATGTCGATGCCGGTGATAGGACGGGATGGGGAGGGGGTGGTGCTGTATGAGGG
>Ga0268246_10000456_pt1 | contig 17866 bp, 19 predicted proteins | sample AgamicOrSfe_FD_200242 | JGI IMG/M metagenome (GOLD analysis project Ga0268246, IMG submission 200242) | Agave microbial communities from Guanajuato, Mexico - Or.Sf.e (v2) (version 2) | ecosystem: Host-associated > Plants > Phyllosphere > Phylloplane/Leaf | place: Guanajuato, Mexico | collected...
TCCATCCTCCCCCTCTCCTCCGACGAGCGCGACGGCGACACCGAAGACGACACCCACGTCACCCGCGTCCTACGCGCCTATTACACCGAGAAGTCCAAGCCTTTCCCGTCCTGGCTACCGCCTGATCCGAGGAGCGCGCAGAGGCCGGGCAGTCATAGCAATAATAGCAGTTGGGGGAGGCCCGGGGTTGCCGCTGCCGGGGGCGCGAGGCCGGGTGCGGGCACGAGTAGAGGGTTGAGCGATTTATTTGGTCCGCCAAGTGGAGGTAGTGCGGGCACGACGCCGACAGGGAGTTTGAGAAGGGGTGGACAGGGGCAGGCACAACCACAGGGACAGGGACAGGGACAGGGACAAGGATTGTACCCCACGTTGAGTGGAAATGGCGACAGGCCCGCAACATCGCCCACCGGGTCAGCTGTGCGCCCTTCCCCCTTTTCTTCACAATCTCAACAGCAACAACCGCCATCATCGCAATATCTAAGTCCAAACGCAACACCCAGCGGCGCGCGTCCGCTTCCGAGCCAGCGAGAAGGAAGTTATCAGAGTTTGAGGCTAGGTCGGCAGGTCTCGCCTCTGGTGCAGGGAGGAGGGCAAGGACAAGGGCAGGGTGATCAGTATGGAGGAGGGGGAGATGGTGGATCGAATTGGCCGCCGCCTGCACCGCCGCCAGCAGGGAATACGGCGCAGGATCGACTGAAGGCGAAATTGTGGGGTGGGAGTGGTGGGAGACGGTGATGAGGTGGGAAGGGTTGGAGGTCCGAGCAGAGAGCTTGGTGGGGAAAGAGGAGATGAGGTGTGCAATAGATAGACCGTACGCAGCATATGATATGATAAGATGACTGCTTGTGATGCTAAATTAGGTTTCAGGTGTTGATCACACCTTTCGCCACGCTCAATCCACTCTCGTGCCCCGGCATCAATTCCTTCACTGCCCTTTACTATCCCTCCTTGGTGGAGGAAACAGTAAGGAAGTCGTAGCAATCATATGACTGCGCGAGCACGTAACGGTTCCGAGTCTAGCTGAATGTGAATGCTGATGTGTGAGAGTGCGCGTATATTATATTTATGTAGTTTGCTACAAACGTAGATGAATACCACATTCACAATCAAATGGTTCATAACTGGTCATAACCTTCAATTTTTCTCCAACCATATCTTATTTTATACCTCATTCTTCCAACTGCTCTCCGACTCCCCCAGAGAAACAGGCTCGGAAGCGTCCGATTTCGTCCGCATCTGCATCTGCGTCTGCATCTGTGTCTGTGTTTTCACTTCAAAGACCTCAGCTTGCAGCTGCGCCTGCACAGCCGCAAGCTCATCCTCATTCCCCTCCATTGGCACTTGCGAGCTAGTCATGACAGTCGAGTTGAGTGAATGCCTTCGTCGCAACCGCTCGTCCAACTCCGCCTGCCCATCAAACCGTTCATGTCCAGCTCCGCCCTCTTCATCTCGTCGACCTGACTTTCCCAGTCTTACAAACAGCGGCCTCAGCGTAGGTAAGCACGCGCTGACGATACCCAACAACGCCTCCACCGTCGACCAAATACAACTCGGCCCATCGAGCGCATATTCGTAACTCCGATGGTGTAGCCCGTATATAAAGAACAACCTCATCGCACTCGACACAACCGTCAGACTGCCGAGCAGAAACACCACGCTAACGCTCCATTTCTTCGCTGGACTCATCTGCAGACTCCATATCAGCGGGAGCGGCAGCACGAGTATGATAAAGTCTAAGGCGACGCTTGCCGATGCGGAGCCGAGGACGAAGAGCAAAATGGACTGGTTTGCGAGGATGGCGGCGAGGGTGAGGTGATGGTTTTGGGCGTCGACGTAGTGATAGACGAAAAGGGAGGTGCCGATTATGGAGGAAGCGACGACGAGGAGGCCGACGAGGAGGGTGAGGCGGTGGAAGAGGATGTTGACGGAGAAGAGGCGGCGGTAGAGGAGGAGGATGGACGTTTTGGTGAGGGGGGACATTAGCCAGTAGGTTATCCGTTGGGCGAAGAGGATCTGGAGGTGGTGTCAGTAGCTGATGAGATGTGGCGTGGATGAAGACGAAGTGTAGGAGGGTAAGGTACGGACGTGGAAAAACTCGAGCACTTGAGTGCGAGCGAGAGTCTGGAGCGGGAACCCGAAGCCCCCTCGCGTGCCCCATAGGCAGACTTCGACGACGAGGGCGATTGCGACGATTAGTGATGCCAGGATGAGCCAGTCATCGAGAAAGGGCTTTTGTTGCAGGCGGACACGACAGAAGAAACGAAGAGACACGGCGATGCTTGCGAAGACGAAGAGCGCTACAGCAACGCCTATGTGAAGGCCGCCTAGTGTGCTGATGGGGAAAACCATGTTTGCGTCACCGTGCCTGCAGGGTGGTAGAGAGGAGAAGTAGACAGTGGAAACAAGATGCTGAGCATGGCGTGGATATATGCATGCAAGAGATTTTCTAGCTTTTCATGGTCTTGCTCACACGAGCACAGCCCACAACGAAGGCAGGCTCCGACCTCGAACAGCATGCTCTATGAAACGGATCGCGAGCCGGAATGCCTCGCATTCATAGGCCAGACCGAGTCTTACAATGTCAAGCGTCTGCACTCCACGAGCACGATCACAGGAAAGCTTCGAGAGCGAATCACATCGGGGTGGGGAATACGAGGTGGCAACATGGTTGTTTGGGAAGTGATAAGTGACTGGCTTATATCACCTGGTTCTGGCAGTATGCTACGCAGTGAGGAAGGGTATATGTATGATACCAAAAAGGAGAGTTTAGTGTATCAGTGTCAATGATCGAGTGCATGTATTCGTTGTCGGGGATGTTGTGTGGTGACAAATACAATGTCCAAATGGTTCCAGAATAGCCAGCTCACGTGACAGGGCAAGGAGGGAAGTTTAGGTTGTCTGTAGCCGAGCTTGACAGAGATCTTACCTCACCTCACACTTCTTCGACCACTTCCAGCTACTGTGATTCCGTGTTTGACTGTGTTTGATGTGATTACATTGAATACAGATGAGAGGCACCACTAACTAAGATACAAGAACGAAAGAGACAGTCTCAATGACTGGCCTAGCACCAAAAATACAAAAACAGTTGACCACTTCCCATTGCCCACATTCCATTCCTTCATTCCATATTCCGAAGACCTCATTGCCATTACCAGTCGATAGTCCAACCATACACCCCATCAGCCTGTGAGGTATCTGAGTTACCTCACCTTGGCACCTTAAGCTGAAAGACCACAGTCCATGCCCAAGCACTCGAGGTCAACAGGTTCGAGGTAAGGAGGAGCATCAATGTCTGTTTCCTTTGGCTTCATCGACTCGGTCACCATGGTCGTCGGGACCGGGGTGGAAGTTGTGATAGGCGAATTAACACTGGTCATGTCCCCGACCAAAGTAGCGGTAATCGCGTACTTGCCCCACTTTGAGTAGTAAGACGCGCTTTCCTCCGGGTTAAGACCTTTGGGACCGAACATATAAATGACCTCTCCAGCAGGGACAGGGGTGACCATTGGTACGCTGGGCTCGGAACGGACAGCAAGCGAGGTGGCAGCATACTTTGAAGGCAAACCCCCAGCAGTGACAGTGCTGTTCTCGCCATACATTTCCTCGATCCACTCATCGAGTTCTTGTGCTTCCTTCTTACACTCCTCGTCATCGTCGTCACAGTTGTCAATGGGGGCCTCGGCATCCCAGTCGACGTTGTTACCGAAGGCGTCGAAGGTGACGGTGGCAGTAGAGGGTGCACCGGCCATGGCAGTCACAACACGGACGGTGAAAGAGGGGGCGGAAGAGGTGACGATGACGGACGTGATAACCTCAGTCACCACGCTGGAAGTGGTGAGTGCCCTCATATCGTCGATCTGACCTGGCTCTCGAGGTCCACGTGGGCCATGCCACGTAGGTGGCAGCTCGAGGTGGGGTGGTGCAAGAGGTCCACCGAAAGGCTCGACAGGGCCAGGTCCTTCTCCAGGGCTGAAGAGTGGGCCGCCGCGAGGGCCTGGAAGGCCGGATACCAGGCCAGCTATAGTGGCGAGGACGAGTGGGAGGATGGTCTTGGAGAGTGCCATGATGCTTTCAGGTCTGTATAACCGTGGTCAATCAGTTGATGCTCAGCTTTGAAGCGGTAGGAAAATGCTTACCTTTTCGAAGATTCGAAACCGACTTGACTTGAGCAAGAGAGTATCGTGGTGCTTTTAGGTCTGTATAATCGTGGTTGATCAGCTGATGCTCAGCTTTGAAGTGGCAAGAAGTTGCTTACTCTTTTGAAGATTCAAAGTTGACTTGACTTGTTCAGGAGAGTATCGCAGCTAGAAGGACTTGTCGTTCTGACTAGCGGACTTGATTTGATTTGTGCAGAGAAAGGAGAGGGAGGTGCAGGTACTTTATATGCCTGGCAATGCAGGAATATTGAAAATGTTTAAGCTTTGGCACAACTTCATTCTCAAACCTTCTTTCGAAACCGAGGGAGCGACACTAAGCTCTCGAATCTCCTCCGAACTCTACATTCATAGCTTGGGAGAATCGTGCCGATTACGACAACGACCCCGTGCGAGCGATAAAGTATGCTCGTTGCTCGTTGTCAACGAGAAATGCCATCTGCTGACATATACATGCCCGATATGTCTACAAGTTCCAAAATAGCCAATGGTGCAAAAATTGGTCCCGCCCGAGCCCATTTAGGTTTGGGAGATCGGAGCAACACTTCACCAAATCTACAACCTCGTTCCGCCTCGCCCGTGTGCATGCGCTTCATCAAGGCAACACCATGGAGCTTCACGTGAAGATTCGTCGACCTCAGCTTTGCTCAATTTCTTTTTCAATCAAGACGATCGATCATAGCGTTTGTTTCTCTCGTCTGTCTTAAATTTAAAGGGAGAGACCAATAATGCAGTCCTCGTCTGTCCAGACCAAACTCATCCACCCCTGACGAGTGCCATGACGATCCAGCGCGCTACGCTCTTTGCATCGCGCAGAACCGAAACAGCCTCTGTGCTGCGTTTCGAGACGTGGAACCTTGGTCCTCTACTTCACGGAGTGGCCTCGACAAAGCCTGGCGAGTACCGTCAAGAATCAGGCCTGTCACTCATCATTTCAATGCTTTGCGTCACGCCAGTTGTTGCAGGATTGTGCCTCATGTAATATGTCTTTGATGAAGTGATTACATTACGCTAGAGCAGAAGAGACAGCAATGCCACAGGCAATTTGAGTGACCTGCACTGAACACCGAAAACAATGTCCCCTTCCAATTTCCAATCTTCAGATCTTCCATGCCACACCACGTCCAGAAACTCGCGCTCGTCCCATTACCTCCCTCCATATCCTACTCCTACAAGTAACGAGCTAATACTCCACAACACGTCCTGCCTTCCTGGTGGCTTGGTAAGTGGGCGATTAGCCCGGGAGGTAGGATGTTGTGGAGGTCAGGAAGCCGGGGGGCGCGCTGGACGATGTCGTGACGGTCACGATGGAGACGGGGACCGAGGAGGAGGAGATGGCCGCACTTGTTGAGACCGTTGCAGTGACGACATCGACCGGAACAGATGAGGAGGAGTCCTGGGCAATTGACGACGAAGAGAGAACGTCAGTCGAGGTGAGAGCGTCGGTGTCCACACTAGTCGAGACAGAAGCTGGTGCCGTGGCTGTAACAACAACAACCGGGACAGAAGAAAGCGACGCCGTGACCAATGAAGCAAAAGTCCCAACGATCACGCTGGTGGGCATGACGGAAGATGTGACAGACGTGACCGTAACAGCAGCGGCAGCGGGATCCTGGAAAGACGGCGACGTGCTGAGGGACAGATAGGAAGTGAAGACCTCGGAGACCAGGCTGGCAGTAGCGATGCTAGTAGGCAGCACGCTGGTACTGGTAGCAGGCATCACAACGAGCTTGTCACGAGTATACCGCCATGGGAACCAATGGTGCGTATAAGGGGATTCATAGGGACGGTACCAGCCGGCGGATGCGACGGTGGCCATTGTGGCGAGCACTGGAAGGATGGCGTTGAAGGATGGTGCCATTGTGATTGCAGGGCTGGAATCTTCAGATCAGTCAATAGAATACTCGACTGTGAAATGAGTTAAGATTCATTACCTTTTCTTCAGCAATGTTACAAATCTGACTGTGATTGAAGGAGACTGCCTCAAGACGAGATGATTGGAAGCAGGACGAGATCTAAGAGAAGATGAAAGGAGGAATGAAGCTGCTCTTTCTATACTCGCGGCGAGCGTCATCATGATATTTAGACTTTATCGAGGATCTACTATGACTTCTTCCACACTCCAATGAGGCGACAAGGAAACCTCACCACTTTCCTATTTGTAACATCATTGCTGCCTATTCGCTGAGTCTACATACTGTGAGCACGAGCGTCGTCGACTCCATTCGACTTTCCCACGAGTTCGACCTCGTGGTTCAGCACATGTCCGATAGTCTAAGGATCGTAATGAGCAAGCCGACTCGGCGAGCCTGTATACTGTCGAGTTCGGGTCCGTGTTACAGTCACCTCTGAGCATGCCGCGAGTCTAATTCATGAGGTTGTCAGCATATTCAAACCTACAATCACATGAACAATCCAGTCCAGTCCAGTCTGATCAATTCGATAGGCTTCTCTCGAGCCAGTCGCAGCTTGATCGACCCTCGAGAATGCTTCGCCGCTGAAGACTGAGCCCTCACCGAGCGAGAATGCCATGTGGGTTTGAGTCGCATCGCACGCCACGCATTGACGAAGTACTGATTGCTCGTCTCGTTTGTGGGTAGTCGGACTCTTTGACCACATGTCAGCTTCAGGACGTCGCGGGTTGCCCTAGCATGTGGCGATCATACTCTTGAGCTTGATCTTCATCTTTGCATCTTCGTTCCTTTGAAGTCATCAACCAGACATGATTGACATCATGCTCCCTCCATCACGTTCCATTCCGTGACGTTTATTTCAATGAGTGATTAGATTCGATGAGATGAAAAATACTACTAGTTCTAAGATACAATACCGAGAAAGACAGACAAAGTGACTGGCCTGATACCAGCACCAAATAGCAAAAACAATGACCACCTAATTTTTGTTCCCTCTTCCTTTCCTATCTTCCTATCACAACAAACCATTATTTTGAGCTTGCTCTATTGCTCTTGCACGCTCTTATACCACACCACATCCTGTATCGATAGCCCCCTTGACATCCACCACCAACGTCCTTCTGCACTATCCCACGTGGTAGAGCATCACGCCTGCTCCACTTCCATGGGCCCGGTCCCAACAGCATTGACTGAACCTTTGGCAGGCTTGCCAGCCCGTTTGTGCTCAGCGCAACTCTCAGAGATGCATTCGTTCTCCTCGTGATGAATTGGAGTATCACAGTTCATCGACAAACAATGAACATGGTCGTCATGGCTCCATCGCTGTGGTTCACAGCCCCCAACCGGGCAGTCGACCCGATCAAGGTCGAAGTGACGTCCAGGATGTCCGGAGTGATAAGGGGCAGCTTCACGAGGGTCTCGAATTCCGCGATATAGGCAATCCCGACCCATGCAAGGCTCTTCGGCACACCCCAAAACCGGGCAGTAGACGGACAAAAGACTGCCCGGGTCAGAGACTGGCGCGGGAAGAGGTCCTGGATGTTCACGATCTTCGCAGTCTCCGCCCATGCATGGCATTTCTCCACAACCCCAGGTCGGGCACTCTCTAGGTTCAGGGACTGGCATGGGAGGAGGTCCTGGAAGTCCAACAGGCAGCTCAGCAATCGGTGGGGTAGGAACAGCAGCGGCAGTCTCCGTCACCATCGTGGTAGGAACCGGCTCCGCGGTCTGGATCGTGACAATTGAGCGAATGCTGGCAGTGCCCTGGACCAAAGTGGTATAGACGGTCGTCTCCCTAGTCCTCTGGTACTCGCTCAACCACGAGCGCGCAGACTCTCTCGCCTCTGGTGTGTCATCGATGGGGCCACTATGGTGAAGGCTGTCCGCCGCGAGATGATCACCCCCTTCAGGCATGACCAAAGATGCGGCAGCCTCATCACGAGCAGAGAACCTGCGCGGCCCACACGCGCCTGGCATGACTCGTCCCCAGCTCGGAGGGGGAAGGTGGACATCGCCCTCGCTGTCAGTGTAGATCAGCGTGTTGTAGTAGCTAGCGGCCCTCCCTGCGTCATCGCACGACTCGTGCCAGTCATGCGCAGGCGCAGACGTCATGGGAAAGGCAGAGGTAGTTGTGTTTGGAGTGTTCGAGCTGGCGGTGGTGGTGGCAGTGACGGGCGCCGTAGCTGTGACATTGACAGTAGGGACTGGAGAGGAGACCAGAGAAGAAGCAGAGGCGGTTAGCAAGACAGATTCGGACTCGACCTCAACGACCGTACTAACAGCGACAGGAGAGGCTGCCGTGACACTAACAACGCTAACAGCAGCAGCAGTGGGCTTGCCAAACGACGGCGACGTGGTGAGGTGGAGGTACGAGGTATGGATGTCGGTGACCAAACTTGTACTAGGGGCGTGGGTTGCGCCTCCGGGGCCAACAGGGAAAGTCTCGATGAGCTTAACCCGGGCAGGTCGGGCAGGACGGCCAAAGTCATCGATGAGATCCATGGGGCGAGGCTCGAGATTATGGCGGCGGCCTAGCATCGCAAGATCTTCGTGATCGTGGTGATTGGACTCCAGGATTGGGCGGGGAAGGGCGGACACGCTGCCGGCGATGGTGAAGCCGGCGAGGATGGCCTTGAGGGGCGCCATGGTGCTTGAGGTCTGTGAAGAGGTGAGGAATTAGTTGATGCTCGACCGTCGAAATGCTAGGCGTTCTTACCCTTTGGAAACTTCAAGTCGACTTGACTTTTGCACAGAAGTGTATCGCAGACAGGAAGACTCCTTGCTATCTATCGAAGCAGGCTGATGTGTGCAGGAAAAGTAGAGGGAGATGCGGACTCTCTATATAGGCCTGGCGAGTACAGTGAGAGTGAATTAAGCTTTGTCAAAGGCTATTACACCTCCAAACCTTGCTGCCCTACCAGAGAAAGGATACAAACTTTTCGCGTTTGATTCAACTCTATCTTCCTCCATCGGGAGTACCGTCTGCCTTAAAAGTAAGCTCCTAAACCTGCCTCTCCTACCAACTGTGTCCCCTGTCCCAAGGCAGCGACACAAACTTCCCAGCCCCGCCACAACTATATCCTTCTCCTCGAGGAGCACCGTCAGCTTCACAAGTCACCCTTCAAGACCGCCTCCCCTCATCGACTCTCTCTTCCTGTCCCAACAAAGCGACATAAAACTTCCCTTCCTATTCACCAACTCCATCTGCCTGCGTTCCCACCTACAACCGAGTGATGTCCCTCCCAAACACCGAATTCATGACCGTCGTGACCAAAATCCCAACCCTCACCTGCCACGTCCTCGTCCACCCGAAACTCTCCGCCCTCCAACTCAACCACGCCTGCGCCCCCGTCATCTTCTGCGGTCCCGTCTTCGCCCCCTCAATGATGCCATCCCGCTGCCCAATATACGTGACCTGTTTTTTCTCGTCGAACTGAAAGGGCGGCGCGGCCTCACCTGTTGAGTCGGAGGCGGCGCCGTTCAGTTGACGGACGATGTATTTTGATTTCTGGACCGCGACCTCCGCTGTTGTGGGCAGGGGGTCGGACTCAATGTCTGCGGCGTCGCCGAGAGCAAAGACATCGGGGTAGATGGGCCCGTCTGCGGCGCTGATGTTGCGTTCGGTCCGCTGCAGCCGGAGGTGTCGATCCGTCAGCATCCTGACAAGTCCGCCCTCGGATTTCTTGACATCCAATTCCTCGACCAACTTGCCGTTCTTGTTGCCTGCAACCCACAGTAGCACGCCGTAAGGGACTTTTCCCTTGTCCTTGATGTGCAGATATCCGCGTTCGACTTTCTCGATCGTGGCGGACGTCTGGATGTCAATGCCCTTTGCCAGCATCTTCTCCGTGGCGTGCTCGTACAGTTTCTGGTCGTACATGCCCAGGATGTGGTCGGCGACGTCGTAGACTGTGATTTTCACGTGGTGCGCGATGGAGGGGTAGAGGTCGCGAAATTCGCGCTTGGTGAGGTCGGTGAGCTCGGCGGTTATTTCGACGCCTGGATGGTGACGTAAGTCGAGTCCTCAGGGGGATGTGAAATGTGGTGTGGAAAGGGAGAAAAGCTGGCATGACTTACCGGTTGGACCGCCGCCGACGATGGCAATGTGAAGGAGGTCGGCTTTTTCCTGCTCGGTGGTGCAGGGGAGGCTTGCTTTTTCCAGCTGGTCAAACAGTTTCTGGCGCAGAAGCATGGCATCGGAGACGGACTTCATGAATAGGGCGTTTTCGGGGACGCCTGGCGTGCCAAAGGTATTCGTTGTGCCTGGGATGTGTGTTAGCATTGACTGACCTCTCATTACAACCACACTACTCCCCAAACCCAATCGAGCACAAACAAACTCACATCCCGGCGCCAACACCAACCGATCATACCCAACCTCAAACGCCCTCTCCCTCATCAACGGCTCCTCCCCCTCAAACGCCGCCTCACACCTGACCCTCTTCCGCTCCAGATCCACCCCCGTAACATTCGCCTCCAAAAAACGCACGTCCCGCCCCTTGGACCGTATGCTCTCTTCGGCGTAGCGGAAGGGTATCAGCGCCACTGCTGCAGAGGCGAGAAGCGGCGTGTAGGCGCTGGTGCGGCTGGGCGAGATGATGGTTACGTGGTATTTGGCAGTGTCGATGTATTGCGCGAGGTAGAGACCTACCCAGCCAGAGCCGACGACGACGAGGTGCGGGCGTTGGTGGTGGCTCATTGGCTTGGAAGGGGAACGGTCTTTAATGAGGGAGGTTGTGGAGGCGAATCGAGCATGAGAAGGAGGTGTCTTGAAGGAAAGAGTGATTTTTCTGGAGCAGGTGGCGGAACGAGTGGTGAGGAGGGCAAGGAAAGCAGGCGACGGAGAGCTTGTTGCTGGGATAGCTCTCCTGATCAGATGCATCAAAGGGGATGGAAGATATCAAAAAGATACGGGTGTTTCAAGATGCAGAGGCGATAAGAAGATGTTTGTAATTCGTCACGATTTCATGCAGGGTGAGATCTGAAACGGTGATACAGAATACGATAAGCGCATCATCGATCGATCCATCCCATCACGGTGGCTGGATTAGAGTCATTAGACGCGGGAGGGCCGCGCCGAGGCAATTTCAAGCACATTGATCCAGGGTCTGGGAATTGTCGTTTCGTTCACGCACAACCTACACCTCCATTACCTCCATCACCCCTTTCAATGCGATGACCATGTTTCAGATTTGCTGTTCATGCACAGTACACCCTGTGTCCTTGTCCACCCCCACTATTGCCCTCGCCCTATGCGCCGGCCCCCTCTCTAGCCGTCCGAACCGCCTTACCGCATCATGAACATCACAACCACGACTTAATTCCTCCTCTCCGTCTCTCCAACCTTCCCCCCACCCGTCTCGACGCCCGCGAACGCATCCTCCCTAAACCTCGAACCTCCAAATCCCACTGAATGCGTAGACGCCTCGCCGTCCGGGAACGGGCATTTCCAACTCAGACGCTGCATCGACGGCAAACGGCAACGGATGCTGGCATGATGGCCTACGGTAGCGTCAAGGAGTGCAAGGAGGAGGATTGGAAGGTCCTTGTGGAGGGTGTGGGACTGAAGGTGAAGTAGGTTTGGACGGTCGAGGCGGAGAATGAGAGTATTACCGAGGCTGTGCTGGGGAATTAGATAGGTGTGCAATGTATGGCAGTCAGGGTGAGAGGTGTGGAACTTGACGCTGCCGCTTCTCCCATGACTGTAAAGGTGCAGCGTTGTAGTGTGACAAAAAATTTATGTATAGTCATTGAACACAAGCGTGGGATTCTCAGAAGTCATTAGAAAGGCTCATTGACATTGGGCATTGATACTATATGATACAAGACGTTGCTACTTCGCTGATCTCCCATTCACTCATTCCACCTCTACTTTGGACCGTGGTCGGCCTTCTTCTCGCCGGACTTGTTGCCGCGCTGTCCGTAGGCCTTTGTGGCGTAGTCACTTGGATTATGTTAGTTAAAGCGAGCAATACACGAAGAAGTAGCAGTACTAACCCTCCGGTAACAATCAGGTCCTCAGGCTTGTAGTCGTGCTTGCCGGAGAAGTAGCTCTCCAGGATGGCCTTGGTGCCAGCTGCGTAGCGCTTCTGGGCGTCGATGGACGTTCCGGACATGTGGGGAACCTGGTGAAGTAGATGTCAGCACGATTGTGTCTTATATAGTGCGAGTAGGAGAATGACTGGAACATACCATAGCGTTTCCTCCGCCCCATGGGTGCTGCATAGTGCGCATGGGGTGGTCCTTGGGAGCGGGTTGCGGGAACCACACATCACCACCGTATCCGCGGAGCTTGCCGCTGTTGACAGCCTCGGCGACATCCTCCTTGACGACAATGGCACCACGAGCGGTGTTGACGAGCCAAGCACCGTCCTTCATCTTGCTAATCAGCTCCTTGTTGAAGAGCCCTCGTGTCTTGTCGTGCAGCGGGCAGTTGATCGTCACGATATCACACTGGCTGATCATCTCCTCAAGGGACTCGACACGTCTGGCGTTAAGCTCCTTCTCAACTTCGGGCTTCAACGGCTGGTAGTCGTAGTACAGCAACTCCTTGCAGTCAAATGCCTTCAGTCTGCGGAGCACACGCTCGCCAATACGGCCAACAGCGACAGTACCGACAACCTTGTTCTCGAGATCGTACTCGTTCTTGGCCACGGCGGCAACGTTCCAGTCTCCACGGCGGATCATCTCGTTGGCAGGGACGAAGTTGCGGACGAGGGTGAGGATGGTCATGACGACGTGCTCGGCGACCGAGACGACGTTGGAGCCGGTGACTTCGGCGACGGTGATACCGCCGTTGGTTTTGTTGGCGGCGTCGAGGTCGACGTGGTCGGATCCAATACCGGCAGTGACGGCGATCTTGAGCTTCTTGGCTTTGGCGAGGCGCTCGGCGGTGAGGTAGCCGGGGTGGAAACTATAGAAGGGATTGTAGTATTAGTGGGTGTTCAGACGGAGTACTGTACGATAGCATGCTGGGATTCTTCTGCAACGTACGGAGTTGTGATGATGACCTCTGCGTCTGGGATGTGCTGGTCAAATGTCGAGTTCTCGCCCTCCTTGTCGGATGTGGTGACAAGCTCATGGCCTTGGTCCTCGAGCCACTTGCGGATTCCAAGCTCGTTTTCCGTTGTTCCGAGGAGCTCTGGCTGTTCTTTTGCGTGCTCAAATCCCTGTGTATCTTTTGTAAGTTTTATCCCTCTTCGAGACTTTGAAGCTGGAAAGTAGACGAGGTCTGACGTACATCGTACAAGACCATCAAAACCTTGCCCTGGCGCTGGGTAGTCGAGCTGAGTGCTCTTGCGGCAAAGGGAGAAGGACGAGCAGCGCGGGAGAGGAGGGTAGAGGCGGGGCGGGCCAGCCGCTGAGAGGAACGTAGCATGACCATAGTGTATGTGTGTAGGTGGGAGAGGAGAGGAGAGGAGAATGGGATGAAGGGTTGGATGGATGAGTGAAAAAGACTTTAAGTAGGAAGGACGGCAGATGTTATATAGCTCGAGATGGTCGATTGGAGCTAGCCCGTCGTCATCGCCAATGGACGAATGAGGGGTCGGTCATGCTGCTACATTGCCGGTCACCCATCTTATTATGTGGATATCTATATCATCGAAATCCTATCGACTGCTCTGCCATGCTCTATCTGAGTCCTTATATAAGCTCTAGCTTCAAGCTCTAGATTGGCTACGCCACTTCCCCCTCATTACCAGAAGAACAGCCACGTCCATCTCACTTCCTGACTGCTCCCATAGCTCCCATAGCTCCCGCAGCTCTAGCTTACAGCTCGAGTGCCTCCGCCTTTGCCTAGCTCGCCACCCTCCGAGAGAACGCCGGACAGGGATGGGCGTCCAACGCTTGGTCACGAGAGGCTGAAGATGTGGATGTGAGCACCGATGCGGATGTTGTTGTGCAACAATTACCGCCGCTTCGGCAAAGTTCGGAGAAAGTCAAAGTCTACCCCGCAACACTGACTCCAGATTAACAACGTCTATACTGATATCTAGCCGGGGATCATTGTCATAAGGTATGGTCGTTACAACAACCAATAGATATAGACACCACACGCCTGGCTATAGTCTGATGACTGTTCTCAGAGACAAGGGCGGTCATAGTTGAAGCCCTGCTTCAGCAGAAGTAGTAATACATGATGCATACAGCTTTCGCAATGCCTTTTCTATGCACGCATCTCATTTCGCCATGACATCCACATACCGACTCCCCTTGCCCTTCTTTCCCCTCGTCGTGCCTCCCGCCCTGGGTCCAGGCGGTCCCCCAAGCAAGTCATCAATACTCGTCGCTCCATTCATACTCGTCGGAGGCCTACTCGGCGGTGCGCTCCCAGGCAAAGGCACCCCCAGCGGCCCACCCGCAGTCACGCTTCCAGGTCGACTCAGCGGCCCCGACCCTGGCAACGATCCAGCACTCGGTGTCGGCGGAAATGGTGCAGGCGGGGGCTTCGATACTCCCGTTGGCGGCGGTGCCACTCTCGGCGGTGGTGGTGTTGGTCCTGCAGATGCAGCGGCATCAGCTGGTGAGGCGTTGGGATTGACCCAGCGTTTCGTGTCGGGGTCGTAGTAGAGGGAGAGCTTGTCGCCAAGCTTGCCTTTGTGCACCGTAGGTTCCGAGGATTTTGCAGTGCCGCCGAGTGACCCGGAGGAAGAGGAGGAGCCGCCACCAAACCAGCCGCCTCCGAACCAGCCTTTTTTGGAGGCTTTGGCGTCGATGTCGCGTTGAGCTGGAAGTGGTGTTAGTTGCCGATATGTGACAAGGAGGGGATGCTAGAAGGACTTACCATCAGCTTCAGCAGCTTTTCTGACAAGCTCGTCCGCTTCGCGGTCGGCTTTGGATTTGCTGGAGGTTTGCTGCTGCTTCTTCAAATTTTGGGCTTGCTGGACCAGAAAGTCATCGTCATCGTCAAGGTCCATGATGCCCTTCTTCTTTGGTCGTGGCGCGTCGTCCTCTTCTACTTGGGCGTCCTCTGCCATGCCAGGCTCATACGGTACATAGCCACCTTCGGGTGGTGCGTATCCTCCACCTGGCATGTATCCGTCCGACGGCTGATATCCACTGTCTGCTGGTGTACTGTCCTCTTCGGCAGCCGATGGCACATCGTCAGAGGTCTCCGCAATAGAAGCCGAAGGCTGGTAGCCATATGAATATGGCTCATTACCAATGGCAGCATCATCTCCGGTGTTATCTACGTCTACAGGCGCGGAAGCCATGTACCCGCTGAGCTCATCAGCCACAGCCGTTGTTTCAGAATCTGCAGATGGCTCATAACCAAAAGAAGGAGCGCTGGAGGTGGGCATATAGCCAGCTGGGTGATCATTATTTGGCACATTTGTGTCATACCTTGAAGAAGAGGGTCGTTGGTCAGAAGTTGCAGATGAGCCGCTATATCTATTAGAGAATGACGGCGCTGCTCTCGCATCATCGTAGGATGGTGTTGTGGGCGCGGACGGAAGATACGATCGACTCGGTTGACTGCCAATCGCACTCGTACGTCTGGAGTTTGGATAGCTAGAGTGCTCGACTGCCGATCCTTCAGGTACAGATGCGATATTAGCTTCATATGGCATGCTCGACGGTGGAACTCGTGCATCATAAGCCGAGGCACTTTCGTGTGAACTATATCTAGACAGTGTGGATACTTGGCGTTGGAAAGGCGGTGCTCTTGGTGGTGACCCATAAGCAATCGGCGGACTATCTGAGCTGAAGCGTCTTTCAAATGACTTGAGACCAGCTTCGGGCGATGCACCGTAGGGTGCGTACGTATTCAAGTGACTTCTGTTCTGCTCAGGCGATGTTCCATACGCACTTGGAGCATATCGCCCGCCACCCATAGCCTGAGCAGCTTGTGTTATTCCAGACGTCGTGAAATCAGCTACTGATGGTGATCTGCTTATGGTCGGTGTAGGGGTGCCATTGAACGGTCCAGCTTCGGTACTGCTGCCAGCCAAACCTTGAGTTGAGCCGTCCGTCTCATCTCCAGCCACAAACTTATTGAACTTGGACCATACATTGCTTGATACCTTGTCCTTTGTGATCTTCGACATCCAGGAGGAGCCCGAGGTCTGGGGAGACTGAGAAAGACGTTTCGAAAGATCATCGATCGCATTGACGAAGAGTGGGTGGTAGTATGGCGAGCCTCGTGTGGACGATTTGAGAGCACTGGCAATCGAGTCGCAATACTGTTGTGCCTCTGAACGTAAACCCAACTCCGTCAGAAGATAAGCATGCTGGAGCTTATGAGCTTGCAGATGGGGTGGGAAGAATGTAGGTGCCGCAGGTGCCAGAGATAGCGCGAACTCATACACTTCTGTAAGAAGTATAGCATCCGTGTCTACGACCTTAGGAGATGATTCACTGGTCAAGTCGACACCCAACAAACTGAAATGTGATTGCGCATCATCAGCCCCGCCAAAGATTGCAACACTCCGGGCGAAGAGATAGCAAACATGAGCCGCCTCGACCCTGCCGTAGCTGATGAGCAATTTACCCAGGGCGACGAGACCATTTTCATCTCCATTGCTTCGATTGTGGACCACTAAGCTTAACGTTTCCCTCCACTTCTCGAGTCCTTCCGCTGTATCTTGTGCTTGTCCCTGCTTGTCTGCAGCATTAACCATTTGGAAGCCTTGGCGAGCTGCTAACGGCACGAGCTGGTCGATACTCTCACCCCAATTGCCAGCGAACACTTCATAAAGGGCCGCGAGCGAGCGATTGTCTTGGCTTGACGACGCGCGAACCTGCTTTCTGACAAATTCTTGAACCACTTGTTTCCAGAGGTCGTTATTCGTCGTCGAAGAGATAATCAGTGCATGACCCCACATTTTGTTGTCCACCGCATGCCATACAGCCTTCTCTCGTTCACCTGCAAGAAGATGTGCACGTATTTCACTTACTGTTGCACTGGTTACTGTGGACGAGTGAACGCTTGGAAGCGATGCTGCCTCAACAGCATCCGGGATCTGCCGAGGTTCCACAACAGACACGAGTAGCTCAGATACAGCGGCAGTAACAGCAGGATTGCCAGCTAAAACGCCATCATGCTCCACCAATATTCGCATAACCTTCCAGAGTAGCAATTTCTCCTCGGCATTCTTGGGCATACCAGCCTGCTTGCTTGCATGTTGTTCCAACACGGTAATTCTGGTCGACAACCAAGTGACCACGTCTCTTTTCTTGCCTTTCGACTTGAGTGGTCCAGGGAAGGTACTTACACCATCATCCTCAACGAGGACATCTTTTACCTTTCTTAATCTGATCTCCCCTGAAACTGGTTTGAGCTTGGGCGCACTTTGCCCTCCTCCATATCGAGGAATATGTTTAGGTATGCTGGAAACAGCAAGTCCACCAGCGCCCCATTTGAAGATGGACGTTCCTCTCCATCTTTGCAGTGGATCTGCAGCAGTCTCGTTGTCAGGGAGCACATAATCATGCACCTCATGTTCGATGGTTGTAGACGGTGGCGCTGGAAAGCTTTGTTGCGACGATGAGGTAGGCGAGAATATGGCGGTACGCTCCAACCCATTTGTCGAGCTTTGCGGCCTCTCCCTGGCGTGTACTGGACTCGAAGTCCTTGGCCGTCTGGGCGGTTCGAAGACGAAACCGTCTTGTGGCATCTGCAGCTGGCTTGGTGGATTCATAAAGCTTACCGATCTTTCCAAAATCCGAGGTCCACCGGGTGGTCGCAATGCAGCTAGGGCTGGTGGACGTGCAGTTGAGGCAGGAGGTGGTGCATATGGATTTGTTGGGGATAGCAAGCCAGCAGCTGATGCTGGCGGTACAACAGTCCGGCTC
>Ga0268246_10000462_pt1 | contig 17653 bp, 10 predicted proteins | sample AgamicOrSfe_FD_200242 | JGI IMG/M metagenome (GOLD analysis project Ga0268246, IMG submission 200242) | Agave microbial communities from Guanajuato, Mexico - Or.Sf.e (v2) (version 2) | ecosystem: Host-associated > Plants > Phyllosphere > Phylloplane/Leaf | place: Guanajuato, Mexico | collected...
GAGATCGATATTCTTCTCACCCTATCCCCAATATCTTTCAGCTTGTTGGTACTTGTTGGGCTCGTGACAGCAAAATCATCGCTTGGTCGCCGCTCGTCAGGCTCGTCGGGAGCCATATCAGGCTCATCTTCCGGCGGTGAGTTGAATACCTCACCAATATGTGAGTGTGCATGGAACAAAGACCAGTTCCTCAAGCCGAATATACTTCTATACCTATCGTACTCACGTGCCTCTTTGTGCATCGGCCACAACGCTCTGCGCTCATAGAGACCAATCAAGAGTAGGAAAGGCGCATTCAGCGCTCGGACGCATGTAATGTTCACCTTGTGGAACCAGCGATCAGTAAGCATGAACTTCAACGGCAACAGCAGGACCAGCGCGACGATGTTGAATGGTGGTGGATAGGAGAAGAGTGAGTCCGACTTCACACCTTCGAATGTCAAAACGGCTTTCCTGAACTGGATCTCAGCGACTGAGTGAGCACTGATCTTCGCGTATGTGCTGGAGAGTGTCGAGACCAGGATAGTAAGAAAGAGAGTGTTTCCAAGAACGGCGAAAGACACGAACAGAATGGGTCCGAGCAGCCAGTGAAATTCAACACTTCTGGCTATGCCTGTACCATCAAGTCTATAAGGACCATTAGTATGATCCTTGGGTTTTGACCTCTAAAGGGAGACTTACCCGAACCACACCCATATCATCCACTTCCCAATAGTCAACGGATCTGTCACTCGATCACTCAGCCACCACATGGCCAGGAAAAAGCCAGCAAAAGACCACACCGCAAGTAGCATCAGTAGCGCAAATCGTGACATCATGTCTCTCAGGCTCACAAAGACCAGGTTGTGCGAGAAAACATTAAAGGCAAGTCGTGGTATAAGGACAGGTGCTGACATAGCGAGGATGTCCAATGCTGCCTGTCCGACTTGATCATTCTTCATGCTGTTTCCATGCATTCTTAGCACGAAGTATAGAGTGAAGATGCTACAGTACACCACGTCCAGGAAACTCCACAAATTTTGCGAGTATACTTGCCAGCCATGCTCCAGAATCGAGGCTAATTGATCCAGCTCCCAGCCGAAGGTGTAGATGCAGAATAACAGCTCTTCAGTGGTGAACCTGGACGCATCCTTGGTTGTCATGACCCAGAAGTAAAGCCCCAGCAGGATAATAAATTGCCACACCTCAATCAGGTTGCGTACACGTGGAACAGCAAGACGATACTGGTTCAAGATTGGTGCACGTCGAGGATCATAAATAGAGATTGGTTTGTGCTTGTAGTGATCAGGGATGATGTCGAAGAAAGCCGTAGGGGAGTAGACCACGCGGCCTGTATATATTGCATCGACCACTTTCTGACATGCTGAATGACTCAAAAACAGTTTGCTCTCAGAGAGAATTGCCACCTCCAGTGCAGTTGCTTGTCGTTCATAGCCACGCGGCTGCGTTATCCAGTTGAGCCTTGTGTTTTGCTTCGTGAGTGCCTCCGACGAGCCCTGGAATGGATCAAATCCTGCGATCACGATGTTTGAGAGTAGCAGTAAGCCGTTTGGACCAGAGCTATCCTCATCAAATTGACGTAGGAGTCGTGACGCGAGGACTTCACACACGAGTGCGCGAGTTGTTGAGACACTCTGGAAGTGGAATGGGAAGTGCTGGTCTTTTATGAACTGCATGCGGTTCACCAGCAAGCAGAACACGATACTGATATCGTCTAATTCATAGTACGTCTGGAGTAGTGGGCGAATGACGCCTTGTGTCAACCGGGGTGCACGAATCTGCTCTAGAGAGTAAGGATCGTTGATTTTACTCAATATATCTCTGCGAATGCGCCAGATATTCCGGTACACAGGCAGGTCGGAGAAGGCATAGGGCGCGAAATGTAGCTCCTCGTCTGTGATATCTGAAAAGCTGCTTCTTGCAACAGATGTATTGGAAGTGCCAGATGGTGTACGTTCAGCCTGGTGGAGGAGAGGCTCCCTCTCTGTGTCCGTAGCAGCGATCCGAACGCGGCGGTGTGAAGCAGACCGGATTAGTCGAGCTGAAGCCATGGTAGTTCAGCGTCGCGGCCCCGTGTTTGTGATGTACCGCGAAGAAGGATACTGTTGATGACTCTTTCTGAGATTGAGGTCTCAAATCACAGCTCTACTCTTTCTGGCGGTCCGTGCAGGCTGCGATAGTGACAGACCTCATAAACTCGTCCATGTTACAGCGGGATCGACCTAAACCCATTGTAAGAAGTTGAGGTCGATAATGCAAGGACGATGGTACTGGCTCCAGCGTTTCAAGCAAGTTCTCGTCACTTTGCCAAAATCGGCTATTCTTGCCACTCTGCTACCCTGCTGCCAACGTCGTCGTCGTCTACCATTGGCGGCAGCAGCGGCAGCCACACAATAGGAGTGCAGTCATAGCTGCAGAAAGCCAGCATGGAGGAGCCCTGAACAGGAGTCCTGACTGCTCGACTTATCCGCACTACTGGAGTGATGTGATCGAAGGATGCAAGTAAATACAATGTCCCAGTAAGTAGTCACGTCTAGCTGTTGGCTTCTGCACTCAGGAAGCATTCCCCAGATCATGCTCTCCGATATATTCACTTCCCATCTCATCGTACATTGCCTTCGTGGTCCATCCCTTCTTTGTCCTCTCGCTCGCCCACTCCGCAGCGCCTTTCCAAGCGTCCACGACAGGATCTGCCGCTTTGCGAACCTTGAGTGGTGCACCTGATGGAAGATAAGCCATCAAGTCTGTGCGAAGTCTCGAGTCGAATCCACTGAACAAAGTGTTGCCGCCGGTCAGGAAGACGTCTTGTGACATTAGCTTTCCACGACTCGTGTGATCACCACTCATGTCATCAAGGCCGAGCCGTTGAGTGAGAATATCGGCACAAATCTCGACAATCCCAGCCTGATCCACACCAGCGATGCTCGGCTGAAATACCACCTCAGGTACACGGATGCGTTCAACGTTGAGATGGATCTGGTTGATCTCACGTTGGGAGGATGGATCGAAGGGCCAGGGACCTCGGAGGAAGGCATGAACAAGGCTCTTAGTCCAGTCAGATTGTGCTTCACGCGTGCTATGCTCGGTGAAATTCGGATCGTGCTCCAGCAGCTGTGCTTCGATCGATTTCAATGAGGTGTTGAGCGTTTCTTCCGCATCATCTTCGTCATCACTACCCTCGCCCGGCGCAATGTCACGATAGACACCCCAGTCAGCATCATCAGCACCAAAGGTATCGTCGTCATCACGATCCGGATTCCCGCCACGTCGACGCTTCTTGCCAGGCGTGTCTGAGGCTAAGTTTGCAATGGACTTCATTCGCAGTTGGCTCGCTAAGCTCTTCCTGTTGCCAAGATCGGCTTTCATCTTCTCACGATCCTTCAGTCTTTGCATGATAGCCGAACGTGCAGCACGACGCTCCTCAATCCATCCGGGAAGATCACCTTCTCGGCGCTCATTGTCAAGACGCTCTTCTGTGGCTTTCCGCGCCTGCTCACGCTCTTTTTCAGCCTTTGCGCGGGCACGAGCCTCATGGTTGGCCTTTAGCAGCCTTTGCTGACGCTTTGCTTTGAGGTTTTCTTCGTCGAGCTGTTCGTCTGGAATGTCCAACAGAGGATATGTGGGCGCCTCTACAGGCTCATCTTCAACAATGCCAAGATCCTTGTTTTGAGACCGCTTGATAGACTGTTCCAGATCTCTAACACGTTTATGTAGCTGAGATTCCTCTTCGAAGTCGTCACTTTCCAGCATGTGTTTGATGTCCTTCTTATTTGTCGCTGCATCGATGCGGAGCTGGAGATCATGGTAGTACTCCAGTTCTTGTTCTTTTCGAACAAGCTTTTCCAAACGCATCTTCGCAGCCATCTCTTGCAGTCGACGACCTGCTTCTTTCTTTTTTTCGGCCTGTCTCACCAGCTCCTCCTCGCTCTTGGGTATGACAACTTGCTCGGTGAAAGGCCACTGAATGATATGATCCCGGTCCTCGAGTCCAGTCCAGTCCAGGTAATGGCTGATTTCGTCCACGTAGTCCTGAGCTATGTAGCAATGATCATTCACAAGATCTTCGAATTGAGGCTCCAGTAGTTTCGTGGGAAATTCGGGATACTTCAGTCGAAGAAGTCTTGCGAGATATTCCGCGCAGTGATAACGACCCCAGTTTAGTCTTGTCGCGTGAGACATTAATGGCTTCCTGTCATAGACAGGTATGATATGAGTTGAGGTATAAGCAGACGACACAATGACGCCGGAGTTCCCCTTATTGTACTTGTACGAGAATAACGCATCAATACCATATGATACCTTTGGCGCGGAATAGCACTCGAACAGGAGCTCGTTCATTGCTGGTCTGCATGTTAGTAGATCTTCGCGAATAGCCATAAACAGCGCAACATACTCTTACGCGCATATGGCAGGTTCACGACCGGCTCAGTCATAACTACGGGTCTGCTGATTCCATTCGTGGACGCATCCACTCCCAGCTTGGTGAAGACATAATCGAGCACGCCTTCCATCGCGTCCCAGTTGTTCACGATGTTACTGCCTGGATCATAGATACTTTTTGCTTGTCCACGAGATGTGCCGTCTGCGTATATGTCCGAGCCGACGAAGGTATAGTATCTGTTGATCTTGCGGTCTTTGTACCGTGCCCAGAGTGGTGGTAATGAATACCGCGGAGCCTTGTCGAACGACCAACCTGCGCGTACAGTCGAAGAACCTGGAGACCATATCAGCCTCTACTTAAAGCCATCCTTGTGCCTCATTGTGCATACCATTGTCAATCACTATAGCTGTTTCTACATTACTTTTCTGCCATCCTGATCGATCTGCCGGCTGTAGTCCCTTGAACGGTGGCTCGCTAGCATGCCATATCTTTGCGGGTGCTGCTTTGGCAGGCCGCGGCGCAGTCTCCACATCTGCTGTAGCGTGTACCATTATGATGGGGCGTTCAGGTTATCGGTGGCTAGAAATGTATTCAGCATTGATACGTCATTCCGTCGAGGCATGCGGATCTCGCGAACCTTCTAGGTGGAATCGGACGTTTGATTGATAGTTGTTGAACATCTGCGCCACGAGCTCTACATTCATGTTCTGGATGTTGATCTCCTGTGCGCCGTAAGTATAACGCCGACAGGCTTGCTCCGTCCAGGTGTGCATACTTGTAGGCTCTTGTTTAAGACAATCACAGCTTCGTTGAGCTTCTCCTGTGAGTCTTGTCAAGTCGTTGCGGATCATGTGCCTGGCCAAGCAGCACTTACAACATTGGTGATGATTCTTGACAGTAGGAGGTTCTGCTGGTGTTCGTGCGGACTTTCCTGAGAGATGTTAGCACCACACAGCATAATCAGTGAGCAGCCAATGTACCATGACTATGCAGCAATACTCGTCGCCATCAGAGATTGTAAGTTGCCAGAAGTGATGCGCAAGATACTCTTCGCTGATCACGACCTTGGCCTTGGCGCGCCTTGAAAGTGAAACGGCTTTCCCGAAACACCTCGCGTCATCGTCTTGTCTCCCAGACCAACCAACCACCAGCGAGCACACAGCCATGGCGCCCATCACCTCACATTCCACTGAGGAGAATCATCAGGAGCTCATCGATCAGCTAGATATCCACAGCATACGTAAACCATTTCGCAGTCCTGCCTGGAAGCCAGCCCAGCGGCGCAACAAGAACATCAAGCAGATTATAGGTGAAGCCTCGCGCAAAGAAGCCTCTCTGCTGGCGACTCAGAACAACAGCGGCATCTCGACCCCCATCGTTAACGCTAGTCCTGCTCCTTCTTTAATCAGCTCAGAACCCAGCATCTCTCAAGCTGCACAACTAGCACAAACCGGAGCACCCAGAGCACCGACAGTGACCTACAGCAATATCGAATCAGCACCAAGCTTGCATCCGATCAGCCAGAGAAGATATTGCGACATCACTGGACTGCCTGCACCCTATACGGACCCCAAGACAAGACTACGATATCACAATGGCGAGATATTTGGCGTTATTCGCTCGATGCGTGAGGGTGCACCGGAGCTGTATCTGGGAGCAAGAGGCGCGCAAACAATATTGAAATAATCGATCGATCGTGATAATGATATCAACATCTATGGTTTGAGTCAGCACCAATACCTGATGACCAGCTCGTATCGAAGCGGTCCGCGAGTGGTTACTTGGAAACAACCAGAAGTGGGTTTAAGGACCTAAACGATTTGAGGACTCTCACTGTGGCCCTCTGCACATGGAGCAGCTTGGAACGAGACGCTACTGGCCAGCTGCTGTCACCTTGGGGAGACAAGCGATGATGAAGCATACGTTTCTTGGGCTAGCATATGCAGGTGGACTGCCGCAAGAGGGCGAGCAAGGGAATGTCTGATTCAACCTAGTCAAGCTCCATCTACCCACTGGCCCTGTTACAGGCGCAGCTCAAGATGGTGCTCCGGCTTAATGGTGATCTATATGGTTTGCTCTTCGCCAGCAAGACAAGATACCGAAAGACCATAAGGAGGCAATCAGTTGCAGCAGAATCTGAGTCTGCTGCCGTCGCGGCGTGGTCACAGTGTGGTCACGATATACAAATGAGATCACGAGAACATGATTAGCACACCATTGGATACCATTGATTTACGTTCATGCTCTTGCCAGTCGTTCCCTTCGTGCTTCTTGTATCTCGCCACATTGCTCGAGGTCAAATCACATCCTCTATTCCTATGACAGGACAGTGGTTGAGTGCTGATACAGTTCCATCTTTGAAGCAAAGGCAGATCGGCACGGAGTGACGAGGTCTGGAAAGCAGTAGAGCCCAGCAAAGTACAGCACAGCACAGTATCGTAGGACTATGTGTATAATGGAAGAACTGCAAGAAAGCAAAATCAGGTGTGGAAACTTGTGCCTGAAGATCAGCCCCGGGCTCACCTCCGAAACTGACCTCAATCTGTCCACGTCCATGTCTATGGCTACTTCGTGATTATCGACGTGCCATCGGGGCTTGCACACCTCAAGATGTCTTCCATGTGGCTGTCAGACACGCAGAAAATCGGCGCGGTCTTCTGTATAGCAGGTTCATCTCCACGGCTCGTTATCAGCAAAGTGCCAACCACTAATAGCCATCCAGGATGCGTCTTCCTTATGCTCGGCGTCTGCCTATTCTTCGACCGCGCCCTCCTCGCCATGGGCAATATCCTCTTCCTTCTCGGTCTCCTTATCATCATCGGACCCTACAAAACAGTCATCTTCTTCGCGCGACCTCAGAAGCTGAAAGGCACAGCGGCATTCGTAATCGGCATCGTTCTGATTCTCGCGAAATGGGCGTTCATCGGCTTTGCAATTGAGGTCTATGGGATCGTGGTGCTTTTTGGAGACTTCTTTGGGACGATCGCTGGGTTTGCAGGGAGTGTGCCGGTCGTGGGACCGTATATTGCCGCGGCGCTGAGGAAGATTAGCCCGGGTGGGAAGAGGAATAAGGAACTTCCTGTGTGAAAGGTTTTTATTCAAGTTCAAGCAAAGCGGCGCGGCTTTAGCTTGCGAGGGACTGCTTCTAACGGCATGCGGACGGGCCACCAGAATGACTCTGCATCCACTAGCTCAGTACACAAGGGGATCATCCTTCCCAGATCAGGGCATGCCCATGACACGAGAGCACGCCGCGAGCAGTCGGGAGATGACTTAGGAGCTGAATAGGCAGACGAGACAGGGCAGAACGAGCTTGATTGATGAGTGTGGGGACAAGCTGTCGATAGCTGCTACAGGCGCCGCGACACATTATCACAATCGCGACAGCACGCGATCACGAAAGAGCACCAGGGGTCCGGGTTGTGAGTGGCCGACTTTAAGACCAGCCGCTCCAGAGGAGCTGTTGGAGGTTGAGTCAGAGTGCCTCTTAGTACTGCGACCAAGGACGAGCTTATCTCTGCAGAAGCAGGAAAGTTTGAATGAGATCCTCTCCGTATTCGTACTCAAAAAGATTACTATGCGCCGATATGCCCATCCCGCCCAATACGTGTATTCGTTGCAAGTGTCTTAGCCCCAACCTCTACATGACCACGCAGCACGAGTTCTGCTTTTTCGCCTGCGTATAGAACATCTTACTCTGCGCACTCAGCCCATCACTCTTCGCAACTAGCTGATCCAACTTTTCCCCACGTTCCAGCACACTCTCAATAGTCTTATGCAACGTGATCTTCGTCTCATCCAGCTCTTTCTGGATCCGCATGATGCTGTCTGCTTGTTGTGGGTCCTGGTATTTGGTGATGTATTCCTTCAACTGGGGTAACTGCAGCTGTCCCGGTCCAGATACTGAGGCGAAGGTGGAGCGAGGGTATTTTGAGAGAAATTCGTCAACGATCTTGGATAGCAACTGGTGCGCCACGAGGGCAGGATATTCGTGGTCGGAGATGATCAGGCCGGCGACACCTTCTGAGCGGCCGTAGGCGTGAAAGGTGTATGCTAGGCATTGTTAGCTACATGCCAGATCATGAGGCTATGGGAGATGTTGTACATTGTTCCTCGACATCTTGTCGCTGTCCTGGCTTCGTCCGCTCGGCGACTGTCTTGCTGAAGAGTGTGAGGAATTCGGAGATGCTACATTCGGATTAGCAGACAAGTAGTAGTAGAACCAACATTTATGACGAACCTGGACCGCGTGAAGCGCGAGTAGCTGCTTAGATCTGTCTCGGCGCAAAGCTCGACGGCTGGCTTCACTTCATTCTTGAGAATCTGGACGCATGGCAAGGGTCAGCCTGGCTGGATCCATGGAGCCAAAATTGTCTGATAACATACGCCAATGTAGAGGATCTTCATGATGTAATGTACGAGGGGAATGCGAGGACAGGTAAGGTAGGAAATAGCGATGTTCGTTGTCCAGCAAGGTGTCACTGTTGTTTGCGAGTTCAGGGTCATGTACATCGACGTCAACGATCACGAAGTACGAAGTACCAGTACGGATGCCACTTCTTGTGCTACAGCTCCCACAAGCTTTTGGTTTTCAGGTTGTGCTTTAACTGTTTCTTCTTGACTTTTTTTCTGGTCTTAAGAAGTATTGGGAGACTAGGTTGGTTCATACTGGTCACCTGAAGTGCTTGCCGTTCGTCTCATAAACTTTACTATCACCAGTTTGCGCTTCCCGGGTGGCGACTGGAGAATATAACTTAAACCAAGGCATAACTCTTTGCTTAGACTATGGCTCCAACTGCTACAGACTCGCTCGGCGATCTCGAGTCACAATGGGTGCAACAAATGCAGGCTATGCGTGATGCCATTGCCGAGCTGAAACTACCATCTGCAAATGGTGACACTCAGTCATATGGTCATGATATTGATCTGAGTGACTTCGATTCACCAGACGCAAGTGGCAGTGATGACATCTGGGACCTAATCAGTGGTGATGAAGAGGAGGAAGAAGTGCTCAGTGATGCATCAGATTCATTCTGGCAGGACGCAAGCACGAGTCACGATGTGTACAACGCAGATTGGCTGACAAGCGTGTGCATGGTTGCTGCGTCTAAGAATAGTGGTCTAGATGCTAAAGACCTCCAGGATCAGGTCTCAAGCCTGCTCGTGTCAGACATTAACGACGACGAGCTGCAAATGACGCTCGCAGACACTCTGGGCTACGATGAGCTCGAATTGGTTGCGGAGCTCCTGAATCATAGGGCTACTATCAGGAAAGGTCTTTCAGTTTCGAACTCTACGGCAGCAGATACTCACACGAACGGCCGCTTGCTGACAAAGGAGGAGCGGGCCAAGCAATTACGTGACCAGGACGCTTTACATAAGAGTGCTCCATTGGCATCTTCGGTCGATAGGACTGGTCCAGTGTATCCTCATGTCTACAAGGCTCACGATGCTGGTAACACTCTTTCTGCCACGGGACGAAAGTATGCACTTCCAACAGGAAGCAGCAGAGCTGAACACGATAAATATGAGGAGTATTCTATTCCTGCAGCTCGTGTCGGTACACTTGGACTTGGACAGAAACTCGTTGACATTGCTTCAATGGATGGCTTGTGCAAAGGCACTTTCAAAGGTTACAAAGCTCTGAACCGCATGCAGAGCTTGGTATATCCTGTGGCATACAAGACCAACGAGAACATGCTCATCTGCGCACCTACTGGTGCTGGTAAGACTGATGCTGCGATGCTTACCGTTCTTCATGCCATTGGCCAGAATGTTACCCCTGATCCTGCTGAATCGCCAGACGCCACGGACTTTGTCGTGCGAACTGAAGACTTCAAAATCGTCTATGTTGCACCAATGAAAGCTTTGGCGGCAGAAGTGACTGAAAAGCTTGGGAAACGCTTGGCCTGGCTCGGCATACAAGTACGAGAGTTGACTGGAGACATGCACTTGACAAAGGCGGAAATCGTCAAGACTCAGATCATTGTTACGACCCCTGAGAAATGGGACGTAGTGACGAGGAAGAGCACAGGGGACACAGAGCTCGTGCAGAAGGTTCGGCTCCTTATCATCGATGAAGTTCATATGCTTCACGATGCACGTGGTGCCGTGCTCGAATCACTTGTTGCTCGAACGCAACGTCAAGTCGAGAGCACGCAGTCTTTGATCCGTATCGTGGGTCTATCTGCCACGCTGCCAAATTACATCGACGTTGCGGACTTTCTAAAGGTGAACCGCATGGCTGGTCTTTTCTACTTTGACGCATCATTCAGACCTGTTCCGCTCGAGCAGCACTTTGTGGGTGTCAAAGGCAAAGCTAGTACTAGAGCCGCGCGTGATAACCTGGATGCCGTTGCGTTCGAGAAAGTGCGAGACATGCTAGAGCAAGGCCACCAGGTCATGGTTTTCGTGCACTCACGAAAGGACACTTATAAGTCTGCATTGGACTTCTACGAGAAAGCTGTCGAAAACAACTGCGTCGATCTCTTCGATCCCACCGGTCATGAAAGCTACGAATCTGCTATGCGAGATATGAAGAACTCAAGGGGTCGTGAGCTACGAGAACTTCTGCCAAAAGCCATGGGTACTCATCACGCAGGTATGGCTCGATCAGACCGTAATCTGGTCGAGAAGCTGTTTGCCGAGGGAGTACTCAGAGTGCTGTGCTGTACTGCAACCCTAGCTTGGGGTGTCAACTTGCCTGCAGCGGCTGTCATCATCAAAGGAACGCAACTGTATAGTTCTGAGGAGGGAAAGTTTGTTGATGTCGGTATTTTGGATGTCCTTCAAATCTTTGGTCGTGCTGGTCGACCTCAATTTCAGGATACTGGTATTGGCATAATCTGTACATCTCAGGACAAGTTACAACATTACCTCACTGCCGTGACTCAGCAGCAACCAATCGAGTCAAAGTTCTCCAAGAAGATGGTAGATAACCTCAACGCAGAGATTGGGCTAGGTACTGTCACTTCAGTAGCGGAGGCTGTACAGTGGCTGGGTTACTCTTATCTCTTCGTGCGCATGCAGCGTAATCCTCTGTCATACGGCATTGACTGGGCGGAGATCAGAGATGATCCAAATCTTGTACAGCGGCGTCGTCTGCTGATCATGCAAGCAGCTCAGGTTCTACAGCAAAGTCAGATGATTATCTTCAATGAGGCCACGGAAGAGCTACGATCTAAGGATATCGGGCGAATCGCAAGTCAATTCTATGTCCTTCAGACGAGCGTGCAGGTCTTCAACACAATGTTGCGTCCTCGTGGAAGTGAGGCAGATGCGCTCAAGATGATCAGTCTGAGCGGCGAATTCGACAACATCACTTCGAGAGATACAGAGTTACAAGAGTTGACCAGACTTCGGTCTGACGCAGCGCCTTGTCAGATCGATGGTGGTACAGATACAACGCATGCGAAGACGAATATCCTCCTGCAGGCATATATCTCCCGAGCCAGGATTGAGGATTTCACGTTGAGCTCTGACACGAACTACGTTGCACAAAACGCAGCTAGAATATGTCGGGCTTTGTTCATGATCGCGCTCAACAGACGTTGGGGTTACCAATGCCTGGTGCTACTATCGCTGAGCAAGTCTATTGAGAAGCGGATCTGGCCATTCCAGCACCCCTTCCATCAGTTCGATCTCCCGTTGCCCATCCTCAAGCAACTCGATGAGCGCGGGTCCACGACGTCGATCGACTCTTTACGCGACATGGATGAAGCTGAGATAGGTGACCTCGTCCACAACAAGAAGATGGGTCACACAATTGGCAGACTGCTCGATAACTTCCCTACCTTGAGCGTCGAAGCGGAAGTTGCTCCTCTGAACCGCGATGTACTCCGAGTACGGCTCTTCCTTTCACCTGATTTCAAGTGGAATGATCGTCATCATGGCACTTCGCAATCGTACTGGGTCTGGGTCGAAAACTCTGAAACTTCTGAAATCTATCATCATGAGCTCTTCTTGTTAAGTCGTAGGAAGCTCTACGACGATCACGAACTTAGCTTCACCATCCCTCTGACCGATCCTGTCCCATCTCAGATATATGTCAGAGCAGTATCGGATCATTGGTTGGGTGCAGAGACTGTCACTGCCGTGTCTTTCCAGCATCTCATCCGTCCTGATACTGAAAGCACGTACACTGATCTGCTAGACCTGCAGCCATTGCCTCTCTCTGTGCTGAAGAATCCTATCCTTGAAGAAGTCTACAGCCAGCGGTTCCAGTTCTTCAATCCCATGCAGACACAGCTCTTCCACTGCATGTATCACACCAATACGAACGTTCTGCTGGGATCACCTACTGGTTCTGGAAAAACTGTTGCTTGTGAGCTGGCAATGTGGCAGGCTTTCCGAGACAACCCTGGCTCCAAAGTTGTTTACATTGCGCCGATGAAGGCTTTGGTCAGGGAACGTGTACAAGACTGGGGGAAACGATTGGCAGCTCCCATGGGCATCAAGCTCGTAGAGTTGACTGGTGATAACACACCAGACACTAGGACGATTCGTGACGCAGACATTATCATCACGACACCAGAGAAGTGGGACGGTATCAGTCGTAGCTGGCAGACAAGAAGCTATGTTCGACAGGTCAGTCTGGTCATCATCGATGAAATTCACTTGCTCGGCGGAGACAGGGGTCCCATCTTAGAGATCATCGTTTCTCGTATGAACTACATTGCGTCTCAGAAGAAGGGGTCAGTCCGCCTTGTGGGCATGTCTACGGCCTGCGCGAACGCCAATGACCTTGCCAATTGGCTTGGCGTCAAGGAAGGTCTCTTCAATTTCCGTCATTCTGTTCGACCTGTTCCTTTGGAGATCTACATTGATGGCTTTCCAGAGCAGCGTGGCTTCTGTCCGTTTATGGCATCAATGAATCGACCGACCTTCCTTGCGATCAAGACTCACTCGCCAGACAAGCCAGTTATTGTCTTTGTTGCCTCTCGCAGACAGACTAGACTGACTGCAAAGGATCTGATCAACTACTGCGGAATGGAGGACAATCCTCGCCGCTTCATGAAGATGACGGAAGAAGATCTTTCGTTGAACCTGTCTCGTGTCAAGGACGAAGCACTACGCGAAGCACTCAGCTTCGGTATTGGTTTGCATCATGCCGGTCTTGTTGAGTCAGACAGATCACTTGCAGAGGAGCTCTTTGCAAACAACAAGATCCAGATCCTGGTAGCTACCAGTACTCTGGCATGGGGTGTCAATTTGCCGGCCCATCTGGTGGTCGTCAAGGGCACACAGTTCTTCGATGCCAAGATCGAGGGCTACAAAGACATGGATCTCACTGATGTCCTACAAATGCTAGGACGTGCAGGCCGTCCCCAATTCGACACCTCCGGCATCGCACGTATCTTCACCCAGGACTCCAAGAAGGCCTTTTACAAGCACTTCTTGCATACTGGCTTTCCTGTGGAGTCGTCCTTGCACAATGTCCTTGACAACCATTTGGCAGCCGAAGTAAATGCAGGCACGATAGCCACAAAGCAGGATGCTCTCGACTATCTGACCTGGACTTTCTTCTTCCGCCGTATACACAAGAATCCTTCATACTATGGTCTAGAGATCTCGCCAGAGGAGCAAAGCTCGACCACTGCGCAAGAGAAGGCCAATGACTTCATGGTCGGTTTGGTTGACACGTCACTCTCTCAGCTAGAAGAGTCAAGTTGTATCACTATTCACTCGAATGGTGATGTCGACCCAACAGCATTCGGGAAGATCATGTCATACTACTATCTTTCCCATAATACAATCCGTCAACTTCTCGCAAAGGCCAAACCTTCTGCATCCTTTGAGGAAGTCCTCTCCTGGATGTCGCTCGCAACTGAGTACGACGAATTGCCTGTCCGCCATAACGAAGACCTCATCAACGCCGAGCTTAGTCGAAACCTCCCGCTTGATGCATCGTCAATGGGACTTCCGATGTGGGATCCGCATGTCAAGGCTTTCCTATTACTTCAAGCACATTTCTCACGCATCGACTTGCCTATCAGCGATTACGTCGGTGACCAGACGAGTGTCCTCGACCAAGCTATTCGTGTAATTCAAGCTGGAATTGACGTCCTCGCAGAGCTGGCTTACTACGAAAGCGCAAGGATGATGATGACGCTGCTTCAATGCGTCAAGTCTGCACGCTGGCCCGACGATGCACCATTGTCGATTTTCCCAAGCGTTGCCACGGACGTGGGAATGTCGGACAATGAGAAGAGCTCGGACACGCTATCACTCGTCGAGATTGGCGATGCGCTTGCCTCGTCGCCAAAGGCGATTGACGGCCTGCTCAATAATCGCGCGAGGGGCATCAACACAGCGGGAAAACAGCAAGTCCTCCGCCATGGCCCAACATTGCCACACTTGAGACTTGCACTTCCTCACAATGCTGAGACGCTGCATGCACAGATCCCACTGGAAATCACACGTACCAACAGAGCCGCAACAGCAGAATGTAAGATGTACGCACCACGCTTCCCAAAGCCTCAGACCGAGGGTTTCTTTGTTGTGGCGTGGAATGTGGACACCAAGGAGCTCGTGGCGCTGAAGAGGGTTGCATGGCCTGCTGCAAATGCAAACGCTGGGCACGCTCGACAAGGTCAGATTGCCGGACGAGGCGGTGCTGGAGCTGGAAAGGCACAGGCACAAGCAGCGATGCATGTTCGGAGTACGCTGAGACTACCGCCGCATGAGCAGCCGATAGTGGTTGAAGTGGAGGTTGTTAGTGATGGGTATGTGGGCATGGCTTGGAAGGTGGGAAGAGTGGAGGTACCGGCGACGCCTGTGCAGGAAGAAGAGGAGTATCAGCCGGTGGTAGGGACGATTGCGGTTGAAGAGGTTGGCGCGCCGAAAAAGGGATGATGGTGAGCTATCGAGATATTGTTAAAAACGGCAGTAGTCGTCATATATTGGGAACAGAAGGGTAAAATAGGTAGAATAGAAAATAGCCTGCTCAGCTCAAGTCTCTGTTGTTTTACCATATTTCACAAAATGTGGTCCGTGCACGAAGATTTTACTCAAAAGCTTCGCATCGCATGAGTCTGAAAAGGCAAAACTTTAGACAGTCACCCAGTGAATCATCAATTCGAAGGTTGTCCCAAGTATACAGGCCTGCTAGCTGAACACGAAAATCTTGTCGGAATATTGCCTTGTTCAGTGTTACGAGCTCAACAGTGGCGTGTTTGAAGACTCTGACATGCCGCGTGAGTAGATCACTACTGCATTCAGGCCCCTCGTGCACTAAAAACAGCTACCTCATCTTCAGACAGCAGTGCAACATGTCACCGGGCGAGCGAGAGACTTCAGCTGCGAAAAGGACTGCGTTACTATCAGATGCCGCAAAGGAAGGTCAGACAGTCCAGCACGATGGCAAAACTTTCACCACCATCCGAGAGGGTCTGGCACACATCCTTGTGCCAGAGAATGCCCGCACAGAGCTTGATCCAAAGCGAGGAAAAGATGCGGACGATACTGTAGCGCAGTCCGTCTTTTACAACCCAATTCAGCAGTTTAATCGTGATCTGAGTGTACTCGCTATTCGTGCTTTTGCTGAGGATCTGGTCGCTTTGCGGCGAGCAGAAGCTGAGAAGAAGGCAGCAAGGGCGAGGAACAGAAGACCGAAACGAGGTACGAAGCGGAAAGCAGACGGAAATGCGATCACCGAGGCGGAAAGTACAAGCAAGAAGACGAGATCTGACGATGTCACACCTGGAGCAGCAGAAATAGCAGAACCTGATGCCCCGATTGATCTTGCCGAGTCTGCACTGCCTCAAGAGCAAGCAGGCAGCCATGAAATGCCTATGGAAGTCGATCACGAACCAGAGATAGAACCGGGGAAGGTTGCTCCAGCTGATCATACTGTCTCTGAAGCACAAGAAGAACGACCTCAAGAGCCTCAACCTGAACGCAAAATATCATTCAAGATACTCGATGCACTATCTGCCACTGGCCTGCGAGCTCTACGATATGCTCACGAGATTCCGTTTGTGACAAAAGTCACCGCAAACGATCTCTCAAAACAAGCGACACAGTCCATACAGGCAAACGTCGTACACAACAAGCTGGAAGACAAAATTACAGCAGTCACAGGGAATGCTACAGCTCACATGTATGGCTTTGTCAGTCATCCTGCACAAGCGGATCGCGACGACAAATACGACGTGATCGACCTAGATCCGTACGGCACGGCAGCCACCTTCCTGGATGCTGCAGTACAAGCAGTAAACGATGGAGGTTTACTGTGCGTGACATGTACAGATGCAGGAGTATGGGCATCTTGCGGATATCCTGAAAAGTGTTACTCGCTGTATGGCGGCACTCCGATCAAAGGGCTACATTCTCATGAAGGTGGACTGAGGTTGATACTGCATTCTATCGCAACAGCAGCCGCTAGATATGGTATGGCTATTGAGCCACTACTGTCGTTGTCCATCGACTACTACGCACGAGTGTTTGTCCGAATATACAGATCACCTGCGGAAGTGAAGTTCCTGGCTGGCAAAACAATGGTTGTGTATAGCTGTGATGGTGGGTGCGGCGCTTGGAAGCCTCAACTTCTGGCGCGCAATCAAAGAATGACTGCAAAGAATGGAGCGATATTGTATAAGCACGGTCTCGCACAGGCGCCTACAGGAAGCCCCTTGTGCGAGCACTGTGGCACGAAGACTCACGTAAGTAGGAGGTTAGCGGACTGGCAGCATCGTGTCATGCTAACAACAATCCAGATGAATGGTCCCATGTATGGCGGCCCACTGCACAACCCGGCCTTCATTGAGACGATCCTCAGCTACCTTCCCGAGCTAGACACCGCGACCTACGCCACGCTTCCTCGTATCGAAGGCATGCTCACCACGGCACTGGAAGAGACAACGATTTCAGGTGACCCCAATGCCCCGGCTGCAAGCAACAGCACAGACATCAAAGAAGGCCGCCTCATCCCAAAGCTTGACCCAGCAGAAGTCGATGCACATCCTTTCTACTTTACACCAAGTGCTCTCGCACGAGTCCTGCGTTGCCAAGCACCACCAGAAGCTGAGTTAAAAGGCGCATTGAGACATGCAGGCTACAAGGCTACGAGAAGCCATGCGAAACCAGGTGTCATTCGTACAGACGCGCCGTGGTCGTTCATCTGGACTATGATGCGCGAATGGGTGAGGCAGAAAGCACCCATCAAGGAGGATGCTATCAAGAAAGGGACTCCAGGATGGGGGATCATGCATGGAACAAGTAGTGAAGCTATTGCCTACACTGATAAATCGCAGCCACCATCATTACAAACAC
>Ga0268246_10000464_pt1 | contig 17609 bp, 20 predicted proteins | sample AgamicOrSfe_FD_200242 | JGI IMG/M metagenome (GOLD analysis project Ga0268246, IMG submission 200242) | Agave microbial communities from Guanajuato, Mexico - Or.Sf.e (v2) (version 2) | ecosystem: Host-associated > Plants > Phyllosphere > Phylloplane/Leaf | place: Guanajuato, Mexico | collected...
ACAGTCTGTGTGGTCTTTGCAGATTGCCGTCGCTTGCCGTTCTTCTTTGCCAGTGCTGCATCATCAAATGAATCGTCCTCGTCTTTCCTGCGACGTTTGTTCATTCCATCTCCATCATCATCCTCAATACTCCGACCAAGACCGTCATCACCATGGGCACGCTTCATCGATGCATTTGCTTGGATATGCTGTTCAGCCAATGCGCTCAACTGTTGTAGCGCGGTTTCTTCCGACTGGCCCAAAGTACCCCCACCATAACTACTTCGAAACTGGTTGTCCGATCCAAAGGCTAGCCCTCGAGTATTATCAGGATATCTTGAGGCTCCATATATGCCACCATTCTGACCATTGAAGTTGTATGGACTAGCATTGTTTCCAGATGCTACTGGCGGATAGTTGTAACTATTGAGTTGAGATAGATCATACTGGGTTGGGTCATTGTAGCGACCTTCTTGATTGCCCAATAGCAGTTGTGCCGCGGCATAGTCATCTGCGGAGGCCGTCATATTTGCCTGAGGCGCTGCTGGAGTGTATGCGGCTTGTCTTTGTGACTCTGCATTATGCTGGGACATGGGCCTGTTGTCTGTCTCTATCTTTGTTTGCTGTTGTGTGGCGCTTGCCATATTTCTCAGCCATTCCAGTCCAGAAGTTCCCTCTCCTCCAAAGTTGCCCGCATCAGGTTGGTAGCCATTGTTTTGTGCTGGCGCAAAAGATGGGTCCAGGTTGTTGGGGTTTTCGAAGAAGTTCTGGAGCGCGTTCGACTGCTCATCGTCCAGCAAGGGTCGTCCGGGAGGAGCATATGCAGTAGACTGTTCGGTTACGGAGGGTGCGGCCGCTTCTTGCACGGCATTGTGGTTGACTACAGACTGCGGTCAGCATGATGTGTGCAGATTATTGAGTAGGAGTACGTACAGTTCGAAGCGTTGTCAACATTGCGTTGCTGTTGCTGCTGCGCTGCACTCATCGTTCACTAGTGCAGGTTGTCTGACGAGACGCAGCGCGGAAAGACGACTAATGTAGTAGTTGTGGTATAAAGTACTGATAAGGCGCCTGAGACTGTCAAGTCCTGTCGATGAGATAGCCTCGCGAACAACGAGAAAAGCCTTTCAGAGTGTAAATCGTGACAAAGGGCTGACTGCCACAGTTGGTATCTTTGTGAAATGAGACGAGTCTGAGGATTCGCCTTGAAACGCGTTGAGGTGATGAATCGTTGCGTTGAGTCGGTCGCAAAGATGTGACTCAACTCGCAAGTCGACACCACACGAGCCGAAGCGCGTCGACCTAAGGTCGAACGCTGATAGAAGCGCGCTTTAGGGAACCGGACTGAGGACTGGGCTGCTTTGAGCGCTGCCTTGCCCGTGATCGATGATGGAATTGTGATTTTTCGCTTGTGATGATGGCTTGTGACTGAAGAAACGAAAGGTCGGCAGGAAGTGAGAGATGGCTTGGATCCAGGGTCTTTCATCTTAAGCTGAGAAAGAGCTTCCAAGCCTTCCAACTCGAACACGTCTACATGTATCACACTGCTTACTTCTGTGCAGATGTATACAAAGACGCAACAGCAAGCCCGGCACTTGTCACGTAATGTGAAGCGACGTTGATGTCGGTGCAAGGCGTACTATGCAGCAAGAATAGTGACAACAATGTTGCGTCGTGTTTAGCAGTATCCATATATTACGATAGTACATTGGCGCAGGCGTACTTGTCGACACAGTCAAGTCCTCCTTCCCTTCGTCTCTGTTCTGATCACCCTTATCACAAGGACATGTCTACGTCCCTGCTAATCAGCTGAGTTCATGCAAAGCTGTGCTATGAAGCGCTCCCCACGGAGACCTCAGCTGAATCTACCACGAATATAGCTGGCACAGTCTATCTTGACAGTATGAGTACTCTTCTACTGCAAGCTTACGACAATTCGCTCGAACATCCCTCGATGCCGTGGGCTTTCACTACAGCTATATCACAAGGGATGGTGATGGCGGAAGGGCCTCATGATGAACGTTCCCCGGGACTAGACGTGGGGGACACGGTCCAGGGTCGATAGGTGAATGGGCGATGGATTCTTGCATGGCGAAGATATGGCCTCATCTGCGATATAGTCAGGCAGGACGGGCTTGCAGGCATGGACGTCCTGCTATGTCCGTCTGCACAAGGTGAGTGAACTGCATGGTAAAGTCAAGATTCAAGCTAGCCTGGTGACCTGGCCGGGACAATTTCATAGAGAACTTCAGCACAGATATAATGCGCTAGCAACAAATACCATGCACCTGCAATAGCTCTGAAGTGATTAATTTACATGTATACGAAGCGGAGGCCATGATCATGTCTTCTCGTCGAGTCGAAAGGCGCTTAACCCAATTCGGTCGAGTGACCCACACATTCAGCCCACACACAAATCCGACCGTCTGTGAAATTTCGATTGACACCTCCAACTTGACATCTTCATATTCTCCTACTAACCAAACAGGATGTCTCACAGGTCAGCAATACAGTGCTCTATAGCTGAGATCACTACTCACACTACAGCAGAAAGTTCGAAGCGCCCCGCCACGGCTCTCTGGCTTACCTCCCGCGAAAGCGCGCTGCCCGTCACAGAGGAAAGGTGAAGAGGTTAGCATAGGACAATCTGGCAAAGGAAAAAAACAACAGAGGCACTAACACTGCGCCAATAGCTTCCCCAAGGATGACTCCAAGAAGCCCGTTCACCTCACTGCCGCCATGGGCTACAAGGCTGGCATGACCACAATCGTTCGCGACCTTGACCGCCCAGGCGCGAAGATGCACAAGAAGGAAGTTGTCGAGGCCTGCACAGTTGTCGAGACACCTCCCATGATTGTCATCGGTGTTGTCGGTTACATCGAGACTCCTCGTGGTCTGCGCTCGCTCACCACCGTCTGGGCCGAGCATCTCAGCGACGAGATCAAGAGGCGCTTCTACAAGAACTGGTACAAGTCAAAGAAGAAGGCATTCACCAAGTACCCCAAGAAGCACTCCGACAACTCTGGCGCATCCGTCACCCGCGAACTCGAGCGCATCAAGAAGTACTGCACAGTTGTCCGTGTCCTCGCCCACACTCAGATCTCCAAGACGCCTCTCAAGCAAAAGAAGGCCCACCTTATGGAGATTCAGGTCAACGGTGGCGCTGTCTCCGACAAGGTTGACTTCGCCAAGGGTCTGTTTGAGAAGCCAGTTGAGATTGGCTCAGTCTTTGAGCAGGATGAGGTGATTGACGCCATTGCCGTCACCAAGGGTCACGGTTACCAGGGTGTCACAAGCAGATGGGGCACAAAGAAGCTGCCTCGCAAGACGCACAAGGGTCTTCGCAAGATCGCTTGTATTGGTGCATGGCATCCGTCCCACGTCCAGTGGACTGTTGCCCGTGCTGGTCAGATGGGTTACCACCACCGAACACAGACGAACCTCAAGATCTACCGTGTTGGAAAGGGTGCCGACGAGGGCAACGCAGCCACCGAGTACGACGTCAGCAAGAAGCAGATCACTCCGTGAGTTCATCTCATTCCGCACTTCATGATCAATTGCTAACTAATATTCAGCATGGGTGGGTTCGTCCGCTACGGTAGCGTCAACAACGACTTCCTTCTCATCAAGGGTGCCGTTCCAGGTGTCAAGAAGCGGGTCATCACGCTACGCAAGTCTATGTTCATCCACACATCGCGTCGTGCGCTCGAGAAGGTCGACCTCAAGTGGATCGACACATCGTCCAAGTTCGGTCACGGTGCATACCAGACACCAGCAGAGAAGCGGCAGTTCCTCGGAACGCTCAAGAAGGATCTGGTGGCGCCTTCTTCGTAGAGGTTGGGAGTGTTTGGGTGAGCTGCGGATGGTGATGATGTACTTTGAGCGTTTTTAACTGGTCTCGGGCATGGTCCTATGTCGTTAGCTAGCTACGTAGTGATGGCGGTGCAGTGACGGCGGTGTAGTGACACCAAAAATGATACCACTTTCATGATCAACATTCTTGTTATCGACTTCCCTTCGTGCTGTGCCATACTGTCATAGAGCAAAAGTCTGAGCAGGATCCCTACGGCACTCTCCCAAGACACTTCCAAACCTTAATACTGTGACTGTATCTACTAACTTCTATTCTGTGACTGTATCTAAAGAGTATATAGTATTAGGATATAAGTCTGGCTGGAAACCTTACGGCACTCTCCCCGGGATTCTTCCAGACTTCTGATCTAGTACAGCATATAACTCTCCATCACTTGAATACAAGTTAATAATGGTGTTCCGTGGTCAAAGCATGGCAGCATGGCTTGGGTACCAGTCACAGGACAAGAAGTCTGAAAGCCTTTTGGGGAGAGTGCCGTAAGCATTCCGTTCAGACTTGTGTCCTAGCACTGGAGGACAAGAGGCAAGCGCGCCTGGTGGTCAGCAGACGGATAGGCACCTATGACGATACTGATGCCAATTAGTGCCATGAGGCTCACCTCCTTGATCCAATATTTCAATCCGCACTATGGTCTTAGGGGTCTGAGGGCATTGTGGCTTTCAATATTGTAGACAGCAATAAGCTATGGTGATCGTCTGCTTCCAAGACCAATCCTGACTCTGGCTGAGCAAAAGGCGTCATCAGGCTATTTTTCCCTTCCCCACATTGTGCCTGCATTGGCTTCAGTGCCCACCTCACGCGAGCACTTTGAAATTTAAATTCACGCACTGCCCTGCAGCTGGTGAAGTGCCTCATGACATCCTCCTACTCTTCTCTTCAGTACACAACAGGGCACCAGTTGCAGTCTCAATAGGCAATCAAAGCACCCATATCACGATTGTTCAGCATTGTTTGTCTCTCTGGAAACTGCAGGGATCGTCGACCTCACATTCAGGCCCAGTCCAGACCACGACTTCAAGATCGCGACTATCACGACAACCAGAAGCGCGATTTCCGCGTCATTCGTCCTGTGGCAGTTCTTGATAGTCTCACTTTCTACCTAGAGAAAGACATGGCAGCTCCGTGACCTCCGCGATCCGAACCTTTGACACTTCGACATCAGGGTTTCACTTGGCACCTTCTGCTACTCTACACCCAGCCTGAGGCTTTTTTTCACTCGGAAGATTTGAGCGCTGGAAGCTGAATATCTAAGAGCCAATCCTACCGACTTCATGATATAGCTACTGTCACCTCGACCTCCTCGTTGCTTAGACGAGATTCCAACCACTTGCATTTCAACAATAACGAATACAACTTTACCTTCATACCACGCATTGACCATGTCGGGGATCAATGACTCCATGGTTCCATCTCATGATGCTACGGAGGAAGAGTTGAAACAGAACATGAAGAAACTAGTACTGAGATGCATCTTGAACAAACCTCAAAACGGTCGCAAGAGCAAGCAAGTTATTGACTTCGGCAAGGAAAGGCCTCGTCTTTACAAAACCAACTTCCTTGCCGAGCTGCTTTGGGGAGACAACTATGCCAGGGTGTTTATCCAGCACAAGATCTGCATGGGCAGCACTACATATCGTGCTGATCTGCAGAAGTTGGAGGCGAACCAGGAGACTCTTTTGGCAGACCTTTCAATCCCCGTGAAACCCAAATGCATTGCAGAAACTTGGAAGGACATGAGAAGATTCGTCAATCACACTGATTCATACAAGTCACGCATAGGCCTTGGTACTGAGCCCAATATACAAAGTGGTTCTTGTGGTTCTTTCAACCTCACCAAGTCTGAACATCGTGAGAATGGTGCCGGTGGTGCCGGTCATCTGGCGAACTCTCGGTATAGTATGCAGTTGACGCTCAACACCATGAAGAAGAAGAAAGTCATCATCCCATTTCCTGGTATCACCGAAGGACTTCCTCGTCACGAGTGGTGGGATGGAACTCTCGATCTCAAGGGTATCTCCATGGCTCCATACTCTCGTAGCAAGCTCTGTCAAGTTACTTCTGTGGATACTGGTACTTCTGGCGACGTTCTGGAGGAACAGGAAACATCCGTGGCAGCTCTTCAACGACAATGCGATCTCCACCATGCCGCCACCAAGGGATTTACTGATGAGGTACATCAAATATTCGAGTTGCAATATGACGCAAACTGGACTCTTACTCGCGGGCGCGAGCAGAAACTCCGACGTCGTGAGGCGAAGGCCTCGTCAAGAGGTGCTCCGAGACAATCACCCATTGTCGCCCCAGCCCCGAAGGTTGAGCCACCAGCCACCAGCACGTCACCCCAAATCAGCTCGACTCGCGCCACCACGACCGCCAGTCACTCAAATGGTGAATGCATCAGCCGCATTCCCGTCATCTCTCGCTCGCGGCCCCTTGCGCCTCCTCGAGCTCCAGCGGGTCCAGCTTCCCACGACGAACCTGTCACGCGCGGACGCCAACCCAAGCGCCAGCGTGACAGGACCTCGCCCCCAAGGAACAAAAGCAAAGACCCTCTAGCAGGCCTCAAGGGAGAACATGCTGCGGCGGCGCAGGCTGGTTACAGGCGGAAGAAGAATCTCAAGTTCTGCGATTCTCCACCACCGAAGTATAAGATTTGGGAGGAAGAGAGCATGAAGTGTGTCAGGAGAGAGATCTCACCTTGATGGGTGCGGTTGAAGGAAGACAAGGAGTGTCACGACAGAACGACAATTGACACAATGCATCGGGAATTGGAAAAATAGATATCAGGCATGGGAATGGGACTGGGAAAATAGACATAGGCACAGGACGGAAAATGGACATACGGCATGGGATCACAAGGTATATGGAAATGGGAAATGGGAGGCTCAGTCACTTCGACTCGAACACTGTTTCAAAAGAGAATGTCGCCGGCGCGCGAGCATTCGTTTCACTTTGGCGTTTCAACTTACCATGATACCCAAACACACTCTCTTGAGGAGGAACAATTGCTTTTAGATAGAACATAGACGTCTACATAGACACAGACAGTCATTACAGAGATACTGAGATCAATCAATCGATCGATCATACCGATATTCTCCTTCTCTGCTGTTTCATGCGGCGAAGTGATGCCAGTAATGCTGCCAGGCTGCGATCAAGAAGTCGAACATGCCAAGCTCTGGTCGCAAAATCTGCGACATTGTGTTTTGGCCTCCCATCATCAAACCCTGCCTTTTCGATACACACACAGAACGTCATAACATGAAAGACACGATATAACCAGCCTTGTTGCTCGCTGATAATCTCTCGCGAGCTTTCTCATCGTGCCGCGCCACTGCTTGATGATTATCTCCTTCCTCGAACTTGATTGCGTGAAGTTCGCCATGCTAGCTGCACAGAGTCAATGTGCTCTGCAGTCTCTGAGTGTGTGACGCGTGGCCGAAACCAGGTGTGACGATCTTCGGATCAAAAGCTTAAAGATCATGGATGGCCAGTGCATGATTCGAGTGCGAGTGGCCGCCTGAATATGCGAGGAATGCAACAACCTTCACCTCACATCAGTGACACCTTCACCTCACATCAGTGACACCTCCTCCTCCTCAGCTCACCAGCTCAACTCGCCACCTTCAATCCTCCAATGGTACCATCCGCATCTCTCTCGCCCTCTCGGTCTCCCACACCCTCCGAGCCCAATCACAACGATTCCAGCTCGTCCCGCGCCAGCCTCTTCTCCCTCCCCATCGAGCTAAAACTCGAGATCATGCGCGCTGTACCCGATCTTCCCACACTCCGATGTCTGAAGCTAGCGAGTCGCGAGTTCTGCGATCTCGCGCGATATAGCCATGATCGAGGCGTGTTCAAGGCACTGTATGAGCATGAAGCTGAACAGCGAAAGATAGATCCGGCGGTTCGATATGCGCATAGCGTCAAGGGCAAGGTGATACAGCGATGGAGACCGGAGCTTGAGGGGGTAATTTGTGATGGTGAGACTCCCATTCCCATTCCTACCATTGGTATGTGGATCAAGACAGAGAGCTGATTTCTGGCAGCGACGCATGAGTACGTCGCCTTACTTGACAAGCACCCACACCCACCGTCCTCGCAACTCTACGCACCAGCCAACAACCCGCACCTCTTCACCACCATCTACGACTACATCTCCGCTCGGCCTCCTCATCCCAGCCAGCGCAATTCAGTCTTACATCGCCCTTCGCCGGCCCGTACCGATCCCCCGTCTGCTTAGCCGGACTCTTGTCGCTGGGGATCAGCGGTTGCTGCGGAGTCTGGCTGCGCTGCAAGGGAGCTCGGCATGCTCCATAGCCAGCATGTCTAAGGCGCCGAATACCTCCAGGCCCTCCACACGCACCACCGCCATGATCACCGCCACAACTACCACCACCACGACTCACAAACACTCCGGAAACTCCCCCCACAGCCTGACCATCGCCAGCGAACTCATCTCCACCGCCTTCGCCGACCTCGAGCGCCGGCATATCCAGTGGTGCGTGCAGGGCTGGGCGGCCGAGAGTGTTTGGAACAACTTGCCGGCGCTGATCGAACCGGACTTCCTGCAGAGAGTGTGTGTGCGACAGCCGGAGATTGCGCAGGCGGTTGGGGTGAAGATGGTGTGGGAGGTGCCGGGGTGGGGAATGGGAATGGGAATGGGAGTGTGGAGGTGAGTACCCTGACACAAACCCAGGTCTGGCGAATGCTTGATGCTTCGATTCCATGCGATGATGTCTGTCGAGTGGTGGCTGACTAACCAAAATGCAGCCCACAAGCAGCCAAACGCCCCCACTACACCAGCGATACGACAACGATGAGCCAGCAGGCACGCCTCTACTATTCGAGCTGGTGCAGGGTCAGCTGCGATGTGTGGAGCCGGTATTGCTGACAAAGGACGAAGTGGACCGTATGGCCGTGGAAGCAGAAGAAGAACTTCATTCAAGAATCGAAGCAAAAGTGGGAGCAAAATCAGAGGCGAGGATGAAAGCAAAAGAAGAAGCCGAAGTCCAAACAAAAGCCGACGCACAAGCAAAAGCAAAAGCAGACGCAGAAGCACAAGCAAAAGAAGAAGCACAAGTACAGTACTAGGACACAAGTCTGAACGGAATCCTGACGGCACTCTCCATAAAAGACTTTCAGACTTCTGTCCTGTGACTGTAAATGCAAGCGAGGGCGACGTGATGCACTGGCTAAACAGCCTAGCCTAGCCTAGCTCAGCCCAGCCTGACCACGAATGTTTGAGTCTTGCTCTCTCGTCGTGACGAAGGTTACCGTAACGCTATAGGTCTATTCTGTGCGAGGAAATCACACGGATTGATACATATCATACAAGTGAAACAATAGCTCTCACGTCAAGCGACTCGAAAGAAAAGGCAAGGCATTCTCGAAAGCTATAATATCCACAAGCAATCACCACACATATGCCAAGGCTCTAATCCATTGTCTCGGTCGCAGTTTTGCACAGGATACCATAGGTGTGGCGACGGATGTGTAGTCACCCAGCGTCACAGCACGAGTATATCTCCCTTGCCATATTTCGAACTCAAATTCAGATCCAGATATCGACCTCTCCAGCTGCGGGTTTGACCGCACGAATTCTGCCGTCAATTTTGGGATAAAAGACTGCCCTTGAAGACTACGAACTCGCCCTCGGCGCTCTTTTCCAAGAGTTCTGGTATCTCGTACAGATTCCCGACCACTAGCTTCATTGCCTCGCTATAGTTCAGCGCACCCTGCCCATTCGCCAGCGCTACTGGGTGGGTGGGGGAGGTGGAGGCTGGGTAGTGGTCGGGAATGGTGGCGAGCGAACGATAAAGGCGGCGGTCGTCTGGGGTGTCGGGAGTAGTAGAGGGCGATGAGACGGCGGTCGTGCGGGTGGTCGTAATGGCGGAGATGGCGGTCGTCGTACTGAAGGAGGTTAGTGAGGGTTTGGAGGATGTGGTAGGGTGTGAGGAGGTTGTGTGGAGGATGTCTGGGGGATGTGTGGGGCGTGTGTGGAGGATGTGTAGAGGATGTGTGGAGGATGTGTGGAGGATGTGGTGGGATGTGTGGAGGATGTGTGGAAGATGTGTGGAGGATGTGTGGAGGTAGTAATAGAGGGTTTAGTCGAGTTTGTGGTGGAGTAGCGGGTACAGCATAGCGAAGGGTATAGTGTAATAGAGGATGCCGCGCTTTGCTATATTTGACTATTATTCCCCTCCTCTTTCCTCGAACACATCTCCCCTGGGCACACATGCCACCGCTAACTGCCTCACGCAGCAATCACTTGCCACCTATACCCACAGATCGACCTTCCCAGCAGCATTCCTAACCGCCCTCACCCTCCCATCAATATCCAGCGGACTGCCCTCAAACACCACAAACTCCTCATTTCCAGCCCCCTCAATCTCAGCTCCGTGCTTCAACCCCAACATCTCATACAAATTCCCACCCACCAACTTCAGCGCCTCCGCATAATTAAGCGCACCCTGCCCATTCGCCAGCGCAACCCCAGCCATAAGCGGCAGATCCCTCGCCTCCCACGCCTCATTCGGCCCAATGCCCACCAGCACGCCCGCAGCAAGCAGCGCATCCACCGCCGTCCCATTTGTCAAGGGCGCGCCGGTGAGCGCTCTTCGCTGATCCCAGGATTGCTGATACGCAAGCAGCGGCGCCAGCACGACTGGCACGTCCGCAGCTGCAAGGGCGGGGGCGACGAGATGGGTTTCCGCACCGCCGTGGATGATCATGCGAAGCTTGCTGTGCGTAGGAGAGAGAGATTCGACTTCGGACTTGACGCGCAGGAGGGCGGCGATGGCGTCGGCGCTGTGGACTTGGATCACGAGGGGGAGGGTGCCGTTGACGACAGCCGCGAAGGAGGTGGCTTGCGTATACTTGTCCTCGGGATGAGGGGAGGAGGCCGTGCCGTTCGCGTGCGTGGCAGCGAGGAGGGACGCGCGGAGCTCGCCGATAGCGGCGGAGTGGGATTCGGATTTTGCGCCGTATTTGGTCTGCGTTAGGGAGATGTGGGCGGCTAGATCTGTGCCGAAGACTGCGCCGGGTTCGAGGGCGTTGAGGGCGCCGGTGGAGAAGCCGGCGGAGATGCCTTTGTATGTCCCGCGGCCGGACATGGGGGGCGTGATGGCGCGGGTTACCTATAATCAATAAGCATATGCTTAGGGTTTCTTATGAGACTATATTACTTACACCCTTTGCGTATGCGGCGGCGAGTTGCTTGCCACCTAGTTGTAGGCCATCGATGGTCCTGCTCCAAGCTTCAGGGTTGAAGCCGTCCTGGGTCTTGACTTCGCCGTCGATTTCGCCGAGCCCTAGCATAGATCCGAAGGCGAGAAAACCGGGCGTGATGTGGCCGTCGTTGACGTGGATGGCTTGGGTGTTGGCGGGGATGACGCAGTCGCCGAGACATTCGATGGTGCCGTTGCGGAGGACCATAGTGGCAGCTTCGGTGGAGGAGAGGGAGAGGTTGTGCGAGGGAAGGTTGACGTGCGTGACGCCGGTGAAGACGGTGATGTCGTCTGTGGAAGCGGTCTCCTGCTTGGTGTAGTATGCGAGGACGGGCGAGTCTTCTACAAGGAGCTTGGCGTAAGGCTTATCTAGGACGACGGGGTTGGCGAATTGTGGCGCGCCATCGATCCATACCTACGGTTGCACGTTAGTCTAGTTCGTCGACACAGATTCATAGACTACACATACCTGCACAGGAGCAGCTCCCACGGACAGCGGGTCGCTGTCCCACACAAGTACGTCGGCGTCAAAGCCAGGAGCAATCTTGCCAATACGATGGCCAAGACCGAGAAGACGTGCAGGTTGACTTGTGACACCTTGAAGTGCAATGCTGTATGGAAGACCGTTCCTGAAAGCTTTCGCTGCTTCCATGACGACGTGCTGGGAGTTGAGGACGGGGTTGTCGGAGACGTAGACAGGCTGAGAAGGGTTAGTACAGGATCATATGCGTAGACGTGAAGGTTAACGTACCACAAGGCCGTTCTCATGGAGGATCTTTCCTGCCTGTTCAGATGCAGTGTAGGACTCGACCTTGTAGTACATGTTGTCCTGGATATGCTTGTCAGTATATCAATAGCACAGAGTCTGCACAGAGACTAACCGCAAACAATGCAGAAGCTGGTGCTTCACCCCAAGCCCTCTTCAACACTTCCGGAAGTAGATATGTCTGGTGAGCATGGTGGAAAGCCCGAACTTGAAACTTGAACTCGTTCGTCAAACGGACATACATCTCCAGATCCGGGATCGTGTAACAATGCGTGTTGACTCTAATCTGTCCACGAAGAACGGCGCCTAGAGACTCCCAGTGCAAGTCCTGAGGCAGATACGATTGCATACTCTCAACACCATTCACATCAGCAGCCGCACACCAGTCGTCCTGAGCGCTGACCATAGCACTAGCCTCCTCAAATGCATGGCGGAACTCCCAAGCCTCTCCCATACGGCTGAAAGGTCCTCTCTCACCAACTCGACCATACACTCTCTTTGCATTCTCACCACAAGCCATCTTCATGTACCTCCAGGTTTGGTCAGGATCAGCGAACATGTCCTGCTGGCTCAGCTCGGCGCGACCGCTCTTGGTGCCAACAGCAGTCTTCATGACGAAAGCTTCACCTCCCATGTTGTTGCCCGAGCCGGGCAGGATGAGCGTGGTTGTGACACCGCCACTTTTGATCCAGTCGAATTCTGGCTGGAGCGGATCGATGGCGTCAAGGGATTTGACGTAGGGCGTGATGTCGTTGGATAGCTCGTTGCCATCCATGGCAAGACTGGCGATGGCTCCTTCACCAGCATGGCTGTGCATGTCGATGATACCGGTTGTCAGGGGACGGCCATGTGCATCGAAGATTTCACAATCAGCAGGAATATCCTGGGCTGAGATGCCAGCCTCGACGCGTTGGATCAGGCCGTACTCGACAAATACATCTGCAGCCTGCCACTCGAATGTAGCCTCGCCAGTAGGTGCCCATACAGTGGCATTGCGGATGAGGTATGGTCTGGTACCGTTCACGAATCGCGCATTGATATCGCGTACTCCGGTGGCGTCTTCAGGGACATGACGCAGCTTGGCACACATGGAGTACTCTTCCTGCAGGCGGTCCACAGATAGTGTAGACGGCACCTTTGCAGTGTTGGCGCAGAGCACGTAGGCCGAGTAGGCCATGTAGGAGACAAAGCCGAGGGCCATCAGTCTGAAGATTCGCTTCGGACGAGGCGGACCTTGCTGCCATGCTGGCGGGGTGATGTCGGCGTACTTGGGAAGCTCGTCTTTCTCCATGTCGAAAGTGGTGTGGTCAGATCAGAGCTGCAGTGAGTGTGCTGAGGTGCTGAGGTCGAGTATATGAGGTTCGGGCGTGGTCTGTATCTATGTATCTAGTGTGGCGACGCGATAAGACCCAAATAGGCAGCTCACTGTTGCTGGCGTTGGCTTGGCCTATCTGTCTCCTCTTTCTAGTCAAGTTAAGAAGGTCACGTAATTTATTATCGCGATGCCGCTATGCGCTAAGTCAAGTAGGCAACTAGGGCAAGTAGAGCATCGGTGTTGTGTTTTAAAGGGACGTCTACATCTGCGGAATGGTCGTGGCTGTATCTCCACAGTGCACTAGACACACAACACAACACCCATGTCTTCACTTCTATGCAGTGTCAACTTTGCTGCTTGAATATATCTGCCTCGACCATGTCGAATCTACTAAGCAACTCCTCCCAGATCTGACTACCAATATGCTCACCCTCCTCACTCGATGTCAAGTCCGATGATCTATTCAAAGCATAGTCAGCTTTTGCCACTCACTGATCAGGATCGATACTTACGGTGCAATCACTCCATTACTAGTATGCTTGCCATGACTTTCCACGCCCATTCCAGCAGCATTCACCAGACAGCGTGCTCCGACCTCGGGAGTCCAAGCGCGAAACACAAAATTGAATACGCGAGCAAAGACGCCTTGCTCTCGTGCTAGCTCAGTATCGACCAGTCCGGGATTGATCGTGTTGATGATGATAGACGGGTTTGAGGAGGTTGAAGAATTCTTCGAGACTAGTCGTGCCATGTGCTTGGCCACAAGGATCTCGACCATCTTCGAGAGGTAATATCTATTCATAGCGTCAGTATATAATGAAAGTCTATACAGCTAGCACGGCTGTAACTGTACCTTTCGAACCCACTGCCTGTTCTATCTTCCTTGTCGAGCTCCGCCAATATATCCGAGCTTTTCCTTTGCGGAAACTCATCTGCCAGGAAATGCAAGTCACTCGATACCACACAGAGTCTCGATGGTCGTGTGGCGGATGTGCCACTCCTCTGCAGCAACGGTAATAACAGCATAGCCAGATGAAATGTGCCAACAACATTAACAGCCAGCACCGTCTCTGTGCCCGGCCCCGTCCCTCCAGTCACTTCATCACCTACCCTCACAAACTTCTCCGTGCCAACTCCCGCATTCTTCAACAAAACATCCAATCTCTCCAATTCGCGCTCGGCTCGCTGCGCAAACGCTTTGATGCTCTTCGCACTGCTCAAATCGAGTTGCCATACCTCAATGACGCCAGTCTTGCCTGTGGCCTTCTCAATCCGCGTTTGTGCATCTTCGCCTTTTTGTAGGTCTCGAGATGTGAGAATGACGCGAGCTGCGTCGAGGCGGACGAAGTGCTCGACTGCGGCAGCACCCAAACCGGTGTTTGCGCCGGTAACGATGATATTTTGCCCTAAAAATGACTGTGTTGGAGGTGGAGGAGCGGCGAAGACTTGAGTATGGAAAGAGTTGTAGAGGAACATGAGGGGATTTGGGGGAGCCATGTTGTATGAGTGACAGTGAGGCCGGGAGATGTGATGAAATAGGATGCAGTATGACAATGTTTCTTGTAGTATGTATAGAAGACAGCGGACAGAGGTATCACGACGAGTACACATCCACTGAAGATGGGTCAGCAGGTTCCTGTAAGGCGCAAGACAATTGGCGGTCGACTAGTGCCCGCCCACTTCGCCACGGTTTGGGTGAAGATAAGCGAAGATGGATGCACCTTGACAGTGAGATGGTACTGATATGAGCGCAGTTATCATCTATGATATACTAGATAAATCACGAACTTTTGAGGACAAAGAAGAACAGAAGGTAGAGGATATATTGGAGCTGCCGGGTAGAGCTCCGCGCAGGGTCGTCCAATTGTTGACACATCGTCGTCATTGTTGATCATTCAGCCCCAAGGACAAAGTTATAGGAACATACTACATCAACGCTCAACATGAGCTCCCACAGCTCCGTCACGCTCCTCCCCTCTCGCAATCCCTCCCCCAAGCCTGGCGCACCACCGTCACACCATATCGGCACACCCCCAACACACTTCCAAAACCCCTGGCCCTCCTTCTCCAAAAAGAGTCTCCTCGACTTCTTTAGCACCCGCTTCAGCTCCAACCGCAACTTCGTCCCCGTCCCCTCCACGCGCGATGAGCTCGTCGCAGTGCGCAAACCAGACTGGGGCGCCTCCGACCCGACTGGCCAAGGCCTGAAAGCCACCTGGATCGGCCACGCCAGCTGGTTGCTTGAAACTAGCAAGACAGGCTCTGCAACACGCGGTGTTCGCATCCTCTGTGATCCCGTCTTCTCCGAGCGCACGTCTCCGGTCCAGTGGACAGGCCCGAAAAGATACACACCCACGCCTTGCACGGTCGCCGATCTGCCTGAGGTTGACGCTGTAGTGATCAGCCATAACCACTACGACCACCTCGACTTTGGCACAATTAAAGAGCTATATACGAAACAGCGGGAACGAAAACCGCATGTTTTCTGCGCGCTGGGGAATAAACAGTGGTTTCTTGACGCGGGCGTGGGGATTACAGGGAAGGATGTCACGGAGCTGGATTGGTGGGAGGGAGGGTTGTTGGAGGTGCAAGGAGTGGGTAGGGTTGAGATATGGAGCACGCCGTGTCAGCATAATAGCGCGAGGACGGGGTGGGATGCGGGTAGGGCGCTGTGGTGTTCGTGGGTTGTGCAGGAGTGTGGTGACCAGGGTGGACAGATCACGAATGGCGACTCACAATCAACAATGAACCCAACATTACCAACAGCAAACACAGCACAACCAAAATCTCTATATTTCGCAGGCGACACCGCCTACCGCAGCGTATCATCCGCAGACCCCACCCCAGCCGAAGAAGCCTCCGCGCCGCACTGTCCCGCCTTTTCGGAAATCGGGCATGTCTTCGGCCCTTTCGACCTCGCGCTCCTGCCTATCGGGCTGTTCATGCCGCGGAACATCATGTCGTCTGTACACTGCTCGCCCGAGGATTCGGCGTGCGTGCATGTGGATATCAAGGCGAAGAGGTCTATTGGTATGCACTATGGGACAGTACGAGGCGGGATTAGTGGGCAGTATGAGGATGTGAGGGTGCCGCCGAGGAGGTGGACGGAGGTGTGTGAGGGGAGAGGGTGGAAGTGGAGGGGTGAGGGGCAGAATGATGGTGATTGGGAAGCAGGACTTTGTGATGTTGGCGAGACAGTCGTCATTAGGTGATGAAGAGTGTCGAAGTGATGGGAATGTCTCGTCTAAAGATGACAGATTTCTGGCTGCAGATGACCTTGCTGGCTGGACTGCACGCCCAGCGATGCATGGCAAGCGGAAAGGTCCCAGTTGGCCGTCGACTGCAATGATAGAGGGGATTTGAAGTTGCGGCCTACAAGATTCCAATGTCTACAGGACTGATCACACAATATACGCCACTGAGTACGATACAGGCCCGTCAGCAAAGCAGCGCTGATGTCTGTACCTGGCGATTCGTCAAATGCTCACCAGGCACAAGCACCGCAAATCCCGATGATTGGAGAACAATTCCAAATCCGCAGCGGTGGCTGGACCATGCTACTGAGAGGTACAAGGCAGGACTTGACAGATCTATCCCAAGCTTTCCTACTGATGAGCTATGTCGCCTCAGTGTGCACAGCAAACAAAGCACTCACCGCCTCCCATACTGTTGCTGGAGCGGACCGACGGGAGTTGTCTGATACTGAATGGACGAGGATCAGGCTCAGCAGGTCAGGTCAGGCGAGGTGAGTGGGAGGCCTCGCTTCTGTGCTTTGTCACACTGCCTCTACTGTCAATGGACGAGCTATAAAAGACTCCGTTCCGGCAGGGGCGCCTGCATTGTAGCAAACAGTCGCTCTATACCAGGGCGACGTGCTGGCGGCCTGTTTCCATACCAAGCAGCGTACCCACGCTCTACTTTGCGGCAATTCATTCGTCACCCACAAGATACATAAGTCTGTGGGAGAGTGCACAAATTTGTCCCCGGTCTTCCACGGGATCTGTGCTACCTAGCATGCGCGGAAGACAGGCACTCAATCACTCTACACATATAGCTGTGACAGGGAGAAGATCGACGAGGAGTCGTCTGATACTGATGGCCCATGGCCCATGACCCATGACCCATCCAGGATTGAGTCCAGCAGGTCAAATGAGAATGGAAGCTCGCTTCTGATGCACGCTGCCTCTACGCTCAGATACGAGCTGCCATTAGGCCCAGTACACTTCCCCCTGAACAAGGACGTTGCGTTGTGAATTTGTAAGTGCAGTCACTTTACGCTACGCTGAGACGACGTGCTGGCGGACTGTTTCAAAGCTTCGCTGTTTCAAAGCTTCGCTGTTTCAAAGCTTCAATGCCACGAACCACCCCACGCTGTGCCCTGCAGCATCTTATTCGTTCGCATCGCTGCGAATCGATCCACGGATGATGCCGCGTCTGCCGTTGCTA
>Ga0268246_10000467_pt1 | contig 17557 bp, 17 predicted proteins | sample AgamicOrSfe_FD_200242 | JGI IMG/M metagenome (GOLD analysis project Ga0268246, IMG submission 200242) | Agave microbial communities from Guanajuato, Mexico - Or.Sf.e (v2) (version 2) | ecosystem: Host-associated > Plants > Phyllosphere > Phylloplane/Leaf | place: Guanajuato, Mexico | collected...
AGCTTCGGTCGGCCTCTACGAACCTGTTGCAAGTCCATGCCAAATCCGCTTCGAGCGCCTCTGTGAAGTGGCCGTGGAATTGGTACAGCTCAGTCGGGTTTGCTTCCATGTATTGAGCGAAAGAGAGAGAATCCTCCTCGTGTGTCTCATGAGCGGTGATAGTGGCTGCAGCTTGGTTGGCAGCAGTATTGGTGTCTGTAGTGTTGATGGCAGCAGTGTTGGTGGTAGCAGTGTTGGTGGCAGCAGCGTTGGTCGCTGCTCTATGGCAAGCTGCAGTATCGGTGCTCGACACTGATATACCCGAGTCTCTTCTGTGGCCTCTACGGTTGTGGACATCTATACTAATCAGCATGAGCATTCAAGCAAGCTTGACCAAGCGTAACTTACTTCGAGCCTGAATTCGTTCATGGCGTCTGGCCATAGCCAGCATTCTTGCGTTGAATCTTTCCTGACGAAGTCTATTGCGCATGTCCCACTTGGCCTCAAGGTACAAGGTGCGCTGGTGATCCTGGCAGATTTCTTCGAAGTCCATGAGGACTGGCTTGACTGGTTTGACTGGTTTGATAGCTGACAAGCCGGAGCGACTGACTTGGATGGGCATTTTGGTGTATTGTAAGCTGAGGTGTTGTAGGTTGAGTATGCTGAGAGCTGTATATGTTTGATACTTTACAGTACGCGGCGAACATGATATATATAGAGGGCTTTTTATACTTTACGCTCAGTTCTTTTTTGTCTGTTGGCTTGACGAAGGGGCCAAGTTCGTTGTTGTCTTGGTGCTTTGTGAGTCTGAAGAAGCCAAATGTCGAGCCAGGGATGAGAAAGAAGGTTTCGAAGGAGTTTCAGGAGAAATCACTTGCAGACATACACAACGCACGTCGATGAGGTAGAGCACAGTCCATCACGGCGTACTCGATACACGCTGCGTGCACGAGCATGCGACATGCCGTGTTGTGCCATCGGTGCTGCCGAATTCGCTATTGCCCTCAGGACTGCGGATGTGCCAATGTCATATCATCCTAGCCTATGATCCTGCAAAATAAAAGAAAAATTCTGCTCGACGCATGGCACATATCACTTCTCAATCGTTCTTGCTGGAAAGATGAACTCGGAAGGTGGAGGAAAGGCATTGTACGAAATATCTTCAGAGATGTACGTCCATGATCTTGCAAGCAACAGTTACAAGGAGAACATCACCTTTTAGAGTGTACTCCATGGATGTATGTAACGTGCAATATAAGCATGCGCGAGCGACCATGCTAGTTCTTTATGTTTCATTTCATAAACATACTCAGCGTGGCGTGGTAACCTGTATTCATGCTACATTCCTCTCGCCCTTCAACACTACTTCTACCTTCAAGAAGTTGGCATACTCTCGATCTGCTTGGCGCCCTCCGTCTCAGGGATCCAGTTCGCTCTTGCCGGAGCATACAACTCCGCCAAGGGCTTCGCGTCGTTCAGAGCACCTGCGTCGACGATGTTGCCCGCGCGGACAATCTTGGCGTTGGGGTCCGTCATCTCTCCCTCCCTCCACAATGGTGATCCGCACTCGCCGCAGAAGACAGTGGTGACTGCGCGGCCAGAGTCGGCCTTGGAGGTGTACTTCTTGGGAGTACCCTGAACCTTGAAGTCTGCGGCGGGCACGATGACGTTGGTGCTGTAGGCGGAACCGGTGATGTGCTGGCAGTCGCGGCAATGGCAGATGGCCTGGTGTTGGTCAGTACATTTACAGCAAGGGCAAATGAGGGATGAGAAATTACTTACCTTCTGGATTGGCTCACCCTCCCAGCTGAATGAAACAGCACCGCAAAGACAAGCTCCTTTTCCCATGTTGGCGACTGTGATGATTTTACTTTGTGAGGTTGAAGATGTGGTCTGTAAGGTAGGATAATGGTTTTACTTGGCCGATGTGTAACAAGGAAAAGAGCAGGGCATGACCAGACTCATATATATATGTCGCCCCGATTCTCCTCCGAATCTGAGCCTGGACCTGGACCTGGCAAGGCGTCACATCGTCACATCGTTGCCACTTTGCCGAACTGGACCTCAGGTCCTCAGATCTCGGTGACGTCTCGTCCAATGTATTTGTGTTTTCAGACGATCTGATCATCACACAGCAGTCATTGGAGGTTCTAGATCCTAACGGCCTCGGTTGTTCCGCGGCAAGTCGCGGGCGGAGGGGTTCATGAGGCTTCTAGAGCTTAAGCAATAAGCATAAACATGAACAGGATAGACAAGCCGAGCAGCCTGGGCAGGATGGTGCTGAGGTAGGATTTGTCAGCTCAGATAACCTTATCGCGAAACGCGATGTTCAGTGGCAAATATCCCTTGACTTCGGTCCTCAGCAGCGAGCCAATAACAATTGTAACCTCACTTTGCCCAGATGGGTATAGCTGCGCAGCCGCATTCCTTCGCTCTGCATTAGTGGTGAACGCTCTTGTGCAGTCCATGCGTATAGAAACCTCGCCTTGTCCGGACATGTGCGAGACTCTTGTGAATACTGAGGTCAAGTCCTTGAACCATGCCTTCAAAATCGCAAGCCATCAAGCTTCTTCAGCTAAAGCTTCCGAGCTGATCAGCTTCAATCATGCCCCCACGGTTTGAAGGTTGGCTCAAACAAGTCATTTCGTTGAACATGAAGATCGATCCCTCGATCCTGACAGAAGCAAACATCAAACGTGCCTGGACCGATACCTTGCGCGACCTCAGCCTAGACAGTCGCGTGGAAGAGATGAACAGCAAGGCCAGTCGATCGGTTATGCTCGACTTGATGTCCAAATTGCAATACAGAGAGAATTTCCGCATAAGTAACATTGCAAACAGCGGAACAAGATGGCATGCTCATATTCCCGGCGTTCCGAAGGAGCTTGATGTAAGCGAGTACAAGATTCCTTCCTTAAGACCTAAGCATCTGGAGGCTGTGAGGTACTCTCACTTCGCAAAACAGGTTCAGCAGGGGAATATAGGGAAACCTTTCAATCGAGAGGTAGTGGACGCGTGCTTTTGGCAAATGGTCGATGCGCTGTTGAAGAAGGTAGGTATAAAGAGCAGGGTTGCGGCAATAATGAAAGAAGCCAAAAGTGTCATGGCTCAGGCTGATGCCCATTGGAGGAACGTTTGAGTGAGCTGAATTGAGGCAAAGACTTCCACTCTGATCGACATTTTATTGCGTCGAGATCGAATGAGGCACCCATGGCGATGGATACATTGGAACGAGCTCATTCAAGCAGGTCAGGGGTAGTAATGGAGGCTCAGTCACGCGGTTCCTCCAAAACAAAACAAAACAAAACAAAACAAAACAATACAGTCGGGGCGGAGTGGCAGAAGCGGACATACAGCAAGAAGAAATCTCACCCAAGATTCCACCTGGCAACATACAATTGACCAACAACGAGCTCCTCGAGTGGTCCTAGTGTCTACCTCAGACATTCGTGTGTGGAAGCTCAACCCGCCTGTCCGTCGACACCACGACGAAAGCGCAATGTACGTCTTCAGTTTCATCAGAATGGTATACTCCCACGAGCATGATCTCTATAAGATGCTGCTACAAATTGCTCGAGAGCTGAAGACAGCCACTCGGCACTTCGTTGTCGATTCTCAAATCTCGTATATGCTCCGCCATGTCCCACGCTTGAACGAACATTCGCCGGTGCCCTTCACGACCAGGAAGACGCGATCGCCGCGTTTGAGTTTTTTAAACACTCGGACGCGGACATATTTGGCTGCCAACAGCCCTTGCCAATTGACGACCTTGCCTATACAAGCCGACGGCACTCTTCGTGTAAATCCTCGACTCGGCCTACACAGTGCTCTTTATTAACAAGGAAACTGGTCAAACTCAATGGCGCCGTATGTAACCTCCTCATTGCATAGATCGACGCCGTCGAATATGTTTACCGGTATCTCAGAGCACTCTCTTGCATCGTTGAGTGAAGGGCTTTCTCGGGGAACGAGTGTAGCAGGATTTGCTGTCCTAAGGAAAATCAGGTATCAGTCAGGGAGTGACATCTGATAGCATTAATCAGTGATGTCTCGTTGAGTAACCGACATCATGGAGATTTGAGGCAACGCGAGCATGGCTAGCGTATGACAAGACCAGACTTTGTGTGCCTGTATAATCACTTATACGGTTGCTGTCCCCAAATGTCTATCAATTACCGCCACACCTTGCTAGACTCGGTGTTTGGTTCCAACGGCGTGGTCTAAGTCGTTTCATGTACCGTGCTTTGGAATCTACGTGGATGCGCTTCTAGGAGAGGCTTCAGATCATGTGCTAGACCCCAGTATCATATACAAATGCAAGTGTGCATGCTGCCTACAGAAGCAGGCAGATTAGTGGTCGGTTCATCCGGAGCGCCCCACATTGGATAGTCGTGGAGTACATACTGTAACCCCAAGTGGCGGCAAACACATTGCTGCATACATTCTAAAATCTATTGACTATGCCAGACCTAATCGTGATCACCTGTGCCTCCGGAAAGCAAAATGCTCAGTACGCCAGCTCCCGAAATCTCCTCCACATCTCTAACGCGATCGCAGCCTCATCCCGCATCTCTACAACAATCCAGCATACCATCTCCGTCTCGCCGTGAACTCTGACTCCTCGAAGCAACGTCTGTCGAGACAATACCCAAACGCAGAAGTCGTGCAGGTCGACCTTTCCGAGCCTACGCAAGTCCGCGAGCTTGTCAAGGACGTTACGACACTGTATCATGTCGGCCCACCTTTCCATCCTCACGAGACGCAGATTGGATATAATGTCATCGATGCCTGTGTTGCTGCTTCGAAGGAGTCGGGGAGCAAGTTCAGGCACTTTGTGTTCTCCTCGGTGTTGTGTACGCAGCTGAGGAAACTGTTGAATCATGATTGCAAACGATATGTGGAGGAGTGAGTGGGATGTCGACCTCATGGCATTGCTTGCTACTGATACCACGTCTAGATATCTCATGGAAAGTGGGCTCCAGTACACAATATTTCAGCCGTAAGTCGTATGGAACTGAGAGACACAAGAACAGAAACGAGGCTAACTGGTCGTACAGCACGAACTTCATGGACAATATGAAGTAAGAGAACAACCCGACGATCACTTCACGAAGGCTCACAAAGAGACTAGATTGGAGATGTTCCTTTCCCAGCCAGAAGACAACACAGTCTACAAAGCCGCCTGGTCTCCCGACGTCAAGTTTTCACAAACCGCTCTCCGCGACTTGGGTGAAGCAGCTGCGAAAGTCATCACACAACGCGAAGCGCACTTCTTCGCCACATATCCGCTCGCCTCAACACGGCCCACGGCCTACCGAGAAGTCGTCAGCATCGTCGGCGGCGTCATCGGAAGGGAGATCAAAGTGGAGCAGCTGGAGTACAGACAAGCAGTGCAGGGGTTTTTGAAGATGATTTGTGGTGAGAAGGAGGTCCCGTGGCAGACGAGGGATGCGGCGGAGAGGTATGTGAAAGCGAGAGCGGGAGTACGGAGAGTGAGATGTTATCGTTGCTGATTATGCTACAGGATGCTGCTTTATTACGATAATCATGGTTTGTGGGGTAATCCTAGCGTGCTGGAGATGCTGCTTGGAAGGAAGCCTACACAGGTGGCTGAGTGGGCGAAGATACAGCTGGAGGCCGTCAAGAAAAGTTGAGGGCTTCATGCACTTTGCGTGTGTTCGACACGGAGATATGCAGCACACGGCACATAGCACACGTGATACTGTACACTATCCATACTCAAGACAAGTAATCGTGATCTGTAAAGATGGTCAAAATTGAGGAAGTTGTGTATTTCAGATTAGATTCAGTCATCTCCTCCCCTTCCTCCACTTCCCCCCAATAGACTCTCTCTAGCTACATACAAAATTGATGAGTACCAAATGTTCAAACAGCCTGCCCAGATGCGTTTCCCTGATGAGTATGTAGTTCTTGTGATGGTATATGAAACTGATGGCACTTCTGCCTAGAGTTGGGGAATTAGGTAGTGCGTCATGCGCGATGCTGTTGCTTGAATATAGCCTCCGTGGTTGCTGTTACTTGGAAATGTTGTTGCTTTGAACATGAGTGCGCCGTTGAATAAGCGCGGGGTATCTCCTCCAGTAATGATTATGTATGCAAAAATGGATCGAAAGGTTAAGATGAAAAAATGTATGCAGGTGCTGATAGCCGAGCTCGCTTGGGATTGCTTGGACTGGTTTGTGCCGTGACTGACTGCGATGATGAACGGGGTTTGGAGATGACTTCCTCCAGATGAGCAAAGTGGAGAGAATCAGAGCGAGGTGGAGTATGAAGCCGGAGGTGCCGCCCCGTCGACAGTCTGCCACGGTGAGGAGGATGCGTAGACCCTCTAGATAGCTTTACCAAACAGGCGGGATAGTGAAAGTGTCAAGATAAGCCGATGAGTTTAGTTGGAGATCGGATATGTCGGGTATTGACGAGTGTCGGGTCGATGAGAAGGATGAGTAGAGTTTCCACTCCGACTCGAGTGTATGCAATGCTGACAAATAGCCACTAGCGTACCAAACCGTCGGGACAATGAAGATAAGCCGGTCAGGCCACCTCCATGCAGCAATTGAGTTTGGAGCGAAAGTAAAACTGAGAAGAGGGAGGCCAGACCAAATAAAGGCAGCATCCAGTGAGTGAGCGCCCAAGCTGTCGGTATGAATAAAGTATAAAGACCAGTGGTACAGGACGCCGCCTGCAGCGCGAAAGTATGGATAAAGTGACTAGCGTCGCATGTGCTGGAGAGTAGTGGATAGCATGCTGCATGCTGCATGCTGCAGTAGTAGTACTGCAGTAGCTGCAGCGCCGGGACCACAAAGTATGTCGGTAAAAGTATAAGTCGCAGAGATGCGGGTAGTCGTGGCCCGTGCTGGTTTGGAGGACGCCGAGGTAAGTAGAGGGCAAGGTGCGATCGAGTAGTACAGTACCTAAGCCGCACGGCCCTTCTGGCACCGAGGAAGACACAATTGTGTGACTGTGACAGCGGGAAGGGCGTATGCTCAAGTCGATAAGAGCCTGTGCCGTGCAGTGCAGTTCAAAGGAAGAAGATGGCGACACCAATCAAGCTGCGGAGAAGGCGCCGCGATGAAACGCCAAAAGCGGGGAAATCTTAGAGCAATCGCCGGTCCAGATCCAGATCGCATCCAGCTGCTCGGGTTTCTTGTCGCAACAATTATTGCCTCGACATCGGACGCATTCGAAGAGAATTAGACTTTGAGCCACCAGTAGATGCATATTGTATGGATGTGTGATCGACCAGCCAAAGAGATTGCAAAGTGATATAGACTTGCGGGCGTGCATCCGGTGTGTGCTATACAAGTGTCGTGAGTGGTTCGCAAAAGTGCGAGAGTGGAGAACCAGGGTCTGGGACTCGCGACGGACCGTCTCGTCCGAAGAGATCTTGCATAAGCTCATCCTAGATTCGATGGAGCATTTTGGGAATGGTCTGCTGACTATCATGCGAATGGTGATGCAATGGATCCAGGTAGAACTCTGGCGAGTAAGCGCTCATGGTCAGGCCTGGCGTCGCGGACAGTGTCGCCGATGAGGGATATGGCCCACTGTCCCAGCTTGCCTGCAAGAATGGTGCATTGCCAGCAAAGTTATCTGGTGGATAGACGGAGGGACCAGACAAGGTGTAGTAGCTGTCATACTGAAAAGGCAGTGGACTGCTGGCACATGGCTGCTGGATTCCAGGCTGGGTTGCCACGCCGGAGGCATACCCGGTGTCAAGTCCAGAGAATGAAGAATCCCAGAAGCGCTGCTGATCTCCACTTCCTGGACCAAGATTCATCGATGTTGGCAAGTGCGCAGGGTCCATCAAAGATTCAGACTCAGCGCTGCTCAGCCCACTGATGGAGGATCGAGCCGTGGCCGTGGGTGCCGTCGGGCGCAAGGATCCAGCCGCGGTCGCATAATCTGCAGACTAAACTTTGATGTTAGTGCCACGTCACACCATGCAGCATGCGCGTCAATGCCAGCACTTACGTATTTGCCGACAACCTTTCTCAGCATCCTGTGAAGCGAGCTCCACGGAAACACTTTGATGTCTTTCTCAATGACACGAGGTTTAGGCTCGCCAAAGCCCATGATTCTTTTGAAGTAGTTGTCCGTATTGGCACGACCTTTGGCAACTGTGACGGGGTGGAAGCCTTCCAGGTTGCGTCGAATCCTGTTCTTCTCTTGAACATTGAATCTAGATGCGACGAGATGTTCGAGAAGGCGGATGGTGTCGACACTGGTGATGTAGGCTTCTTTTCTTTCTTCCCACCAGATACAGCTGACACAAGCATTTGTGTTTGTCCGGGAGTTCAGAGGTACCTGCTTGAATGTGACGGTGACGACGCTACCAGCTTGACTGCGCTCGAACTCGATAAGGCGGCGTCCAGAGATCCTTTCCCCTTCAGCCCATTTCTCTTGCATACTGTTCAAGTTTCCCGCTATCCTCAACGAAGCATCTCCTGCGGTGTGTTGGCCATCAGGCTCCAGATCGCCGGAGTATGAGGACGAGACCTGCTGAGTCGACATTTGCGTTCTTCGAATCAACTGCGGGTTCTCTGGACACGGCGAGGTTCGCAGTGAGAGTGGTAAATCGGAGGCTGCCAGAGGGCTGCCCAAGTCATAGTCGTTGGGCGTTGGAGGCGCACCGTAGTGTGTCCTCGGCGATGCTGAAAGACCATGGCTGTGCTCAGGAGTGTTGATATACTGTTGGAAATTGACCGGATCTTGCATGACAGGGCCATAGCCTTGATGGTGACTGGAGTTCAGAAGAGTGGGTGATAGAGAGTCGAGCGTGTAGTTGAATTGTGGTTGCCAGTCTGTGGACACTGGAAAGTCATAGGACTGGGGAGACTGCTGAGACGACCAGAATTGTGCTGAGCCTGCCATGATTTGCTGATCATGGAGGGAGATCTTCTTCGGGCAGGGTAAAGGAAGTTCTTGCGGAACCTCAGCAGCTTTGCGCTTCTTCGTAGGTCTTTCAGGTGTACTGATTGCTTGCGACTTCTTGATTCCTGTATATTTGAAATTGCCAACGTGGAGCAGATCAAGCTGGTTGCCAGCCAAATCAGTGACAGCTACCTTGAGCGGGCATGGACCGTTGGTGTTGGAGAGCGGTGCATGCGCAGCTAGCAGGTAGCGGTGATCTTGACCAGCTTTTCCGACGTGTTTCAAAGATGCGTCGACACGCTTGTCAAGGAACATGATCGAATAGTCAAAAGTCGACAGGAATGAGATGTTGTGAGGCGACTTGATATGTATTTGGACGCGGCAGCCAGTCGTGCCACATGATGGCTCGAAGGCGATGACTTTGATTGCTGGCGAAGCTTGGGACGCAGCTTCCTCCGCAGCTAGTGCTTGATAGGCTGGCTTGGGTACAGAGCCGGGCACTCGCTGTCGATCGATGGGGGTAAATACATTGTGAAAGTGGTCCGACGAGCTGTCAAACGTCCAGCCGCCTGGGGCGTGCATGGGCATGGCGTAATCGAATCCTGCCGCATAATCGATCTCGTCAACGGGCGCTGCCGGAGTTAGTCACGAGTCAAATCGAGATTAGGTAGATCGGCTCGGTCATTGGCCGCCAGGCGGCACAGGGCACAGGCTGCCTGAAAGTCCACCATGAGTCACGCCTGACATGCAAGACACTTACTTGGACGAGACCATAGTTGTACCCCATCCTCTGCTGACATTGGACCTTCTTCCTGCGGCGCTGATGTGTGTTGCAGTTTGAAACAGGGTATGACAGAAAGGTTGATCTGTGTGGCGTTTGGAGGTCCGTGCAGGAATGCCTTGTGTTGGTGGTAGTAGCAGACTACGCGACGACGACTGTCTTTGATCGGTGGCGAATAGTAGACTGTGTGACAAGGTCTGTGCTTGAGAAGGTCTATAGTTAGCTCGGGTCATGTGATGAAAGTTGCTTGATCGGAATACCTTGGAAATTCCTCCCAGAGGTGCCCAGTCTGCGTCAGGTGAGGCAGAGAACAAGTGCACAGAGGCGTAGTATGTTGTTGCTGACGCGTTGCAAGTCAGTATCGGGCGTGGTCGTCGTGACACCTGGAAAGGCGAGTTTCAGAGAAAGTTTAGAACAAGAAGAAGTCAGACAGATGTTGTATGCTGACAGACAAAATGATGCGGGCGAATCTGGCTCAGGACATCTGGCGGTATAGAATATATCAGAAAAGTCCTGAGGAGATCAGGAGGAGGTGCCGATTGACTCCTGCAGGACGTTTATGCTCAAGCAAGTAATTGTCAACTAAATCGTGGCGCTGTTTCGAATTAGTCCAGATTTGGGCCAAAGTCCGTGCTGGCAATACTATTGAATTGACCGTATTGTCAAGATGGTATACTCACCGACCTGAGGATGATGCGTGTGACTCGTCTGAGACCAATCACAGTGCTGATCAGATGCTGCACTGACGTTAGTCGTTCGGCAACGTGCATGAAGCTTGTGACAAGCTGCAGGGGCTGCGTGGCAGGTCAAGGCAGCACAGACCGCAAAGATCAGCGAGTAGCCAGCCCCGAGGTCGTAAGCACACTGTAGAAATGGCGAGGCGGCGCGAGGAGGTATCGGAGTGGCTGTCAGTGTTGCTGCTCTTTGTCTTACTGAATCTCGATCTGGACGTATAGGAGTCTTAGCGCGTCTCAGAGCGACACCAGGAGATGAGCTACGCTAGACCGCCGTTCACAGTAGTATCACAAGTCCTCGCACTGCATCGAGGTTGTTGCTCAGCGTCGTCGACCAAAATGATCGTTCATGGAGTAAGTGATTCTCGAGGTCTGGACGTCGACCGCCGTATGCGAGGACAAGAGGACGGGTCCTTACAGCGGCTTGAGGCAGAGAGCTTGCAGCCTGATCGCAACGAGGACCTTGCTGGTGCAACAAAACGGTCCACTAGGTCAATGCTAAATTCGCCGGTGTCTGAACAAGACAGAACGAGAGAGATAGAGCTGAAACCAATATGATAGCGCTCTTGGAAGAAGGCTGAAAAGTATAGAACAAAGAAAGTCCTCGCCGAAGAAAATGTCACACAGTAATGTTGCACCTTCAAATGCTGTGCTGGAGCATACGGAGCAGGAACCGACATTATGATGCAAGGTTGGCGGAGTTGCAATCATTCAGGATAGCTGCACACAACAAAGTGGCATATAACACGAATGATTGGATATTTCGGCGGTGAATGTCTTCTTGAATGTGATTCCTCGAAACGGCTTAGCTTGCATGTCTTTTCGGACAAAGAAGCGATGCTGAAAATTGATTGGAAAGAGCATCGCCGAAAGGGTAAAGCTTTCGCCTTGGTATCCAAGCTCCTTGCAACGGCTTCAGCATCATACCCAGTGTAGTACGCCATGGAATTGTATCATGGCAACAATATCCAGAAACAGCGTCGCATGGCAGTAAACCAAGCAGGAAGTGGTTCTTGATATGTGAAGCGTCCAGTGCCGCTCAACGAAGACTGCGTGGCTGGGCATCTGGCATAGCTCAGGAATCTGCTAGCGTGCCTGCCACAACCTGGGAAGGAAGCGAGTTTGGTTTCCCATCACGTCCTTGCGTCCGCTGCAGGAAGGCGCCCTGTCGTCTCGTGTCACACATGCATCACACGCGTTACACACTGGCATCGCACAGACTGTAGAGCTGGACAAAGGACTCAGCTGTAGCGTAACACGGACTGAGCACAGAACGAAAGATTCAAGCAGGATGCTCTTGATGTTGTCGAAGCAACAAATTGAGTGTCAATGGTGATCGTGATTAGCCAATGGAAAATAGGGACGTAGTGGGGCAACGTCTATACTCAATGGTTTCTTGGCGCGATATTGTGATGCACAGTCCACCACACTCCTGTCCTCCATCTGTGCTGCAAGTACTTCATCATGCTTCGGGTTGTCTCATCTTCGTCTTGTGCTGCGAGCAGTCAAATGCTGCTGCCAAAATCATAGTAGTCTAGACTAGATAGATGCTACTTCCAAGATATCACCGTTCGTGTATACACATACTTCCTTCTGCCTCCCCCCCCTGCAACACGCCTACTACCTCATCCACCGATCTTCATCCTCATCCGCCACATCGTAATCCACATCAACATCTGCGGGTGTAGCCTGGCCCTGACCGTGCCCGTTCCCGTTCGTCGGAGCTGCCACTGCAGTCGCCTCGCCTCCATCGCCCATACTAACATCTCCCCCTCCACCACCATTCGCACCACTATCAACCGTGCCCAATGTCGCAGCCGCCTCGGCCGCCCTCTTCGCCACATCATTAGCAACCCAGCCCAGCTCAACTTTGCCAACACCAGCGATAGTCGAGCCGGCGCGCTTGGTCTTGTCGATGAAGATCTCGGCGACGTAGCGGGCGGCGAATGTTATCGTTGTGTAGGTATTGCTGCCGGAAGTAGAGGAACTAGTGGTGGATGTGGCAGGTGTAGGATCTGTTGAGGTGGCAGTGGAAATGGCGGAGGAAGTGGTGCTGGGCGTTACGGATGTGAAGTCGCCGATGCTCTGGATGAGGTTAGTATGTCTGCTGAAAGGAGAGAAAGTCACAGCGTGGTGAATGGAAGTGGCAGAACTTACGAAGAGATACACCCTCAGCGCCTCGCCGACCTTCTCGTCGCCAAAGTCAACCCCATCGTCAACAGCCTTCAACTCAACACTGCGCGGCCGATTATCCAGACGTGCAACAGCACCACCAGGAGCTACTGCACCGCCACGCCAACCACCACCACCGCCGCGCCATGCTGGAGCACCTCGCCCTCTGTAGCCACCACCGCCACGAGCAAAGGGCGCGCCTCGTCCCCGTCCGCGATACGAAGGATAGCCCTGAGCCTGCGGGTCTTCGGCCGGTATACCGAGTACTTCCGCTTCGGCTTCAAGCTCTGCCAGCTTTGCTCTTAGGGCGTCTGTTTGGCTCAGCTTGACCTCTAATACTGGTGCATCACCGTTGGCTGGAGTGCCGCCATCTGTGGCTTCAGCCGCGGATGGAGTCTCTTTTGCCTTCGTCTTCGCCGCCAGCTTCTCCATGAGCTTCCGCCGTTCCTCGGCTGCAGCACGGATCTTCTGCTGGATCTCCTCCTTCTGCGCCTCTGCTTCTTTGAGCTTGGCGGCTTTGGCTTCGTGCGCTGCTTGTGCTTCTGCTTGTTTGAGGGCGAAGGCTTCGGGGTCGATCATTTCGGTGTCTTCACTTGGCGCTGGCTGTCCGTCTGTCTCGGTATGTGCCTGTGCCTCGCCAGCAACAGCAGCGGCGGTGTCCGGCTTCACGGCTTCGGGCTTGTACCAGTAAACCTTTACGAATCTGTTGTCGAAGATGACCTTTGGGCTTTCGTATGCTTGTTTCGCACTATTGTAGTCGGAGTACTTTATCACGGCGAGGCGTTTGTAGGCTTGTAGGTTGATGTCTGAGATTGTGCCAAATTCGTCGAAGAATTCCCGGATGGAGGATTCGCTGAACTTGTCCTCGGGTATTTGCTCGACGACGATGCTGGTGATGTTGCGATCTTGGTTTGGTCCTGCAGAGGAAAACGCTGCACGGCCGCCACGCGCACCTCCGTTATTCTGGAAGTCTCCACGTCCACCAGCGCCACGTCCGCGGCCTCGACCTCGTGTAGAGCGACCATTACTACTTGGTGGGAGTCCAGCGGTGTTGTTGTTGAAGTCTGGCCGAGGCGAAAGAGAGGCGTTTTTCGGGTCGTATTCTGTTGGAAGTCAGTCGAGCGTCATGAGAGCGGACAATCGAAGTGCTTTACCAGCGGAGCCTCCTGGAAGCACAATGTGCTCGGTACCATGTTCATATGGGCACAGACTGCCTCGAGCGCAATATCCTTTCGTGTCATAATCCCTACATCTTTGCCGTATCGATGGGCTCAAGCCAGGGGCAGGCGATCCAGAAGCTCCCGGGAACCCAGGAGGAATTGGCAAGCCCATTGCTTGCTGCATGGCTAGCATGGCCGCCATTGGGTTATTCGGGTCGAACTGCGGGAAACCTGGCGGTGGCGTCGGCATCATAGGCATAGGCTGTTGTGATCGCGACTGCTGCTGCCGACCGTAGTCATCATAGCCATTTCTCCCTCCTGATCCAGAGGCACCTCCCCGGCGAGATTGCTTGATAGCGCGGTCGCCATTCGAGCCTCTTCCATACTGATTATCTTGCGCGGCGCTTCCCTCGCGATCGTTCCGTGTGCGTTTTCTTGATTGATCACCTTGTGCCTGGAATGATGTCTGGGAAGGTCCAGTCGGCGGCTGGAAAGCCGCGGCAGTCGCGGAGAGTTTGACGGGCGCTACGTATCCAGGAAGGTATGATTTATCATTTAGAGCTCTGAATATGTCTGTGACGAACGCGCCAGTGTCTGCAGTAGATTAGCTTCGCCGCAGATCACTGTGGTGACTGGTATGGTCCATACGTTCTTGCAGGAAGTCCTCGAGGTTTTCCGCGCAGTTGGCGCGAACTTGCTCTTCTGGATCATCGGACTTGATGAGTGCGAGAACATAGTCTGCGAGGACATCTGTATCAGCATCTGAGCTGCAAGTATGTCAGTCTTGTACTCCGTAAAGTTGCCCAAGCGGTTCTGCACAGCAGGATAGCCAGTCTGCTGAGCGCACGCTCCAGTTCTTGAATATCGCAGCATATGTGCCTGACGTACATGTTCTCTAGCCTCTTGATGATCCAGTCCTTGAGATGTTGTGAGTTTTCCTCGTCAAACTGCATCCTGGTGGTCCTCCTATAGATATGATGTGATCGCGACTACTGTTGCATACTCTAGAGTGATTAGTATTTGGGCGAAGAGTTGGCAATGAGGAGGGTTCGTCGGTTCTGAAACGTCGAGTGTTGCGCTTCCTGAAACAAGACTTCGTGAATTTGTCAATGGCGAATCGATACGCACGTGTCATGTCTACGCGAAGAGGAGTTTCAGAATCAAGGCGAAGGGACACATTTGCGGTATTGGGATATGTTTTTAAATAACTATCAAAGGAGTATCTGAACTATGAAAGGAACACAAGAAACAACCAGCTTCTACCAAACACCAGAGCCCTTCTCTCTTCTACAGCTTCGGCGTCCCCTCGGATCCCGATACTTTTACTGCTCGTAAAGTCATGAATGGCAAAGAAGGATCAACAACAGCCTCCCTACCAAGAAGATGCAGCTCCATGGACCATCGACATCCAATGCAAATCTATATCTCCGCAATGAGAGGCGTTTATAGCTTGTCGTAGTAGTTGTCGACGCTGGGCACCTCGACCTTGAGACCCTTCCTCTTACGCATGGTCTCGACGATACCACCAGTGAGAGTCTTGGGGTCAAGTGGCGATCCACCGGGCAGGATTTGCCAGTGGTCGAACACCATCTGGGGGAAGGCCTGACCACCAGTGGCGGCACGGAGGTCGGCGTTGAAACCGAATGACTCAGCGACAGGGAGGTAAGCCTTGACGTTGAAGAGAGGAGTACCAGGTCGCTGCTCCTCAGCGAAGACGTGACCTCTTCTCCGTGTAAGGACACCGTAGATACCACCCATGGCCTGCTCAGGAACTTGGATCTCGCACAAGAAGACTGGCTCAAGGAGAGCAGGGTCAGCGAGGAGAGTCGCAGCGTAGAGGACACGACGAGCAGTGGGGATGATCTGACCACCACCACGGTGAATGGCATCGGCGTGGAGGGTGACATCCATGATGTTGAAGCGGACGGAGCGCATTGGCTCCTCAGCAACGGGACCTTCGGTGGTGGCCCATTGGAAACCAGAGACTGTGGAATCCTTGATTTCGTTAAGGTACTGCACAGCCTTGGTCTGGTCAACAAGCAAGTTGGCACCGTTGGTGTCGGGACCGAAACACCAGATCTTCCTGGCGTCGGTAACATCCCATCCGTGCTCATCGGCAAGGATACGGGCACGGGCCTTGAAATCGTCACGGGGTCCAATCTTGCCGGACTCGATGTCCTTGGAAACCTCCTCAGCAAGCGGCGCAGCAATCATGTAGATACGGTTGTGCTTGTTGGGGGACTTGGACAGAGCCTGCTTGCTTGACTCTCCGCTGACGGTCTCACGGTACTGAACGACGGGGTCGGAAATGCGGAGAGGGACACCAGCGTGGTCCTCCTCGAGATCCTTAAGACAGATCTCCAAGTGGAGCTCACCAGCACCAGCGACAATGTGCTCACCAGATGGCGAGATCATGGTCAAGACACAAGGGTCAGACTTGGAGAGACGCTTGAGACCTTCGACGAGCTTGGGAAGATCCTGGGCGTTCTTGACCTCGACTGAGCGCTGCACCACAGGAGAGACAGAGAACTTCATGACCTTCAAGTTGTGGGCAGTCTCGGAGGTAGTGAGGGTACCAGACTTGAGCAAGAACTGGTCGACACCGACGAGACCAAGAATGTTACCGGCTGGCACATCATCGATGGGCTCGGTGAAACGACCCATCATGAGGATGGTACGCTGGATAGACTTGATGAACAAGTCGGTCTTCTGGCCAGGTATGTAGTTAGGACCCTGGATGCGGACCTTGAGACCAGAGCGGGCAGTTCCGGCGAACACACGACCGAAAGCGTAGAAACGACCTTTGTCGGAAGTGGGCACCATCTTGGACACGTACAACATCAGAGTACCCTTGGGGTCACAGTCGCGGATGGCAACGGCGGCCTCGTCGTCGTGAGGACCCTCGTAAAGAGTCTCCATACGGTACTTCTGGGCAGTCTTGGGAGATGGCAAGTGGAGAATCATCATCTCCAAAAGAGCGTCAGCAGCGGGAAGGAACTTGCGCATGACAACCTTGAGGAGCTGCTTGCCCTCGAGCTCCTTCTCGTCACCAACGAGCTTGATCTCGAGCTTCTCAAGAAGAGTCGGGATCTCCTCCTTCTTGAAGTTCATGACAGTGTCGAAAATGCGGAAGATGGGGTCGAGGATGAACTGGTTGAAAGCACGCTCAACACCGTCACCGCCGGTCTTGGTCCACTTCTTGGTCTTGGGGTTGAAGAAGTTGTCTCCCTACAAGATAGTCAGTTTTCAGTTGTCTCCCGGCTTTCCCACAGAAACGTACCCAAAGGCGGTCCATCATCTTCTGCTTGTCAACACCGAACTTCTTGGCGTACTTGATGGCGAATTGACGGATGGTGAAAGCCCAACCGTGGAGACCGGAACCGAAAGCAATGGTACCCTTCTCAGGGTACACCTGGCAGTCACCGAGGACTTTGTCGTAGTAGGTGGCAATGACGACGTTGACGGACTCAGTGACACGAGCAAAGTTCTGGTAAAGATCCTCCTTGGAAAGCTGGAGCTCGAGCAGCGCACGGTCGACCTTGTTGATAATGACAACGGGCTTAATACGCTCACCAAGAGCCTGGCGGAGCACAGTCTCAGTCTGCACACAGACACCCTCAATTGTGTCGACGACAACGAGAGCACCGTCAGTGACACGGAGAGCAGCAGTAACCTCAGATGAGAAATCGACGTGACCAGGTGAGTCGATCAGGTTGATCAAGAACTCGTTCTTTGTTGGCTTGCCGGGAACTTCCTTGAGGTCGTCCTCGTCAACGAGTGTGGCGAAAAGAGAGATGGCAGTGGACTTGATGGTGACACCACGTTCCTGCTCATCAGGA
>Ga0268246_10000468_pt1 | contig 17508 bp, 17 predicted proteins | sample AgamicOrSfe_FD_200242 | JGI IMG/M metagenome (GOLD analysis project Ga0268246, IMG submission 200242) | Agave microbial communities from Guanajuato, Mexico - Or.Sf.e (v2) (version 2) | ecosystem: Host-associated > Plants > Phyllosphere > Phylloplane/Leaf | place: Guanajuato, Mexico | collected...
CCACCACACTGTGCCACCACCTCCCCCACCCACCTACTGTGGAATCCGAGTGGGGCGGGGTGGTTGGGGTCAAGGAATGGAAGTGTGGTGGAAGAGGCGGAGGAGGAAGGGCAGGATGGAGGTGATGGGTATAAGAAGAGTGCGGCGGCGGCGATTAGACCGGGCATGCCTGCGCGGAACAGCACGGGGACGTATCTGTCGTATCGTTGATGTGTTGGCTGTATGAACCAGTAGAAGTGCGGGTACTGTGTATGATTAATGGGAGAGCATTGGTAATGGAGATGCAAGAGAATAAAAATTGCATGCATTGTGATGTGAAAACGTGAAGCTGGAATTAGAAAGTGATCGATTATCCCTGCAACACCCTACCTTCCCTACCTTCCTCCTTTCCCTCTCCTTTCCTCCTCGCCCACTCTTCTCAGCCTTTCGCACTGCCCTACCTCACCGACGTCCGGCTGGGTACAATACATTCCAAACACCCAACTCCGTCCACCACACTCCAATGTACATACTAGCGAGACTCCCACCCCCGCCCTAACGACCACCCACGCGGTTGATTCCAAGGTAAGTGCCATGATTACTGTGATTGCGAAAAGATGAACGATATCTCAGGATGTGAAGTTGGCTGCGAGTGAAGACTGAAAGGACTGTAGAATATCACTGTAAGGAAATAGGGAATAGGAAATGGGAAATATACTGCTGCATGTACAAGCCGAAAGCCAAAAGTCAGAAGTCAGAAGCCGGAAGCTGAACGCCATCCTCACCCTCATCCTCTCCCATGGCCCAGTCCCTTTCAGCTTGTCGTGTCCTGTCCTGTCCCGTTCTGTCCTATCGAGTCCTGTCACGTCCTCCCCATCCTCACCATCTCAAGCACCCACGACCCCATCATCTCAAGCACCCACACCCTCCGTAGTAACAGCTTTCATATACGGCATCTCCAACTGCGGCGCCACAATCGGCGCAGGCACGTCCTTCAGCCCGTCCGGCTCAATGTAATCTCTATAGCCATTGACCTGAAGGCGCAGTTTGCGGCTTTCGGCGTATACGACGCGTCGGAGGCGGTTTGTGCTGCCGAGGGGGCGGTGGGCCTGGTGGATGTTAGTGAGCGTTGGCGAGTTCTCTCCTTTTGCCATACACTTCGCGTCGGGCATCGAGGGTATGGTGAGGGATAAAGCGGGAGTCGGGGTTGGGGAGACAAAACATACCACAAGCCCATGCCAGCTATTCAGCGTAATTCTATCATCCCACCACGTCCTAAAGCCTGGCAGCCAGCTATCCTGCGGCTCGAACTCGAGGGTTGCGATTTGCTCAAAGGGATACTTCTGTGAATCCCACTCGATGCCGATGTCGTCGACGGGCTGTTCCTGGAGGTTCCGCAGGAGTTGGGCGCCGAAGGAGTAGGTTACGCGGTGCGTGGCGTGGAAGGTGCGAAGGGTTTGGCTGATCACGTTTATTGGAGCATCGTCGGGGATCGTGTCCTGCGAGGAGGGGGGGCTGTCAGTGGTGTGTCTGTATGTTGTGATGAAGATTAGGAGTTGGGGGGGAGAGCAGACACACCTTCTCCATGGCCTTCTGGGCCTCACCAAGAGGGAAGACGCCGAACTTGGCGACGTAGTCGCCGAAGCGGTACGCGGATTGCGAGTATTCTGGCATAGCCATCACTGTAACATGACTCATCAGCATGCATTCATCCATGTGCTCGGCACAACTCGCCCCTCTCCTCTCTACACCTCCCCTTACCACCGGGCCCCTCTCCTTACACTACAACGACGTCAGAAGGACTTACTATGCTGCCGCGGCAATCCACTCCCCATAGTAGCAACATCCGCATCGACTCTCTCTCCCTGCTCCTTTGCAAATGTGCCCAAGTCATTCCAGTTGCGCTCGAGGGAATCTGCGATATCATACGTCGTCTGTGGATCGCGCAGCTCCAGAATGGGGTAGTTGTTGAATGTCCAGTCTTGGGTCTTGTGGTCTGCGCCCCAGATCTTTTCGCCTTCGACGCTGAAGACTTTGACTGTTGGAGACGATGATGATTAGTAATGGCAACAGGATCGACGGGAGAGAAATTCGAACGCACTTCCAATTCCTCGAGGCGCGGGAATATTGTCCGGCACGATCTTGGGCGTGAGGGATGAATAGCGCATGATCATGTCGTATTCGCCGGGTTTGGCGAACATGCCTTGGCGAAGATGTTCCGGCAAGTTGGCGTGGACGATGAATTTGCCGACGACGCACTGTGGATGAGATTAGCATTAGTGAGCTAGACAGTTCAGTACCTCTCTTCGTGTTCTCGTGCGTTCCTCATGTTGTGTTGTATCCTGCTTGGGTGGTCGGGGAGATTGAGACGTATGCAAGCACAGGATTATGTGCGCAAGTCCTCCTGAAGAGCGCTTGCTCTGGAGTTTGCACGACTTGTTTGCGCCAATTACTGCCCTGCTGCTGCTCTGCCCGTCCAAGCACTTGCGGGAAAGAAAGAAGGAAGGAAGGAAGAGGAGCTGAAAGAGAACAGGAGACGAGGACGTACCCCTTGTGTCTTCAGGTGTGTGCCGCGGAGACAGTGCATGTGCTGCATAGATGGTCAGGTGCGGTCGTAATCGTGGAGAAGGGGGCAGTGCAAGGTTTGAGGTATCATGTGTATCCGGCACTCACCTCATTGAAGTTCATCATCTGGAACCTGTTGAACTAGTCGTACCGTCACGTCAGGATGACATTTCCACCCTGACAGTGACATGTGCTTACCTGAGCTGAGACCTGCTTGATTTTCTCTGCCTGCCGAAGAATTAGCTTGAGGGACATCGCTATAGCATACCAGATACTCCGTCTTGACACCTCCACCTCTTGACCATCAGAGCCTACGTACCTCATCATCAGGCACAACTTCCACGCCTTCAGCATCCCTGTCATATCTCATCAGCTTCTCCCCCTGTTATATCAACACTACACATGCACGCAGCATGGAAGTATGGTATACATACCACCTAATATACTCTCCCGTCGCAGGCTGACTCTCTGCGCCAGCTTTGACAGTGCCATTGGCTTTGGCGCCAGTCTGTGGGCTTTGCATCACAGGGCACGACATGATCACTTTTCACCGATCAGAGCAAGGTAGCAACGAGTGTCACGGACGATGAAGGTGCTTCACTGTGATCTTGGAGGAGGTAAGATGGGAAGATGTGTTTTGAACGAGCTGATATACAGAAGAGCATGACAAGCCCCGCAGCAGCATAAGCCGAGCTATCTGAAGAGCCGCGTGCCCTGCAGCGATCTAGATCCTGGTCTGATGGCTCGTGAGATTGTGAGTCCTGGAGGGACGGCAGGACGGCAGGACGGCAAGAGGCGGGCGTGCGGAAGATGAAGGGATGATTGGTGAACGATAGCTGGATGAGATAGAGCTGGAGAGGCGGGGAAAGGAGGGGAAGCCAAGACTTTAGGGTTAGCAACCCTAATACAACGACAACGACTGAACTGACGACTGAGGGACATCTCAAGACAGAGACATCTGCAACATCCAATACTATCAGTCTTTGCCACAAGTCCTCTTGCTTCTTCTATACTACCTCAACACCTTATGCCGTGATGTGAACCTGAAGAAACAGTGTAGTGTTAGTCAAAACTCCTGATATAATTACATCCATGCTTTCTCTTCCTCAACACTCATGAATCCCTTGTTCAATATGGCATGACATGGCATGATGCACTTAGACCAAGCCAGTGTATTGAGTCATCGTCGAGACCTCAAAGACCAGTCAGCCGCCCAGCTCGAGGCCTACCGTACGTGCTTCGCTTCTTCTGTCCTATTGTACCTGTATGAGTCATCTCGTTTCTCTAGCGCCTCACAGCGTGCTTGTCAGACCGGGCTTGCCAATCTGCTCCCACCAGCATCCATGCCGTACTTTGTACCTCGCGAGTCTCTGCTTAAGTCATCCGGCGCCGTGTGCTTTTCGGCGTGCCTGTCCTGTCGAACCGGGCCCGAGGCTTAACTGTCTCTCGCGCCAACCTGTATGCCATACTCGGCCTGCCATCTTTGTGCGTTCTGTGAGTCATCAGTTGTGGTCCTCCAAAGCCATGCCATGTATAAGAATGATCCTTGACTAACAACTATATCACCTCTGCTTCATCACCCACATTCCTCATCTGTCAGCCATGCCACCCCAAACGCTCTTCATACACCCAAAAGAGGTCGACCGGATACGCGCTCAATCCAAAAGTGTCCAACTCTCGTTACAGACCACCGAAGGTACCAAACGTCTCACTCAATCCGCCCACGTCCTCCGCAGCGCCGCAATCCACGCAGATCTAATGGCCGACTTCTCCCTCTCCAGCCCTCAATCAAGCGATGTCGACGTCACCACCCTAATCCTCCGCTCGCCCTATCCCCCCCGTCTCCTCGCCCTGGCAGACCTGGAGCCAATGACACTATCCGACCTCCGCATGAACACGCACCATCGTGGTAATGTGCTCACGGTGACGATCTCAAGTCCTGTCGTGAAGCGGACGGAGTCATCGTGGGTTGTCGTCAGAGACAAAAACGAGGGCACAGATGATAGTCATGGCGATGGGGATGGCGAGCGCTTGGAACTTTATCTGCATCAGGCGCTGCACGAAGGCGCGGGGATGTTGGAAGCGGGAGAGGTGTTTCATGTCAAGGAGCCGTTCTTCACGCTGAATGACCGCGGTGAGCAGACGGTGAGGGTGAATCATCCGTCGGATCTCGTGGTTGCGGAACAGCACAAGCTCGTCGATGATCCCCGTGCTGAAACATCGGCCTCTTCCCAGATTGCGATGGCGAGGGAGTGCCTAGACAAAGGACGTCTTACCGCCAGAAAACGCGCCTGGGCAGAGGCATATACATGCTACACCCGCGCTTTGCGACACGCAACCGCTGCCGCGGATAGCGACCTCGCTGGACAGATTCGCCTCGATAGAGCTCACACAGCTGTGAAGCTCGGTCGTTTCGATGGAGCACGAGAGGATGCGCTAGGTTCGCTCCCACACATCGAAGACAGTGCAAAGCAACGTGGCGACGACAGTAAACGCTACGGCCACGCCGGCGCTGCAGCATACGACCTTGGCGATTTCGAAGAAGCAGAGCGCTGCTACGTCGAGAGTCTCAGGTTATCGCCATCAGCACGAATAGATGCCCACCTCCGCAACGTCAAGCAGAGGCTCAGAGAGCAGGAGACTGGTAGTTACGACTTCAAGCACATCCAAGCCGCTCTATCCAAGTCCAGCCCGCGCGCAGATGCAGCAAACTACTTCGCTCGAACAACAGTACGATGCAGTCCCGGCCGCAGGCGCGGACTCTTCGCCCTTCGTGATATCAAGACTGGGGACATGGTCCTGGCTGAAAAAGCATTCTGTATCGTCTTCGCGCATGGGGCAGCCGCACAGACGGCTCTGGTGTACGATGAGCGGGATGAGACCATGCGAGCCGCGCCCATCGGACTGCACAGGGCTGTGATGCAGAAACTCATGCATAACCCGAGTCAAGTCGAGCGCGTGCTGGATCTTTACAGCGCCGAGTACGCGGGTGTTGGGAAGAAGCTGATCCTGCAGGACGGCGTGCCGATCGTGGATGCGTTCCAAGTTTCAGATATCATCGCACGCAACGCGTTCGGTGCTGGTGGTGGACATTTCGGCTCGGAAGGAGAAGGGAAAGGAGAAGACGCGACAAGAGCGAGTGCGGGTTTGTGGGTCAGAGCCAGTTACATCAATCATTCCTGTCTGCCAAATGTGACGCAAGAGTGCTTTGGAGATTTGCTGGTCTTTCGCGCTCTGAGGGACATTGATGCCGGTGAGGAGGTTTTGCATGCGTATGATGCCACGCTTGATTTGGATGGAAGGAGGGCTGCGGTGGAGAGACAGTGGGGGTTTGAGTGCGAATGCGCGCTTTGCGTAGCTGAAGACGCTGATGGGCCGGAGCTGAGGGCGGAGCGGCAGAGGTTGGTGGATGATGTTAAGAGGTTCGTGAAGAGTGAGGAGGCGGCCGGGGCAAAGAGAGTGGCTGTTGTCAGGGCGAGGAGGATGGCGGCTGCGCTTGGGGGGACGTACGATGGGGTGAGGTATAGATCGCTACCGAGAAAGGCCATAGGGGAGATTCAGGCGTGGCTTGCTAGGGCGCCGGTGTATCGGTGATGGTGACGAGCCTGGGTTCAGCTTGCAAATCTAGCTGCGGTTGTCGTAGACCACAAACTCCTCCATTGCTAGATCAATATCAGTACAGGTCTTCAAATCGCTATTGTTACCATGCCTATTGCTGTCGCTGTCGTTGTCGCCATTGCTGCCTTGCCATTGACTCTTTAGTTACATGTCAATCACTTGCAACCACGCTCCTTCCGCAAATGCGCTCCTTCCTCATCGTGCTCTTCGGCTACCACGCGGAGCCATGCGATCTCACTCCACGCCAAGTTGTAGATCTGCAAACTGTCAGTATAGTAAGGCAGTCACGGTCGCGACGTGCTTGCCTCGCCAATTGCGAAGTCGTGTATATAATCTCGACAGCGTCCGTCTTCATTCTGATTCTGTTTCTTTCACTCCATCATCAGCAGTGCAACACTTCCATTACAACATTCACTCCTTTACGTTACCTGTTCGCCTCGCCTCATATCTGCGTTCCTGCTTCATACAAGTCCTTCTATGGAACACCTCTTCCACCTGACTTACCGCATCATGATACTTCAACACCAATGCCGGTGTGCACATATCCCATCCTCCAGTATTGACACTGCTGGTCAGTGGTGTCGACAAGCCTCATTCCAATATACCTTGCAGGTGGGTTCCCTCAAATGATGCGAGATACACCCTGTAGCTGCGGCGATGATCAGATCTTGTTGCGCTCTGATGGTCGAACTCCGAACGTCAGCTCCGGCTGACACCCTTTTTCTTTCTTCTTTCTAGGGCTTTCCACATACCTGTTCTGCTTTGGATGGTCTCGACTGACTGAGACGGTGGGCACGATTGCTTGGGATGGGATGGAAGACGGCTGGGTGGATTTCGGTACCTGTACTCAAGTTTAGCTGCTGAATCTCAAACCTTGTTTCTTTATGACGTTCTCCTTTTGCACTTTCGAAAAGTTAGATGTCGAGCCATGTTACGACAATGACTCATTCCAGCCCGAATCTCTACCTGTGTCTTATATATAAGAGTCGTGCCCTCGACCGAAACCTTCTCAGATCTCTATGGAAGGCTGACTGAGCTTTTCGCGAAAGCAGCCTAGAGATCAGCGTAACAAGCATCGAGTCTATGATGAAAACAGCGTGCCACATATACACTGCGCCGGAGGCTTCGTACTCAGGCTGCTAGTAGTGGCATGCATGGCGAAAGCTCTGAGACTCTTCAAGCACGATGACAGACATCAACGCATCGGCGTGCTGTGTTGTGGCGACGAAAGAGATGGAGAATCGACATGCATTCAGAGGGGAGTACTGTTGTTGGCAATCTTATATTTTCCTGCTCAGTAGCATACCTTCGATCTATCAATACTCACGAGCTCCCATTCGTTGTCGCGTTGTTCTCATCGTTCCCGCCCGACACCCTCAACTGCTCCAGTTCGCGGACAGGCAAGAACGCCGCCTTGTCATCAGCGCTTCTCTCCACGAAACCCCCTCGGCCTCGAGGCGTGATGGGCGTGTTTGGCCTGCTGTCGAGGAACTGCGATTCGTTAGCCTCTGATCCCTTCACTCTACACACTTTGATCGCTCGCTGCATCGCCCCTCTCAACTTACCGAACTCGCCGCACTCAACAACGCCACCATACTCGCCTGCGTCACATCGCTATGAATACCCACACCCCACACCTTCTGTGCGCTCTTCGTCGACGCACACTCAATGTACGCCACAGCCTTAACACCACTGCCCTCACCAATAGCATGTTCCTTGTAATCGCTGACGCTGACGTGGATCTCGATGCTGCTCAATGCCGTCGCGAGAGCAGACAGAGGACCGTTTCCAGTACCCTTGATCTGGTGTTCGCGCCCGTCGACCTCGATGATACCGGTGAACATACGGGTGTAGTTTTCGTTGCGGGCTGTTTTGTTGGTTGAGGTGACGCGGGCAGGTGAGGAAGTACGGTCGGAGGTCATATCGTAGTCGACCAGGGACATGCGGGGGTCCGTGGCGAGATTGTATGCATCTTCGAACAAACGCGTGATTTCCCGTGGCAACAATTCTCGTCCAAGCATATCCGCCTGTTTCTGCACAATCTTCGAAAATGCCACTTGTAACCCACGAGGCAGCTCGAGCTCCAGGTTCCGCTGGATGATCCATGCAACGCCGCCTTTGCCGCTTTGAGAGTTGACGCGGATGATGGCTTCGTAGGTTCGGCCAATGTCGCGGGGATCCAGGGGGAGATAGGGGACTTGCCAGAAGGTGTCGTCGCCGGCGTTTTGGGCTTTGCGGAGTTTAAAACCTTTGTTGATGGCGTCTTGGTGCGAGCCGCTGAAGGCGCAGCAGACGAGCTCGCCTCCGTAGGGAGCTCGTGCTCCGACGGGGATCTTGTTGCAGCGCTCGACTAGGTCTATCACGGGGTTGATCTCGGAAAAGTCAATACCAGGATGTATACCTTGAGTGTAGAGATTTAGAGCCAGGGTGACTAGGTCCACGTTTCCGGTTCGTTCTCCGTTTCCAAATAGCGTGCCTTCAACTCGGTCTGCTCCAGCCATTTGTGCTAGTTCTGCTGCCGCGACGGCACATCCTCTGTCGTTATGTGGGTGTAGAGATACACATATCTTCTCTCTTTCGCTAATATTTGTGCAGAAGTACTCAATCTGATCGGCATATACATTTGGCGTCGACATCTCCACAGTCGCTGGTAGATTAAAGATGATCGGTACTTCAACAGTTGGCTCCCATGCTGCTTTGACCGCTTCGCAGACTTCTATCACGAATGCAGGGTCGGAGTCTGAAAATGTCTCTGGAGAGAACTCGTACTGCCACTGCGTGCCGGATGATGCCGGATCGTCCTTGGTCAGAGATCTGGCATACTTTGTGCACTCTACGGCCAAAGCAATGGTGTCTTTGTTCTCCATGTTGAAGACTATCTGTTGAAAACAAGGACTTGTCGCGAGGTAGAGATGTAGGATTGCTTTCTTCGCACCCTTCAGGGACTCGACGGTCCGCTTGACGAAGTCTTTCCGGCATGGTGACAGAACTTGTATCGCAACATCATCCGGTGCATGGCCTGCTGTGATCAGGTTTCTCGTAAAGTCAAAGTCTGTTTGTGACGCCGAAGGGAAAGACACCTCAATCTCCTTGTATCCTAATTCCACCAGCTTCTTGAAGTATTCTAGTTTTTGCTCGCCGTCCTAGTAGACTACCAGTCAGTGTATGCCTCGACAGACTACTCTTTCTCCATGTCCTCGCACCATTGGGTCGATCAGACTCTGGTTCCCGTCCCTCAAGTCCGTGGAGAGCCATCGAGGAGGCTTGTCGATTGTCTGTGTGGGCCATTGTCTGTTGGGAAGGTTGAGAGGCTTGAACTTGCGGTATTTCTTCGAGGGATCCTTGAGCCTGTGAGACTTTGTATTCAGCAAAACGTCATCATGGAAAAATGTTGCAGCACGTACATAGGCATGATTGCTGATCCCGCGTCTTCCTGTTATGTTGACAGTATATACAACTTGCGATAGATGGTACAATTGAAGGGAGAGATGTGCGCCGGCGACCTTGTTGTAGTCAGACGAGACGAGAGTAATAATGAGACATAGCAGTCAGAGTATGAGAAAGGTAAGGGTAAATAATGTTCACCTGCCGAAAGCGGCCCTGATCTTCGAATGCGGGGTCGCGTAACCAACTCCGCCTTCTCTCCGCAGCGAGCACCACCACCTCCTCATCACAATCGCAACCACCTTTTCTAGATTACAGCTTATGCTTGCCGGCACTATCCTGCTTCAGTCTTATAAGACCCTAGTCGAAGGTTAGCAGTCGAAATCAATTGCAGCAAGAGTTCGCTCTGGGCGAATCTGCTTACCTCTTGTATACACGTCGCGACCAGCTTGCCTTCACTGGACCATATTCTTTGCATGACCAGCCCACGATGATCACCACTCCATGGCGTCTCCATCTCCTCCAACATCCATTCATCCGCGCGGAAGTCTCGTGGATTGTGGAAATATATTGTGTGATCGAGGCTTACCATCATTCCAATCTCTGGTCTTTCGTCCTCTCCCTGCTGATCTTCTCGGGATGTTAGATTCCCGCTCTTGTTAAACATTAACTTCGAATTACCTGGCTTCTCTCTTGGGTCTTTTGTCCCGTGTATCATATCGATCCGATCTTGGTCTTTGTCTCCTTGCGGAGGGAAATTCCGCCACAGTTTATGTGCTCGAGCAACTGTGCCGATGAAGTAGCTATCAGACATGTATGCTAATGCTGTAAGATGAGCCTCATGTCCCCCAGTGATCTTTCCCTTGACACGGACAAACATCCGTGCTCGCTTGTGTTGAGGGCCTGATTCCTCATCTGGAAGGGTATCAGCGTGTTCAGACACAGGGAGCAACGTACAAGGTCACCTCGCTGCATTGGCCTGTGTAGCGTCTCAAACGGGCCCGAAGAGCTGACAATATCGTCCTCGGATGGCTGTGCAATATCTGGTCTCGTGACAGCATGTCGAACCATCTTCTCGTCGCCTTTTGGTACACGCTGAAAACTGAGCGTGACTGTAAAGATTGGTCTTGCTCGTTGCCTTGCTTGAACAGTCCTCGTGATGAAGCTTTTGCCATCTCTGACTCGTTCGACATGGTACGTGATAGGTATTTCAGCATTACCAGCGAGAACAAAATAGCAATGCATTGAGTGGACCGAGAAATCCGACGGGACTGTTTTCTGTGCAGCAGATAAACACTGAGCTATGACTGCTCCACCAAATACTCCACGAGCTCCAGGTGGATGCCAGAGTGGTCTGGTATTTGTGAACATGTTCTGACACACTTATGAGCCATAACAAGGCACTCTGGTTGTCGAGGGATATCTTACAGGGTCAATATCAGATAGATGTGTTAATTCCAGGGTGTTTTCCATCTGAGATCGTGTCTCATCGTGAGGTGCTGGCTTGATTAGAGTGGACATTTTCTTTCGGGCAGACTGCTGAAGCAGTATATTCTAGCGGATTGTAGATGTAGTCTAAGTAAATACTGTAAGATACTCGTCAGGGTGTTTCTCAATAATACTCCGACGAGCCGAGGTAAGAGACGACGAGAGCCCTTCAGGGCTGAGGTTGTCTGAAACAAAGCCCGTGCGTCATGCCAAGACATGCTGATTAGGGCTTTGTGTCGACAAACACTAAACATCTCATTCATCCTATACACATTGGCGCATGGCGGCGCATGACTGGCACAGACCTCCAGACGACTGATGATTAATACTAGACTCTGAGTAATACATCATGACTACCCTGGACCCAGCTGTACAGCGACAGCTCGAACAATTGGATCAGGAGTTGGAGGAAGGTGATATCACACGCAAGGGATGGGAAAAGAGGAGGACACTACTGCTGTCTGAGCTAGTAGGACCATCTCAAGGAGTACAGCCTCTCAATGGCGATGGGAGACTGCCGACCCTCTCGCATCGACGCAATGTCTCTACCAACAGCTTCGCATCCTCTGTTAGCCATCCACCTTCATCATATGTACCGCATGTCGCAATCCAAGAACCACCCGCAATGCATCCGGCAAGGCTACAAGCGAGAAACATGAGCATGGTGAACAATGACAGGCGCTCCATGTCTGGGCAGAGTTCCTTGCATATACCACCTTCATCAGAACACTCCAGCAGCATGTCCGACTCTCGCGCGCCCACCATGCAAAGATCAGACTATGCCTTCAATCCAGCAGAGCACCCGGATCATACGGCAGAAGCACCAATACCAGCGGAGGACAGTAGGATGAGCACGATGGTGGACTCTCAAGCATACTTTGAGGACTTTACTGGAGCACAAGGGCAGGATCAAGATCGACAGAGTTATGGCGGACCCTCCAGATACTCTATAGGCGACTCTCTGCCTCAGAATCAGGCTCCGCCCATGCCAGCATATCAAGAATCGGATCTACGACCAGCCAACCACTTTGCGCCACTTGAGCCTCGAGACGTGCCATTTGCAATCACGGATCCGCACGATCACAACACCACAATGTCCAAGTTTGACAACATCGGCGCAATTTTGAGGTATCGAGGCAAGAAGAATGCAAAACAGCCGGCGTATTGGGTGTTGGACAACAAGGGCAAAGAAACAGCTTCAATCACCTGGGAGAAGTTAGCAAGTAAGGCGGAGAAAGTAGCGCAGGTCATTCGCGACAAGAGTAGCCTATATCGAGGAGACCGTGTGGCTCTCGTATATCGCGACAGCGAGGTCATCGACTTTGCTGTCGCATTGATGGGATGTTTCATTGCTGGTGTCGTCGCTGTGCCGATCAACTCTGTGGATGATTATCCAAAATTGAACCTGCTCTTACAGACCACGCAAGCTCATCTCGCTCTGACCACCGAAAACAATCTCAAGACTTTTCAGCGTGACATAACCCAAAATAAGCTGCGATGGCCGCAAGGAGTCGAATGGTGGAAGACCAATGAGTTCGGAAGCTACCACGCAAAGAAAAAGGATGATTCGCCGACACTACAGGTGCCGGATTTGGCATACATTGAGTTTTCGCGAGCGCCCACAGGAGATCTTCGAGGTGTCGTGCTCAGCCACAGGACTATCATGCATCAGATGGCATGCATCAGTGCGGTGGTGACGAGCATTCCTCGGACAAAAGCGAAAGATACATTCAGCACAGCATTACGAGATAGGAATGGAGAATATATTGTGCACAACTCGCGAAGTGCTGAAATTATTCTTAGCTATTTGGATGCACGAGAAGGTATTGGCCTCATTCTTGGTGTCCTTCTTGGTGTATATGGAGGTCATACTACAGTTTGGATGGAAGCCAAGACCGTGGAAACAGCAGGACTTTACGCACATCTCATCACTAGATACAGAGCATCCATCCTGGTGGCAGACTACTCACGACTAAAGTTCGCAGCATACAATTATCAGCAAGATCCGATGGCTACAAGAAACTTCAAGAAGGGCATCGACCCAAACTTTTCTTCTGTCAAGATATGCTTGATAGATACGCTTACTGTGGACAGCGAGTTTCACGAGATTCTTGCAGACAGATGGTTCAGACCGATGAGGAATGAAAGGGCTCGTGATGTTGTCGCGCCAATGCTGTGTCTGCCAGAGCATGGTGGCATGATCGTTTCCATTCGAGACTGGCTTGGTGGTGAAGAGCGAATGGGTTGTCCTGTGGAGCCAGAAGTCATCGATGAAGTCGCCAACGAGTCTGACAAGAAAGACGGTGGATTTGCTAGCTTCAATACATCTACAGGTCCACGGAAGATGGGCCGAAAAGAAGCGCGAACTGATCTTAGTGAAGTCTTGCTAGACAAGGAAGCACTCAAGACGAATGAGGTATTGGTACTGGCGACGGGAGAAGAAGCCAAACGTAGAGCACATGAGCCGGGCACTATTCGTGCTGGCGCATTTGGCTATCCTCTGTCTGATGCGACACTGGCAGTCGTTGACCCCGAAACGAACTTACTATGTGCTCCTTATATGGTAGGAGAGATATGGGTAGATTCTCCCTCGCTGTCAGGTGGATTCTGGTCTTTGCCAAAACATACAGAAACGATATTCCATGCGCGACCTTATCATTTCGTGGAAGGCTCTCCTACGCCTGTGTTGATTGATCTGGAATTTCTGAGGACTGGTCTACTTGGTTGTATCATTGAAGGAAAGGTATACATCCTTGGACTTTACGAAGACCGCATCCGACAAAAGGTGGAATGGAATGAGCTGGCCGTGCAACATACCGAGCATCGATACTTTTTTGTTCAACACCTCATTAGTAGCATAATGAGGAACATCCCCAAGATTCACGACTGGTATGAAGACACATGAAGGCAACTGCAATCTTCAGCTAACAGTTCTCGCAGCTCTGCGTTCGACGTATACGTCAATGGCGAATACCTCCCCATCATCCTCATCGAGACACTAGCCGCCTCAACCGCACCGCTAGTACCTGGTGGTCCACCTCGTCAACTAGACATACCCCTCCTGGATTCACTTTCAGCACGTTGCATGGACGTTTTATATCAAGAGCATCATTTACGAGTTTACTGTGTCATGATCACTGCACCCAATACCCTACCCAAAGTAATGAAGAATGGTCGACGAGAGATTGGTAACATGTTATGTCGGAAAGAGTTTGATAATGGCTCACTGCCTTGCGTTCATGTTCAGTTCGGTGTGGAGCGAGCTGTACAGAACTTACCTATTGGTGATGATCCTGCCGGCGGGATCTGGTCACCGTTGTCGTCACAAGTTCGTCAAGACATGCTTGTGATGCAAGAGAAGCAATACTCTGGTGTTGATCATCGTGAAGTGGTGATGGATGATCGGACATCCACGCCGCTCAATCAGTTCACCAACATCCAGGACCTGCTACAGTGGCGTGTGCAGAGGCAAGGAGAAGAATTATCATATTGTACAGTCGATGGACGCGGCAAGGAAGGCAAAGGTTTGAATTGGAAGAAGCTTGACCTGAAGATTGCTGCCATCGCAATGTATCTGAAGAACAAGCTCAAGATTGTACCTGGAGATCATATTCTCCTAATGTATACACACTCTGAAGAGTTCGTGTACGCCGTACATGCCTGCTTCGTCCTCGGGGCGGTGGCCATTCCCATGGCACCACTTGATCAGAGCAGACTCAACGAGGACTCACCTGCTCTCCTCAGCATGGTCGCGGAATACCGTATACGGCATATTCTGGTGAATAATGATGTCGATCAGCTGATGAAGCAGAAAGTTATCTCACAGCATCTGAAGCAAACAGGTTCGATTCTCAAGATCGCAGTACCCAACGTCTACAATACGACCAAGCCACCAAAGCAGACGCATGGATGTCGTGAGCTCGGGCTTACAATGCGACCTCAATGGATACAGCCAAGCTATGCTGCCATGATTTGGGTCTACTGGACTCCAGATCAGAGACGAGTAGCCGTGCAGTTGGGACATGACACTATCATGGCGTTGTGCAAAGTTCAAAAAGAGACTTGCCAGATGACGAGTAGTAAGCCTGTACTGGCGTGTGTTCGGAGCACTGTTGGTCTAGGATTTATCCATATGGGGTTGATGGGAATCTACCTAGGTTTGTCATGCTGAGGCTACAACATAATACAAGCTAACATGGACTAGGTGCACCAACATATCTTGTGTCTCCAGTAGATTTTGGCCAAAATCCAATGTCCCTCTTCCTTACTCTATCCCGCTATAAAATGAAAGACACATATGCAACGACGCAAATGCTCGATCATGCAATGAAGAACATGCCCGGTAAAGGCTTTGGTCTGCAAGAGCTGAAGAATCTCATGATCTCGACTGATAGTCGACCTCGAACAGACATTTGTGAGTTGCGCATTTTGTCCACTGTTGTATCGTACTAAATCCCCTCTCCAGACCAGAAAGTGCGAGTACACTTCGCTCAAAGTGGACTCGACCGCACTGCCATCAACACAATATATTCCCACGTCATCAACCCCATGATTGCCTCCCGCTCCTACATGTGCATCGAACCCATCGAGCTCCACCTCGACCCTCAAGCCCTCCGCCGCGGCCTCGTCCTCCCCATTGATCCCGATTCCGACCCCTTTGCCCTCCTGGTCCAAGACTCCGGAATGGTCCCCGTCAGCACCCAAATCGCCATCGTGAACCCCGAAACCAACACCCTCTGCCACGTCGGCGAATACGGCGAAATCTGGGTGCAATCCGAAGCCTCCGGCCACTCCTTCTACATGTCCCGCGACCCCCTCGACGTGGAGCGTTTCAACGGCCGCACAGTCGACGGCGACCCAAACGTCACCTACGTCCGCACCGGCGACCTCGGCTTCCTACACAACGTCTCCCGCCCCATCGGCCCCGGCGGCGCTCAGGTCGAAATGCAATGCCTCTTCGTCCTGGGCAACATTGGCGAAACCTTCGACGTCAACGGCCTCAGCCACTTCCCCGTCGACATTGAAAACTCAATCGAGCGCTGCCACCGCAATGTCGTCCCCGGCGGTTCTGCAGTATTCCAAGCCGGCGGCCTCGTCGTCGTGCTGGCAGAGGTCCACCGCAAAAACTTCCTGGCTAGCATCGTTCCCGTCATCGTCAACGCCGTGCTCAACGCTCACCAACTCGTCGTTGACATTGTCGCTTTCGTCGGCCGCGGCGACTTCCCACGCTCCAGACTCGGCGAGAAACAGCGCGGCAAGATCCTAGCGAGTTGGGTGACGAGGCGGCTGAGGACGATTGCGCAATTCGGAATCAAAGATTTCGATGCACCGCCGGATATGGCACGGCATAGCAGCCAGAGCTTCCACAACAACGGCGGCGGCAGCGTGCGTGGCAGCAGTAGCTTGCGGCATATCGAGAGCAACACCGGCATTGCGGCCCACGCAGCTGCTGATGCAGAGCGCAGCCAAAATTACCAACAGCAGCAGGAGCAGGAGTATATGCACCCGCCGCCGGAAGGATATGCCGAGATGCCGGCGGATGCGTTTGGCGACGATAACTCCATTCTTGAGTCCCCGCGCGCGCTCGCTGATAACTTTAATGGAAGCGACAGCACGCCCACTGGTAGTGCAATAGACGGTCGCGGAGGAAGGCCGATGCTGGAACTCAACTTACCGGAACATTCGCCGGTTGAGCTGCCAACACATGATGACTACTTTGAGCTAGGAAGTGGGAATCCGTATGGTCGTGCTGGACCTAGCGAACTCCCCGGCGACGACCGTCTAGGTGCGCGTGCGATTCCGATGCGGTTGCGCACAGACGACGTCCCACCCACCTCGCCGAGCGTGTACTCCCCGCAAATCTCCCACCACCGATCTGGCATGCTCGACACGCCTGTCAGAAGCGGAGGTGGTGGCGGCGGCGGCGGAGGCAGTGGTGGGATGAACGGAAGCTACCTCGACCTGCCAAGTAGTGTGGATGGCAGCGGCAAGGTATGGCGACACTCGCTGGGTTTTGGATTGGGGAGCGACGGGCGACCTGGAGAATACGAGCGATCTGGAGGCTACGAGCACGAGCAGCGACCTGTCGGAGGAGGAGGGTACGAGCAACGACCTGAAGGGCCTGAGGGGTATGTAAGGCAGGGTCGATATGAAGTTATAGAGGAGCCATCGCCGCCGCCGCCGCCGCAGCAGAGAGGTGCGCTGAGGATTGCGAACAGAACGAGCGCGTATGAGGGCGATGTCACGGATTGGAGGGATGCTGGGAGGGATGCTTCTGGGATGAGGCAGGGTAGACATAGTAGGGGACCGAGTCGGGAGGTGCGGTAGAGAGAAGGTAGAGAGAAGATTCGGGCGGCGAGGCTAGGAGATTGAGGATGGATTTTATGTGATATTTCATTTTACTATAGCACTTCTCTCCGGGACTTCTAGCCTGATATCTCTATGCGTGCCGGGTGGGTGGGGGAGGCGGCGGAT
>Ga0268246_10000469_pt1 | contig 17488 bp, 17 predicted proteins | sample AgamicOrSfe_FD_200242 | JGI IMG/M metagenome (GOLD analysis project Ga0268246, IMG submission 200242) | Agave microbial communities from Guanajuato, Mexico - Or.Sf.e (v2) (version 2) | ecosystem: Host-associated > Plants > Phyllosphere > Phylloplane/Leaf | place: Guanajuato, Mexico | collected...
AATCTATACTTACTAGAAAGTCTATAAGACCTATCTAGAATATCTTTCTCTACTGAATTAAGATTTTTCTAGTATTTTCTTAAATTAGTAAGCTAGGTTGTTAGCTAAACTAGTTATAGACTTTCTAGTAAATACAAACTAAATCTATAACTAAAAAAGTAAGTTTTTACTTACTAGAAAGTCTATAGAATGTTTCTAGAGTAGACTACCCTACTAGAATAAGACTTTTCCTAGTATTTTCTCTTATCTAGTAGGATAGTTTATAATCTAGGATAGCTATAGACTTTCTAGTAAGCTAAATAGTCTTTTTATAATCTTAAATTAGGATTCTACTTACTAGAAAGTCTATAACGTATTTCTAGATTATTCTTCTCTACTGACTTAAGACTTTCTAAGTAGTTCTTTAATCTAGTAAGCCTAATTAGAATCTTAGGTATCTATAAACTTTCTAGTAATATAACTATTTATTCTATTAATCTAAGCTAAGGTTATACTAACTCATGCTGCTCGATATCACTGTGACTTGGTGACTTAATGATACCGCACGTCGGTCGTGCTCGTTTAGAAATACTGTGCTTTGCCAATGCCGTGCCTTGATGCTGCTTGTCCCGAGCTAGATGCTTGTCTCGCTGGACACGCCTTACACGAAGGCGGCTGCTCGCTGGAGGCCATTCGCTGGGCTCGCTGGGTGCTGGGCTCCGCTGGGTGCTGGATGCTGCGCTCGCTGTATGCTGGGCTCGCTTACTGGACGCTGCTTACTTCTTTGGACGCTGGGCTCGCTTGGTGCTGGGGCTACTCAGCCAAGCTTCCACTGCGACCACCTCCGTCTCCATACCGGCACCGACCAATGTCTCTGACGCACCGACTGCGGCAGTCAGGATTGTTGAGGATCATCTGCTGGCGCGACGATGACGGACGCCCAGAGCCGGTAAGCTCGCCACAACTGCTGGCGCGACGATGACGGACGCTCAGAGCCGGTAAGCTCGCCACAGCTGCCACACGCCGCCGTCGCCACGAAGACAAAGCAGAAGAGAAGCCCATCGAGGACGACCATCCTCTTCTTCGCCCGGAGGCTGCATGCCCGACACTACAGACGACCGCACGAGTGTTAAGTGGAAGGGATAACTCAGCATGGCAGCCCTCTGAAGGGTGCCGTGGATGCTGCTGGATGGCTTCGGCGGAGGTAAAGCAGGATGAAATATGGGAGGGAGCGAAGGAAAATATGCTGGATAGCTTCTTACGAGGCAAGGCATCAAGATTCAAGGTGCAGAAGTGATAGATAGTTAGAATGACCATGAAGAGCACCGTAGATATAAAAAGACCATCAATTTCAACCCAAGACCTTGTTGAAACTCATGCTGAAAATGACCGGGAGGGCTAACCTGCTAGTAAATCACGCTGTGAGAAGCTCGCAGTGTCATTCCAGGGCCCATTTTGGCCTCCTCTCATCCTTCTCCCGTCCCCCAAGAATCTCACACCACATCCTGGACTCGAGACACCCTGTGTGGCCAGCCTGGTACTTCAACCGGGCGGGCGCTGGCACTTCAACTACGCCAAGGCCTTCCGATGGGCGACCGAGTTCTTCATCTACAACGATGTTGGCCATGTCAACCTTGGCCTGCGCTGGCCTGGGCTGCCGCAACGACCACGGCCTAGCTTGGCAGTTGATGCTGAGCATTTTCACCCCAAGGCGGGCACTGGGCAAGCTTACAACAAGCCGTGTTCACTCTGAGTGACAACAACGACCACGGGAAGAAGACCACCATGGAGACGACGCTGTCGCCGCGGTGATCAAGCTCACAACAGGCAACGACCACGGCGTGGCTTGGCAGTTGATGCTGAGCATCTTCACGCCATCGCCGGCGCCGACAACCACCGACACCACGCTGTGGTCTGCGACAAGTGGAACGTGGACGCAAAGGATGAGTGTGTCGCTGCAGCCTTTGAAGCCTGGTACAGGAGAAAGGGAGGCGCTTCGGAGGATGCTGGGGAGAGTGCCGTGGAGCGTCAGGTAGGCAAGATAGTGCAGGCTCCAGATTCGACGGAAACAAAGCAGGTGCTGGGAAGGAATAGCTTGGATGTTTGGGTAGGTGCTGGGAAGGTGCCGTGGGGAATATCAAGGAATGTGCCAGGGCGAGCATGGCATGGGAAAGGACGTGGAGTTGGTGGAGGAGATGTCGTAGGAAGATTCCAGGGAGGGTACCGTCGAAGGCCGGGCAAGCAAGACCAGCCTGTACTCAAAATCAGGAGGAAAGACGTGATATAGGGGGAAGGAAGTGGCTTGGAGGTGCTGGAGGTACTGTGAATCTGCTGGGCGGGTGCCGTGGAGGATGCTGGGAATCATGCCGGAGAGGGAAAGAACGAGACCGAGATGTAGACTAACGCGGTAGAAGCAAAGATGATGGCGAGGGAGGTGTTCTAGAAAGTCGCAAGCAGAGCGCCGTACAGCGTCAGACCAGATAGGACAGCACAGACTTCACAGCAGAGCGCAGGAAGACGGGCGCGGAATAAGAGGAAGCTGTTATCGTTCGAGGTCTATAGAAAGTAGTACAGAAGGGTACCGCGGCAGTTTAGCAACCAGCACTTACATCATACCATCATCTCTCTCCCACGCCAAGATCTGATCAAACCAGCGCCGCAACGCTCGTATTGAAGTCATCAAAGAGCGTGCCCCATCCTTCTTCAAGCAGCAGATCACAGTAGGCGAAGTCATCGCCGAAAATATGCCCATGATCGTGCATCTCCAGCACAGAGGACTTGGGCTGCACAGTGGTGCTTGGTGCGGCCGTGGCAGGTGTCCGTGATTCCTGTGTCCGCGTATGTGCAGGAGCTGCAGCCTCACTCGCCACATTCGCCCCGACCCCCTGCACCTCCCTCAAACTCTGCCCAATCAACTGCGCCGCCCTCCCAGCAACGACACACTCATCCATCGCCTCCAGCACCTCCACCGCCATCTTGACACTCTTCACCATCTCTTCCTTACTCGCGCCCACGCCTTCCACTTGCCTTTGACCTCCCTCTCCTCTCCCCTCCACCTTTTCCATCCTCCCCACATAGAGCAACAGCACGCTCGCCGGAAAACTGATATACGTGACATTCCACCACCACGTGCGCAGATATCCATGACGGCAGTACGCCGTGTGCAACATGGCGATCGTGTCAATTGCAGCCGCGATGCAGCGGGAGACGGCTTCAAGCAAGGAAGCTGACGCCGTGCCGCTCGCACTAGCACTCTGCTGCCCCCTCGTAGACGTGCGCGCATAGTAAGCCAAAAACGGTCGATACAGCGCCATCTGCAAATTCCTATACCTAATCCCCAACACCGTCCGCTGACGCCTTGCCCATCTCGGATCCCTATCACGCAAATCATGCTCATTACCCGCGCCGCCCTCTATATCCGGTCGAATAAGCGGCGGCAATCCTTCAATCCAGCTATCCAGCGCCGTGGATATCTCAGCCGCAAGCGCAAGTTTACGCGTTATACTGCTGACGGAATGGTAGATTTCCACGCTTACTCTCCGGGTGAGGCGGGCGAGGGGAAGGGCGAGGGCGATGATGGAGGTTTCGTTTGGGAGGGTGTGGTCGGAGGTCGAGGGGACGTGTTGGTTGTGGTAGGCGTCGACGCCGAGGGAGTCGGGGCGGCCGAGGGAGAAGGAGAATTCGACTTCGAGGGAGTAGAGACCCCACCAGGTGAGGGACATGGCGGTGGTGGTTGTTGTGGTGGAGGGAGTGAGGGTGGTGGTGACGGAGGATGTGGTGGAAGGGATGCGGGTGGGGAGGCTGGAACGGTTGTAGCCGGCTGCTAGGGCGGTGCGGACGCCGATGCCTAGGTACATGTATGCTGGGTGAGGTGGTTAGTGTTGTGTTGAGAATGAGTCTCGATGCATTCATACCTAATTGCGGCGCCAGTTGATTCTGAAATACTTTGGCGGATCTGTATCCATTAGTTTGAATGACGAATAACAAGCTCACATCCCACACTCACAAAAAGAAACCCTGCACAGTTTCCAGATCAAAACTCATAGCCGTCTCATGAAAGTACACCTGAGCCTCATCAAACAGTTTCCGACACCACTCCAACCGAGTCAATCCTTCAATCTTCTCTTCATCCCACATCCTCATCAAAGCACCCAACGACATCAACGTCAGGTATAATCCTTTGAAAGTCGTCTTCTCAGGTCGTCCAAACCAGAGATTCTCTGCGCGGAGGAGAAAGTCTGATTTGTCGATGATTGGATGAATGTAGTGGAGAGACTCGAAGTAGCCTTCCATGAATGTATGTGCCACGCGGAAGTAGAACTTGTTTGTGATGTGCAGCTCATTTGTGTTTTCTCCTGTTCGACCACTACCGAAGAGGCGAGGAGAGAATGCCGAGTTGTGAAGGAGTGATACTACAGATGGAAGAGGCTCGTGCGGTTGATGTCTTTGTTGAAGTTTGTTCAGTAGACCGATGTGGGAATTTGGGCCGTAGTATTCCAGGTGCTGTTCAGTGTAAGTGGTTGTTGTAGTAAAAAGAAGCAGCTCATCGCAAACTGCTGCTGATGTTTCTTATCACGAATAGCAAAAGACAAACCTCTGTATATGCATTAACATCTCGAACTTCGCTCTCCGGTGGCACCTCATGCGAGTCATCCTCTGCAGTCCTGTTCCTTTGATCATGATCCCGCGAGCGAACCTTTCCCGAATTACGTTGTGCATGAGTGTTGGGTGCTACTGTTCGTCCAAATGCTGTGGCGCTTGAGATTGGACCATATTTCGTGTCAACAGTGGGATCGGCGGATTGCTGTTCAGTCGGTCGATATTCGAGTGATGAATACTGCCTCTCCAGCTTCGGGAGCTGGGCTGGTGAGGTCGGGTGTGTGTTTGCTTCGAGCCGCTGCACCTTTCTCTCGAGTGACTCGACATAGCTGGCATTTACTGTCCGCTCCCATGCGCGAGGGGTGTTGCCTTGATAGACACAATCATAGCCATGTTCTGTGGTTTATTGGTGTTAGCTTTAGAGCATGGTATACAGCGGGCTGTGCTTGTAGCATGATATCACGTCCGGATCCAGGAGCTTTATATGTATCACTCTCGCACTACGAGACTGTGAACCTGCGCAGAATGGTACGACACTCTCAACAGGATCTTTCCAGACTGTTGTTGTGTGCTCGGACAGCATCTCCCTGCAAAGTATATTCTCTGTATTCCCACGCGATTTGACATTGCTTTCTACCAGCTCAGCCCCAATTTCAAGACAACGCACAAACACCCTCATCGCGCCACACTTTCTGGCACAAAATCACGACCACAAACACTTACTCCGACAATAAAAGCACGGAAAGCTTTCATCGCATTTATACTTCTTCGCCCTACAGCGATCACAAGCCTGCGCCGCCCTGGGCCGTTTCTTCTTCGGCTCGCCAGATTGCCCTCGCTGTGCCGATTCTGGTGTTTCCGATTGCGCTGGTGCTGGTGCTGGTGCTGGCGTCTGTACCGATGCTGTGGTCGGTATTGGTGCTGGAGTTGGTGTCGCGGCTAGAGTTTGCAGGTGGCTGGGAGGATGAGGATATAATTGGGTCTGAGGATGTGAGTAGGGCGTATGCGTGCTTGGTCGTGGCTCCTGTGTTTGTATCGAGAGCGGCGTGTTCCTCTGGTATTCGCCCGAATGTGCTGGTGGTGCCGATGGAGGTGGTTGTGACATAATCCCTGCTGTCGTGACTGCGAGTCTTCTTGCTGCTCCCGGTTCGTTTCGACGCTTTGGGATTTTCAGCAACAGGGAGTCTCGAAGTCGGTCGGGCAAGACTTCATGTCACTACCGAATCAAGATGGACCAGACATCTCCGCGACTAAAACACTAGTTCGTGATATTCGCCACCGTGCCGTTTTAGCCTCGGAGTGCGTCCGACGACCGATGTCTGCGGCGCCGAGGCTTGCTACGCCGAGCAAATGGCCCGGGTGCTGAAGACATATTGTGATTCGGAGGACAGCCCAGGCACGGCTAGGGGAGATGAGTACAACAAGTGGGCTTTTGAGCACTATATACAGAGAGATCTAATCTATTATCCAATATCCAACATCTACTCCACGACCACCACTACAACTCCTCCCAAGCAGCCATCACAGCCTCCGTCGTATTCTGCAACACCCTCTGTCCAGCGCCAGCCACAACATCGAACAAAACCTGCTCATCAGCCGTCCCATTACCATGTCTCCCATGCCTCCCACCACGCCCAGCAGCATTCTTCCCCTTCATCGCCTGATCCCACTTGAACCCAAAGTTGACACACAACGCCACCACCAACGCAATACACACCACAACAGGACCAATAGCATTATCAAAGTCCCGTCCACTTCGCGCCATGATCAGTCTGCTGCGCCAGATGTAGAGGCCGTAACCCCAAAGAGCTGTGAATAACGCCACAACAGTATATACAACAGCGAGGGTACGCGCGACGTCGTTGTGTTCGCCGGCGGCGTTGTAAAGACCGACTGATAACGAGGCAAGCAGGATACTGACGTGCTGCCATTTGATGTAAGTGCGCTGATTGGCAAGGTATACCTTCGCTTCCACCTTCACAGGACCTTCATCCTTGATCCAGTAAGCAGGTTCCGAAACTCCAGGAGGTAATTTGACCTGGCCGTGACGATGACGACCAGCATATTTTGACATGGAGAGATGGGGCAGGAAGCGTTGGAAGCCGTGTGCAGTTTCACCGGTATTGGTATCCTCATCTTCATCTTCTTCCGCAATCGTTTCATCGACTTGTGTTGACTTTGCGAGTGCAGTACGACGAGTCATGTCGGCAGTGGCTTTTTGGTCTTTCTTATTCTTACCATCCATGGCAGGCTTCCTCGATGTTTCTGGTGATCCGACTGGGGAGACTGTGCTTGGCTTGAAGTTTGCAGCGCTGGCACGACGAGTCGATGAAAGCATGCTTCCGACTGCAAACTCTGCTTGAGCGATAGACGCTCTCCTTTCTTGTTCTTCCTCGAACGCTTGGTGAGGATCACGGCGGATGTCAGTGTCGACCTCGCTAACCCAGAATGGGAAAGTGTTGACGTGATCGTCGAAAAGCTGGGCGACACCCTGGATGAATTTGGAGAAACGAGGAGATTGCTTGACAAGGTGAGATGACATGACCTCGGATACCCACTCGTAGTTCTTGGATCCACGAATGCGGATCTCAAGTAGAGCGTATGGGAAGCGGTTGATTTCACCTTTGCGAATGGTGTTGAAAGGATACTCCAAGTGTCCATCGTCGATGTCTTGACGATGCCACGAGTCCGGGTCACGGCATGGTCGGTCAGGATCCAGGCAGTCCTCCCGAATGAGCGCAAGGTTGGTGTCCAATGTGATGCGTACTCTGTTGTCTCCAGGTATCTGGAATGCCATGCGCTGATAGTTTGCACGAAGGACAGGCTGGAGGTTGTTGTCCTTAATAAGATCCTGAACTTCCTTGATAGACGCCTGCAGTTTCGTAACCTCCTCGGAAGATTCTCCAACGCGGTCCTTCAATCGTTGAACATCCTTGTCCATTTTGTACTCGCCAGACAGGAAAGGTTGAATGTATTTTGGCTTTGTGGTAAACTTCAGCTCATCACTTGTGTCATCTTCGTGGACTGTCTTCTTTTCTATATACACCTCAGGCGCAACAGACAGCTGATCGTACCATCTTACACGTAGGGAAGAGGCATCCGATTTGTGGTCCACTTTGGCGTTATACAGGGAGAATTGGGAGTTGTCAAAGTAGATGGAGGTAACTGTAGGGTCTTTCTGATGTCCTTCAGCGATCTTTGACGAGTTTGGGTTGTAAATGAGGACAGGAAGACGTCTGAGAATGACAGTCTTGAGCTCGAGGATGTTTTCAGGATGTACCCAGACTGGTTGAACGTGTTAGTCAAAGTAGAATATCCGGATATTAGACATTACTTACACTTGTGTGTTGTATACCCCTTGTCCATGCTACCGCTTTGAGACTCCGAGAAGGACTGTCTGCTCTTTCCTTCTTCCAATTGCTGACGTGCAAAAGAGTACATTGTCGACAAGCGGAACAACAGTGGGGAATAATCCTCCTTATTGAATGGCAAAGCAGCCAAGCGGACCTGCATGAGCGGTCTGACCCTGTAGGAGGCTCCACGACGCCTATCATGCTTCTTCGTTGCCTTCAAGAAACCAGTATAATTGATCCTGCTGTATTTCTCCAGTTCATTCATTTCCTCGGTGATTCCGTCCAACTCTTTCAACACATCCTGTAGCGTCTTCCTTGTCTCCTCATCGAGCTGAACTTTGCTCGTCTCCTCATCACCATTGCTCTCTTCTTTCGACTTGTTCACAATCGGCTCCAACTTAGCCTCACAGTCTGCGGCTCTTTCACGGAGATTCTGCAATGTCGAGGATTGGAAGTTGGCGACCTTTTCCAGCTGAACATTGACGAGCTCCTCGACGAATCTGCCTTCATCTTCGTCTGTCCATTGATCACCTTCATCTGCAGAGCCATCGTCGGATCCATTGTCTCGGAGGAGATCCTTGAGTTTGGGGTAGTCAATGTACTGATCCCGCCATGGGGCATAGATGGTACGCTTTAGACTGCGCTCGAAGTGCATGTCGAATTCAGTCTTCCTGGCTTCCGGAAGTGCTGAAAGGTCAAGTGGAATGAAGCTGTAATGGTTAAGCTCAGCACATAATGTGCCTGAACTTTTTCCGTACCCAATGCACTGATGATCGTCAGCCTGCAGGAGAGCTCGTCTTATCCAGCCAAACCACCCACGTGCATGATTTAAGGTTCTCACGTGCCCGGTATTACCTCGGTGTAACACACTGGTTACGTCGGACTACCCGATCGACGAAACATGCTTGAAACCACCATCACACTATGCCCGCCGCTGCAGAAGCACAGAGCAAGCTCATCTCTCATCTGAAGACAGTTCTTCTAGATCTCTGCAGGTCACCATATCCCCATGTCCCCAACCCACCTGAACTAAAGAAAAGAGCATCTGTTGCACTCATCATCCGAATCAACCCTCAATACTCTCATTGGCCAAAACCTCAAGATCATCTCCTCAAACAGACAAATCATGCGGCACGATTAGAAGAATATTTCAGTCAAGACTGGGTGCAAGCTGGTGAGCCAGAGGTTCTGTTCATTAAGCGAGCAGCACGTACGGGAGATCGCTGGACCGGTCATGTAGCATTACCTGGAGGACGGCGTGATCCTGAAGATGCTGATGACTATGCTGCGGCTGTTCGTGAGACAGAAGAGGAAGTCGGGCTGGAGTTGACGGAAGAGAATGCCATTCCTGTGGGCAATCTGCCGCAACGTCTTGTCACGGCTTCGTGGGGAACGACACCTCTTATGATACTCTGCCCGTACATCTTCCTCCTCACAGCATCCAACCCGACGCTTCGGCTGCAGCCTTCAGAGGTGGCTAGTGCCCACTGGGTTCCCCTAAGGCTCCTCCTCGACCCTCGCCTGCGCACCTACGAAGCCGCAGACGTCTCATCCCGCCTCTCATCCTCCTCCTCCTCACCCATCTACACCGCCTTCCTCCGCACCATGCTCGGTAGTATGCTCTTCAGCGCCGTCCGCCTCATCCCCACCACTTCCGTCCACAGTCCGCAATCGCCCGGCTTCAACCCTTCCCTCGGCGCCTCATCCACATCACCCACATCCTTCTCCTCCCTCTTCCAATCCGCCCGCTCCCTACTCGGCCTCACACCCACAACCCCGCCCCTCCTCCTCTGGGGACTCACCCTCGGCGTCCTCGCCGACTTTCTCGAACTCCTCCCACCCCACGACGCACTCAGTTTGTGGACCTATCCCACCTTCTCAGCTCCAGACGTACGCGCTGCAGTATGGTTGCTCTCGTGGCAATTCCGGCGAGATAAGGCGTCCAAGCTGGAACAAGCGCGGCGGGGACGAGAAGGGCAGGAAGGAAGGGAGGATGAGGGTGCGGAAACTGGGATGCCGGAGATGGCGGAGATTGAGGTTGGGTTGGATAGTGTGCCGTTGCCGCGAGGGCGGCGGCTTTCGACGGCTATGGGTTCGGAGGGGCAGACGGGAACGCGGCTTGCGGAAGAGGCAGAGCCAGGCTATACGCCGCGGTTGCGCTCGCTTTCACCGGCCGATCGCTTTCTCTCGCGTCAATCTGGTGCGGATGTGGAGGATGCGCCGACGGCTGTCTCTGAAGGGCTTCCTCCTCCACTGGTTGAGGTTGGAATCGCTGGACTCGGTGCCGGTACTCGTTCTTCAGAGTCTCATGCACGACGACAACGGCGTAGTTCGCGGTCGAGTCGTGTCGGGTATATGCTTGATGGGTATTACGACATCATGAGGCGCGCTGTGGCTGTGGCGCTTGTGGGGCGAGCGGCAATGGTATTAGCGCTGTTTGCGTGGGTGTGGCGGAAGTGGAGGAAGGAGAAGAGGAGGCGGCTGGGTTTGTTGTGATCGGTAGAGGAAATGTATGATTTGGAGCAGATGATGAGAGTCACGACGTTATGATGTGGATAGCAAGACGAGGCGTAATGTGCTGTGATAGAGGGCGCAACGTATATTACAGATAGCGAGTTTTAATTGACAGTATACTACTTGAAGACTATCTGATTGCCCACACAAACCATCCGTGCGTCAAGTCGACACATGATGGTATTGACCACCACTCTTGATATGCAGCGGTCCTCTGGCATGATTGCTCTTTACGGCAATCCTCTCAACCCGGCCGGCACAGCCTTGACAGCAGGCATCATCGCGATAATACCACCCTTTCACAACACGATGTGACCTACTCAGAATCCCCTTGCAGCCATGGCCTGCGTCTGCATGGTGAACTTCAACTGAATGTCCTTCCCCAACCTGAACAATGAAGAGAACCTGGACAGCAACGGATCATTCCTGTTCGACTGAGACCGCTCCATGTAGCTCTCTCCGAGCCTGTTGAGGATAGCCTCCATGACTCTTGGTGCATGTTGAGCAACATCGACATCTTGTGAAGTTTCCAGGAAGGACAATGCAGATTGAAGCCAGTCCATGCGTTGAGCGAGGTGGGTGTCAAGGTTCTCAGAGATGCAGGCAGCAACGGAGACGGTGACGATAGGATTGACGTCACGGAGGAGAGAAGGTTCAACGTTGTAGAAGAAGAGGTCGAATAGGTCAGTGCGGCGGTCAGATTGGAGCCACTGGTAGAAGAGTTAGTGATGGAAAGTGTGATGTACGCAGAACGAAAACTTACAGTGATGATTGCTCGCTCATAATCGCCATTCAGCCAAAGCTGTTGGAGACCACCAACAAGCGGGTCAACTGGTGGCTCTGGCGCTGCCTGAGGCTCACGAGCAGCCAACTGTTGAGCCAACTGAGCTTGAAGTGCCATAATCTCTTTCTGAGACTCAGCTAGCATGCCAGTCATGGCTTGAACACTGTCCACCAATTGCGTGGTCAAGCTTGTGAGCTTGTCAATCTTCTTAGCATCAATTTGACGTTGAGCAGTCAAATCTTGAACTTGTTGTCCAACACGTTTCTCCATATCAGCAGTCATCTTGCTTGCTGAGCTAACAGCTAGCTTCTGGAACGCCGGAGTAATGGTTTGATTCAGTGTTGTGGTAAACACATTCTCAACATGGCTGGCGACCTTGCTAGTGAGTTGACTGTGTAAAGTCGACACAACCTTCGGATCCTGCATGGCGGCGGCAACAGGTGCAGCCAGAGCAGCTTGCAGATCCTTGGACAATGTAGCTTGCAATTGTTGAGCGACAGTGTCGGCGACCTTGCGCTCAACAGCAGCTGACACAGTCTTTGACATGGCAGGAATGACAGATTTCTCGATACTGCCAGAAATGATACGGTTCAAGCTCTTTTCAACATTGTCGGTGAGCGTACTGGACACAAGACGAAGCACAGCATCCTGCTTTGCCGAACCAGAAGCCTCCGCAACACGCTTGTCCTCGTCAAGGCGACGGTACAAATTTTCGAAGAGGTCACCTAGGACTTGAGACAGGACTGAGCTCAAGGTTGTGGATAAGGCTTCGCTCATAGTGTTGGCAAGCGCACTTGCGTCGAGCGTGCCTTCTATTGAAGACGAAGGTGTAGATGGCTGAGTTCCATTGCTCTTGATGACCTCGCTCGACGATTTAGGTGTAGCAGGTTGCACCTGTTCAATTTTTGCAACTGGAGGAGCTGGCTTGCTAGTGGTAGGCTCAGCGGCGACGGCCGTTGGTTGAGCAGTCGGAGCAGGAAACGGAACAGAGATGGGAGGGTCACGAGCCGCAGCAGGGACATTGGCAGGCTTGACAGCTTCTGCAGGCTTGGCAACTACAGGAGGTGGTGCAATAGTAGTCGACTTCAGGGGCGTGGCCTTTGTCGGGGGAGTCGATGTTACCTCAGACTCGGTACTGTCCGCACCTGTCAAAGGCTGGCGAAGTTCAGAAATGTCGACAACCTGCTCTTCTACAGCATCATGACCTTCAATAACTTTAGACTCTGAAGTCCAGCCAAGATCGGCAGACTTGAGGCTCATAGCAGTCACACCACGAGTGTGCATGACATATGCATCGAACAAGGTCTTCTGGCCATTGCTTTCACTCGCACCAGCAGGGGCATCGGCCAAGTCTAAGCTGAGTAGCTGACCGATAGATGCTAGAGACAACTCGCGGATACCGCTCATAATGGCAGTTGATTCTGGTTTGGGCAAGGTTTTGTCTGAGATTGATAGTCGTTTCATCAGAAGCGCCTGACTGATGGAGGGAATGTTATGCCTAGTCTTGATTAGAACAGATAATAAGTCATAATGAGAGACGTGCTTACCTTGGAAGAGAAAGATGAATCAGGAAAACAGAGTTGCGAGTAGGATGACCGACGGCAATGATGTTACTCTTGCCGTGCCATGCGATACTGCAGATTGGGTCTGTCTCATTCTCGTGAGGGAAGTTGACCTCTTGAACGACCTTACCCAGACAAAGATCCCATAGCTGAAGAGTATGATTCTGCTTCAACCCAACTAGCAGATAGCGTAGAGCTTGCCCCTTGGCGACGGATTTCTCCCGATCGACAAACATGACTGATGTAGCCCAGGACTTCTCATTCGGAGAAGTGGTCGGAATGATCATGATAGGTGTCTTCACCTCTACCTGTTGACGACCACCAGCTGGATCAGCTCCACTGGGATCAGTGTGCTCCCTGATGTCCCAGAACTTCAATCGACCAGCCTTATCAAGTGAGACTATGACACTATCATCTGCACTGAAGGAAAAGTCTTTTCCAGCTTTTCCAGTTGCAATCTTCAGAGATTGATAGTCAAGATACTTTGCGGTATCAACCACGCGAGTTGACTTGTCGACGAACCCATTGCGGATCACCACCTCAGGCCAGACAATGTGAATGGATTTTCCACGACCGACAGCGAAGAACTCAGGGTGCTTGCTGCTCAACTTGGCACGAGTCTTGAGTTGTGCGCCAGAAGTATTCTCTTCAGCTTGAGGCAAGGGTGGAAAGATAAAGCCACTCTTGTCGACATCTTCATCGCCAAAGTTCTCGGTATTCTGCACAGACGCCCAATATACTGATCCATTGACACCAGTTCCAAGGACAGACTCTGGTGCAGTCGACGCAGAACCGCTTGCAGCACCACTCACGCTCAGGTTGAAGATCTGATTGTTGGCACCCTTGAACACCTGAGTATTCTTGCCATCTTCTTGCCTAATCACACGAAGACCACCACTCTTGGTCATAGCATAGACAATGAAGTTTGTGGTTGCACTGGCCAGAGTACGGTCAATCTGATCAAAATCCTTGCGCAGACTCGCAATTTTCATTACGACATCTTCGCGGACAGCGTTAGCTTGTGGTAGGTTGTTGACGTTGATAGCAACAAAGGGCTTCATGGGGAAGTTGTAGACAGGGACGCCACGGTTAGCCTCAGCCTTACTCTCAGCTGCATCGGCAGCTTCCCAGCTATCAGCAACGGCATCTTGACCTTTGGCAATCTCGTTGATCTTCGCCTCAAACCCTTTCGCCATCTCAGGGGTCATTCCTTGCTCGACGTCAGGTTTGGAGGATGCTGCTTTTGCAATCTCATGCTTAATGTCCTTGGCAGCGGCTTGTGCTTCATTCTTAGTGGTGGGAGGCTTCGGGCTGCTCGTCCCATCAGTGGCACCAATGCCCAACAATGCTTCGACTGTGGACCGGCCAGTAGGCTCTGGCGTGGCGGCTTGAAGGTCGTGCTGCGGAGAAGTGATGGATTCATTTGCGGCAGAGGCTGCGAGTTGTTCGAATGGATTGACGTAGGTGAATGGTGACTTGCCACGAGTGATCTCTGCAGGTTGGAAAGCAATCACAGGTTCCGTACCGGGTTGTGCCAATTTCTGTTCAGCACTTGGTGCCCCAGAACCTGCCTTTACGCTGGCTGGAGAAGCAGCGTCAGGACGGTTGAGCAGATTCAGAAGTAAGCTCTGTGGGTTCGAGGCCGAGGGAAGCTCGTTCGCTGCAGGTGTAACATTGCCAGACGCCTTGTGCGCACCTCCAAGCAAGTCAGAAATGCTGGTGGGAGGATTGTTGGCTGACACAGATCTTGAACCAGCATTGCCAGTAGGCTGATTGAACTTGAGAAGATTCAACAGATTGGCAGTACGATCTGACGATGCACCATCCTGGGTATTGAAGTTTCTCATAGATCCTCCTGCAGGCATACCAGGAGACAAAAGAGCAGAACGCTCAACGCTAGGGGATGAAACGTATGGGGGCTGGTATCCTGATTGAGGCTGAGGGTGGTGCATTGCTGATGAAGGTGAAGAAGCGGGTGTGCCGTTTGACGCCTTGAGACGAGCGAGGAGATCGTTAATATCAGCCATGGTGGCGAGGGAGTTGAAAGACGACGATAGTTTGTACAAATCCTGTTCCCGAGTTGAAAAGCTCAGAAAAGATCAAACACTATACAACCGAGTATCAGCTTTGCCGCTTGGGATGTGAGGTGTGAGATGTGAGGTATGAGTCGAGTATGTGACCTACACTGAAAGGCTAACACGCAAAATTAGAGACCACGAAGAGCGCTAATATCAGATCACCTGATTGACAGAACCTCAATATGAAACTTGGACAAGGTAGCAACGATTACTCTCGCTTTCGCTGCTGACGATGGTGTTTGTAAAGAGTATCGCAATGAGCTTTATTTGGAGGGTTGCCGCCAACGGACTTATCGGATATAACGAACGTTAAGGAGGCCAGAAAGTACGAAGCCATGCGCGTCTTCGTTTACAGTACTCAGCTGGACTGCTTCATTGTTGTTTCATTCGATATTACTCTGGCGCTGGGAGCCGGTAGAGAGCACTAAACGCAAAGATGATGAACGCATTCAGAATCCTCGGTTTGTAAGCTGAACACAGGATAATTGAGCGTGTTTGCTAACGAGACGTACAGGGGACTTGTCCCATCTGATCTCGATTCTGATCTTATTACACAAGATGAAGACGTCGAATGTGAGCTAGTGACTACTGTCGCCGACTGTGCAGTATGACTGACTTACCCGGCCAAAGACCGCATCCGGTATCTCCTTCAAAAGTCAAGCATTATACCTCTTCGTCTACCTTTCACGATATCTCGACCTCTTCTGGACTGCCTTTGACCTCTCAGCCGCCTACAACACCATCTTCAAGATTGTCTTCATAAGTACGCAAGGGTACATCATTTACCTTATGCTACACGACTACAAGCCCACACATGACCCCAACTTGGACACATTCAAGGTTGAATACCTATTAGCTGGAGCTGCAGTGATGGGTATTGTGTTCCCATACAAATACTGGCCATCTGAGGTAAGGACGATGTGAAATGTGACAATGGGAGCATGGAGCTGATGTCAGTCAGATTCTGTGGGCATTCTCAATATGGCTCGAGTCTGTTGCTATCCTCCCACAACTTTTCATGCTTCAACGAACAGGCGAGGCTGAGACAATCACGACACACTATCTCTTCGCATTAGGTGCTTACAGAGCCCTTTACATACCAAATTGGATATATCGTTACTTCAGTGATGGGTACTTTGACCCGATAGCTGTGGTGGCTGGTATTGTGCAGACTATCCTGTACTCGGACTTCTTCTACGTTTACTACACAAAGTAGGGCACATCTTGATCAGATGTGGTAACTGTGCTAATCCGACCGCAGGGTGTTGCAAGGGAAGCGCTTCAACCTCCCAGTATAATGCTGGACACGAACCGCACGAAACTTGAAGGCAGCATCGGGCATCACAGTCACAGGTAGGCCGCGACGAACGTCGAGCGTCAATGAAACATCAAGCTGATACGAGCTGGATCAGGCAAACCATGGCTTCTTCGAGCATCTCATGCATAACGTCAGAATTCATCATAGAAGTGTAGCATGAGGCTGGTGTTGAGGAAGGGGAACGGCAATTCAAACCATAGCTATTGTATTCAATTGCTGATCCAGCAACCAATAAAGAATACTGTGACTTGTGTCTTATATTATCTGACCATTGGTCGATATACGTGTATGTGCTGTACCTTGGCGAAAGTGAATAAAAAGGGGTTCCCAGAATGGCAGTCGAAGATTCTCAATGAAGCATCCGGACCTTGAACCTCTTTCCAATTCTTTAACGACGACGACAACACGCCGCCACCCTCACGTCCCTCTCCCACATATACCCCTTGCGCCGCCAGCTTTCGTGATAATTGCGGAGATGGCCATGCGACAAGCCTTCGGGCGCCAGGCCAGCAACGCCATCCGACCTCAAAAAGCACTTCCCGGAACTCGTAGAGGACTCGCTGCACCAGCTTCCGGTAGCTTCAACTATCAACAAGGAGATGCATCTGGTGTAAAATTCGCTGCCAGGGATATGTCCGGACCGGTGACCACTCTCGCCGTTGTCGCCAGAGCCGGAACAAGATATCAACCATTACCTGGTCTAGCAGAAGGTCTTGAGAAGTTCGCATTCAGGGTACGCATACAAGAGATGGGCAATGTTAGCAATCAAGCTGACGCAAGAACTTCCGCAGAACACAAATAAGCGATCAGCTCTCCGTCTTCAGCGAGAGGCCGAGCTTATGGGTGCCAACTACTTTTCTTCCCACAGCCGCGAAAGCATTGTGATTGGTGCCAAGTTCTTCCGCGACGACCTACCATACTTTGTCGAGGCTCTTGCAGAGGTTGCAAGCGAGACGAAATACTTGGGTAATTGCGACAAAGACGATGGGTATACAAGATCTAGACTGACATGTTTCAAGACTACGAATTCAGAGAAAAGGTGGTCGACATGATCCACGACTCGCAGAAGAAGGTCCTCGGCAACACAAAGGAACTCGCCGTATCATCTGCCCACAGCCTTGCTTTCCACCGGGGTCTCGGCGAGCCTCTCCTCCCAACATCCTCCACCGCTGTCGACAAGTACCTCAGCCACGATGCGATTGGTGCCTACTCCACTATGGCTTACCGTAAATCCAACATTGCCGTTGTCGCCAATGGTGCCGAGTCCGGTGAGCTTTCAAAGTGGGTGAACCAATACTTCG
>Ga0268246_10000470_pt1 | contig 17439 bp, 18 predicted proteins | sample AgamicOrSfe_FD_200242 | JGI IMG/M metagenome (GOLD analysis project Ga0268246, IMG submission 200242) | Agave microbial communities from Guanajuato, Mexico - Or.Sf.e (v2) (version 2) | ecosystem: Host-associated > Plants > Phyllosphere > Phylloplane/Leaf | place: Guanajuato, Mexico | collected...
CCCCAACACCATCATCACAGGGCCAGTACCACCGCCACCGCCCCTCCTATACAGCCACGCCCGTGCCGTCAAGCACGCTGCCTGCCTGCTTGCCTGCACCGCATGGTCATGGTATTGCCACAAAGACGCTGGAATAGCTACATCCAGCGTCCTTGTCTGTACACGTGACCCGCGGCCGCCGAACGAGCGGAGACGGAGACGGAGACGGAGACGGAGACGTTCTCTTTGCGCATGTCGGCGGCGCGAGCGGGAGTCGTCCGAGTCGGGGAATCGGGACGTTGTAGGCCCCATTGCCGACGCGCTGGAAGTGGGAGGGCCGGGGCTTTGGTGGGGATTTGGGGATTCTGTGTGGATTTGGGGAACCTGTGTGGATTTGGGATGGGGTGAGGATTTGTGGGCAGTGTTTCAATCGTGGGCTTTGAGCATGTTGGATGAGTTGTGTAACAAGTGCGAGACTGGGGGAATGTCATGCTAGGAAATAAGGAGAAGGGAAAGAGGGAAAAGGGAAGGAGGGAGAAGGGAAGGAGGGAGAAGGGAAGGAGGGAGAAGGGAAGGAGGGAGAAGGGAAGGAGGGAGAAGGGAAAGAGGGGGAAGGAAAGAGGTTATAGTATTCGCGGCTCGAAGACGCGCGTAGGCACGTTGATACTGAGCACCACGACGTATAAACCGTGTTGGTGCTATCTTATGGATACAATGAAGTCCTCATTGGGAGATGGAAGTGTGTGTTGTGCTTGCAGGGACGTCTTCCGTCGTAGTTAGCAGAGGAAGTTAGTGAGGCCGGTGAGGGCATCAGGCAAAGGTTCCACAACAACAGCACTAATAAATGTTCGTCAAACCGAGGATGATGCCACCATGTTCTCAAACACTCTCTCTCGCTTTCTCTACGCCTCTTTCCCTTTTCCCTTGTTCTCGACATCACCATGGTTTTCCCATCGCCACTTTGCATGGTAAGCTGCGCTGATGTGTAGCGCGCCTAAGCACCACCTTTCGCCCGCAGCTAAGCATAAAGTCTAGCTGTATTCTTCCCCATCGATCAACATCCTTCTCTTCCAGCTTTGACCTTCCTTGGCTTTAAACATAATCGAGTATGTCGAAGAACTGTAGCTCGCAAACGGAGTGCATAGTCAGCCTGCTATGGCATGGCGCGACGAACATGCTCGTGTCGTCGCTAGCTCAAAAGTGATATTTGCTCCTGCCCGCCGCGTTGTGTCGTGTTGTGCCGTAAAGGTATAAAATTGGCTCGTCGTGCTGGCTGTTTTGATCGCCACTGAAAGACACTGCAGCCAGTCTCCGACCAACAAAGGAAAGCGATTGACGCTCGAATCGGGAAGATGGTGCCGTGCCGGTGAGCTACGAAGACGGTACGAGAGTGAGGCTTGTGTGGTGGCGTGAGTGGTTGCCGCCGTCGGAATGATACTGTAGGGGTTGAGCGATAGAGGGCAAGGGAAGTAGGAACAAGGGGGGGTCCCCATGAAACAACACCTAGCCAAGATCTGGGACCGCATTCCCCAAGTCCTTCATCTTTCGTCTCCGAGATCTCAATGCTGTTCTCACAGCTCGGAGAATCTCGACGTTCATAGTCAGTCTCAGCCCTGACTCAATCTGCTCGGCAGCAGCTGGACTACAAGCATCGAAGGAAGGATCATCATTCAAGCTGCTTTACATTAATCCCTGCAACTACATACTACTACCCCAACATCTTCTCATCCACACCCCTCTTTCCCTGAACCTCAAACGTGGTCACCACACTCACACTATCGTCAAAAACATCCACCTTGGTCTCCCTAAACCTCCTCGCACTCACCCCCCTCTCAAACAGCAAGTCCAGCTCCGCGAAACTCCTCCCCTGCGGCTCCGGCACGCGAAAGTACGTGTACACCACACAGAGCGCTGCAATCGCCGCCCAGAAAAACGCGGTGAAGTTCTTCCAGTCCCACGCCGTCGGGTTGACCATGTACGGCGTCAGCACGCTGCACACGATGCCGACGATGTTGTAGAGGTTACGGCCGAGCACGACGGTCTTGATCTGTAGGCGCCGCGTGGAGAGCTCGGCCACGAGGGAGTAGCAAACTGTACCGACTGTGAGTTGGTAGATGGCTGCCCAGCAGATGAGCATGGCGCCTGTGGCTAGTGCGGCTTGGTCTTTGTGCGCTACGGGGACGAGACCGAGGAAGCCCATGATGAAGAGCATGCTGCAGAGGCCACAGAGTCCATAGAAATACAGCGTGCGACGGCCAATGCCAAGGCTTATCAGGAACCATGCGCCGAAGACACCCGCCATGTTGATGCCGTACTGTCCGAGCGCGAAATCATATGCTTTACTAGCTGGAACGCCAGCCTGCTCAAGGAAATATGTCGAGTAGCCACTGAATGAGTTTCCAGACAGATTCTGAATCGCCCAGACCATGCAGACGATCTCGGTGCGGCGGAGGTCGGAGCCACGGAAGCAGTCGAGGTAGCTGGCCCCGCGGGTGATTTTCTCCTCAAGCGCTGTCGTGTGCTGCATCATGGCGACGGTTTCGTCGACGTTGAAGTCAGTTTCGCGGTTGAGTGAGGTTAGCCGGAGGGGCGTGCTTGGCGCTGTCGATGCGGCCTTTGCGGACCAGCCACCAGGGCGATTCGGGTGCCATGGCGATACCGATGAGGAGGGGGACGGGCCACATCCTTGTTCTTGATTAGCTTTGTTTGGTATGTGATCGCAAACAGGATTTACCATTGGAGAGCATATGGTATACGATATGCCCATTCATCTGTGCGTCCCAACATGCTCTTGATAACACCAATGCCAACTACTTGCCCCAGACCCCAGCAGAAGTTGACATATGTTGTGAGATATCCTCGCAGCGGCAAAGGACACACCTCCGACGCATATGTGATCGTCAGAGTCTGAAACACACCCCAAGGTATCCCGCTCAATATCTCAGCAACCTGAATCGAGACCACCGACTGCGCCGTGAAAAAGATAGCCGTGAACGCGATGATCAGTGTCAAACAGGTCATAACTGTGTATCTGTAGTGAATGAGCAGCAGTCCAGCCTGTCCGGTGAAACTTTAAACTCATTGCATACCGATAACCAAATCTTTCGCTGACATATCCATTGATGAACAACCCAATAATCTCACCCACATTCGCTCCATTCGACAGTCCAGACTGCCACGCCGCACTGATCTGATACGTGCCATCCGGTTGCCTCGTGCCGTACTTTTCATTGAACTGCGGGAAGCCGTAAAAGTTACTCAGCAAACAGACATCATAGCCCTCCATGCAGATGCACGTCGAAATCAGCACACTCCAAGCTACAGCTTTGGGGTATAATCTTATGCCTTGGAGAAGTGTCATGTTGTGCTCTTTCTCAGTCGCGAGCCTGGCGTTGTAGGCGATGTCGGGGTTTACGTCGGAGCGGTTGAGCTGGTCTTCGGGGAGGAAGTGGAGGGGCTTTTCGAGGGTGGTGCCTTCGTCGGCGGAGCTGAGGCGGCCTGTGGCCATGGTGGTGGTGGTGGTGGTGGTGGTGGTGGTTCTTGCGCGACTGTTGTGGGAGGAGATGGAGGCGCGATGGGGAGGTTGCCAATTGAGGTTCACTTGCTCGTGCGTGTCGCCAAAGAGGAAGAGGATGGGTGTCTTGGTGATGTTGCCAGTCTATCAATGTCCTCCGTCTGTCCAGTGTTGTAGCACAACGCGGCACATCGAGCAAAGCTTATATCGTCATGCTGGCGGGCAGGAACATCTTCAGTCGCGTGCCCCGGGCCGAATATGGCCGCGCTGGTGGATCCCGTGTCAACTGTGCTTGGCGTTGGTGAGGGGTTCTTCCGTTCTTCCCCTCATGACAAGCGGTGATAGCCAATGGAAGAGCAATAAGGAGCGGGGTAGAAAGCATCAGCTGACAGTCCTGCAAGCCTGCAAGCCTGCAAGCCTGCACTTGGCATTGTATGGAAGGATGGAGGTATCTTGGGGCCTCGTCCCGTGTTCCTATCGCAGCAGAGGGACTGCCTGATGCTGATGCGGACAAAGCTTAGGGTCAAGGATGTGCCGCGCGGAAGAACCTTCTACCGATGACCTCGGTAAAGAACCAGACAAGGACATCAATATCAGAGCAGCACACGTGAGGTTATACATTCACAACAGAAGCCAGGCTCTTGATATCTTGGAAAGCGAGACTGCCACCGCGGTATACGATGTCGACATCATCAAGTTATCCAAGAAGTATGAGACGTTCCAAAAGACCTGATCCCGTCACAGCTAGCACATCCGCCTGTTACATCACTCCAAGTATCTTCAAGACCACTGGCCAGACACGATCGCCATAGGCTCGATGCGGCATATCCTCAAAATACATACACCATCCGGTAGAGGCAATGAAAGTATCCATCCTCAGTGCAAAGGCGCGAGCGGCCTGTGTCGTAGTCAGCGAAACACGTCAACTTGCACCTCAATATACGATCGACTTCACTGAACTCAGCACAACCTGCCTTGCGAGATCAGTTGTGAAACTTTGGGGACCAGCAAATGCGAGGACCCGCTGTCCAGTATCAATGCCGTAGCCAAGCAGCCGACAAAGATGATCCTGCGACGTTGCTATCGCGGAAGAGTACAGCTAACTAAAGGCAATGTTATCAGTGAGTGTCGGAGCCTGAAAACATCATGAAATACTTCATGGTTGCAAAGATCCATCACCGCAAGAACGAGGGCCAGGGCAGCGCTTCTCAGATATATACCAGCCGTATACAGCCTCACGAATCGCAAAGCCGAACGCAGGAGAACCCTAGATTGCTACAGGCATCGACTCACACTGTCGAATCACTGCTGAGTTCTGGTACACTTGTGAGTCAATCTACATCCTCTTCGGCGCAACCGGACCTTCACAGAGTCAAGTCTCCTCTGACCTCACGTCTTCAGCTATGATCTGGTGGCCCTTTGCAAAGTTGATCGATCACGAATTCAGCGACTCGAGTCTTTGATCCACCAGTCAATATCCTCTCGCGAACAGCGTGGCATGCCAATATTTCATTTGCGTAAAGCTGCAGTCGACGTGCAAACCATGTCCAGGCTACTTGGTATGGAAAGATGACTATGTACATATAGACGTGTGTAGACACAAGCTCTTTCCTCAGCCAGTATGTAGTAGACCTGACTATCAGCGAACCCAGACAATGTGTATTCGTGGCAAATGAGGAGGTGAGATCGCCAGTATTTCCCATAGCTTTCGAGTCATGGCTATCTTCTCGAAGCATTGCGAGCTCGAGCTTGTACGTCCAGTAAAAGATCATCATGCTTGCAACGGCCGAAGTAGCAAAGTTAATTAGTAGCGAAAGCGCGTTGTTAGTAAACCGAGGAAGAGCGGTGCTTGTCCAATAAAGCTCAAGACCATTCGATATGGTGTGCCTATGCCGGTACTGATCCAACCATGTGTCCATTAAGGAGTCGACCTCTTCGATGTGTATGTCAAGCCTGATTGGTGCGGCCTCACTGACTGTGGTGGTGGAAGAAATGTTAATAGTAAGCATGTCGACACGCTGCATCAATGCCAATGTTTTCACCCGAATCGACCAGATACTATCAAAGTAGCTAGATCTTGGGGCAATATCGAAGAAGGAGAGCCACTCGGCTGTATCCAGGAATGAATGGATCCTTTGAGCGAATGTGCGAATGAGCTGTGACCTTGATCAGTATCATGGCAACACTAGCTTACTATCTGTGGCGTCAAGCCAAGGAAGATCTACGTTCCAGAATCGGTCTCGAAAGTCTGAGAGGACAGCAAGTGCTACAATGCTGATGCAGGCATGGACGCGGTGACGAAAAGGACGGACAGTAGTCGCAGCACTGCTGAGGATCTTTGCAAGCTGGCTCGACCTAGTTCACGTTCCGTAAATAGAACAGTGCCCCATACGTCGTAATTACCAAGATCAATAGTAGCAATGACAAGTGCCGTGCAGCATTCTTGAGCTGAGCATCCGAGCTATGGGAGGGGACAAAGCGTATAGGCGAGATGGTGTGACTCGTTGGCTGCCCGAAGCTACAAGGAGTCACTTCGAAGATCGCCAATGAGTAGAGCACAACATGTAATCGTGGAATGAGGATATATAGGAAATCAAATATAATCATATAATCAATAATCTTGTCCTCGAGCCGCGAAAAATAGCAAGATTCGACACTGAACCTTCGAGTCTTTCACATCTACCAAGCTTGTACCCTCCCGTCAGGCTGACTCATATCCTATTCCCCTGGCTACCGTGGTAGGTGTAGTCATGTCGGGTTCGAATGACAGCTGTTCAACATTGAAACACTGGAATCAAGCGTAGGTGTTTCAGATTACAGATTACAGTAGAGCCGTAGACGATGCGAATGAACGCAGGTCACGTGACTCGAAACCCAATACCCAATACCTTCCCATTTCGGAGACGTATCACCAGCCACCGGTCAGATATCGAACATACATAGACGACAAGGTCTCTTCGTGATACTCTTGGTCTGACCTGCATCTGCAAGTCTCGCCACACTGAAGCTCCAAGCCCCAAGATGAGGGACGTCCTAAAGCAAAAATACCCCGCGCGCGACCATATCTCTCGCATCATCTCCCACATCAAGACCTCCTCTCCCTCCCTCCCCATCACCAATTCCCTCATCTACCTCGAAGGCACTCCCAGCCGTCCCTACCCAGACTCCGACCTCGAAGTCCCCTTCCGCCAATCCCGCTACTTCTACTACGTGACCGGCTGCAACGCCGCCGATTGTGCCTATTCCTACGATGTCGCCTCAGGCCGCAGCACTCTGTATATTCCCTCGCCGCCTGACGAGCGCACCTTGGTCTTCAACGGACCCGGCCTCACGGTCGCTGATGCGAAAGCGCTGTACGATGTCGACGACGTCCAAGTCGTAGCGAATCTATCCGTGCATCTCTACGCACAGGCGACCTCCTCCACGTCTACGAAGATGCTGTTGACGCTCGGACCGCTACGTAATCCTCTTGCTCTCGGTATCGCGCAACCCAGCACTTCATTACTGAAGGCCGCTTTCGACTTCTGCCGCATTTCCAAATCCCCCTACGAGATCGAGGCAATCCGCGAAGCCAACCGCGTTTCTGGCCTCGCTCACCTCGCCATCATGCGCGCTGCATCCGAGGCACACAACGAACGTCAACTCAAGGCAATTTTCGTCTCCGAATGCATCGCGCACGGCCTCGACGGCGACGGCACCAGCGATGGCCAAGCCTATGGTGCCATCATCGCTGCGGGCACTGCGGGTGCTACGTTGCATTATATGCGCGACAACCAGACCATCACGCCGGATATGCTGAACATTCTTGTCGACGCCAGCGGCGAGTATCGTTGCTATGCGAGTGATATTACGAGGACATTCCCGATTTCCGGGACATTTGATGAGCGGAGTAGGGAGATATATGCATTGGTGCTTAAAATGCAGAAGACGTGTATTGGCATGCTGAAGGCCGGGGTGGATTATTCGTATGATGTGACGGATGTGGCGCATGATATCATGGTGGAGGGGCTGTTGCATTTGGGGATTCTGATTGGCAGGAAGGAGGATGTCATCAAGGCTGGGGTGGATTATCTGTTTTTGCCGCATGGGTTGGGACATTACATTGGGTGAGCACGAACGTACCTGGACGCAGTAGAAGGACATACTGACAGACCCCAGCCTCGAATGCCACGACGTCGGCGGCCCGCGCCGCACACCCAAGCCAACGTCGCTCCTGCCCAACCAAACACGCCTTCTCACCGACCATTCCATCGACAACTCCACCTTCCCAACAGGCCTCCCAGCAGGCTCAGTAATCACAGTCGAGCCAGGCATCTACTTCAACCGGCTAATCCTTGAGCCCGCACTATCTAACCCAAAGTACGCACGTTTCCTTGATGGCGCCGTGCTGAAAAAGTACTGGGCAGTTGGTGGTGTACGGATCGAGGATTGCGTGCTTGTGACGGAAAATGGGTATGAAAATCTGACGACAGTGCCGAAGGAGATTGAGGATGTTGAGGCTGTTGTGCAGGGGACGTGGAGGGAGGATGAGGTGTTGGAGGGGATGGAGGGTTGGATGTTTGTGGATGGTGAGGCGGGTGTGTAGACAAGTATCGCTACGTTTGCGTCAACTTCCTTGCGCATGCACGCCTACACGCGCCATCTTATCACGCGTACGTATCGTCTATGCCATAGCGCCCTCCCCGTCCCCCGGAGTGCCGACGGAATTGACGATATTGAGGCTGTTGTGAGGGGGATGTGGAGGGAGGATGAGATTTTGGAGGGAATAGAGAGGTAGATGATGGTGGATGATGAGGAGAGGTTGTAAATAGCAGAAGTGCAAGGCAGAGTTGTTACTAACTAGCCGCCCGGCTGAGGATAGAGTGCTAGGCCCGTCGATCTGTACATTCTGATACATGCCGAATGCGCATTCATGTGTGAACGAAGACTAGGGTGTGCTTCCCGGCGGACGTACTGCTGATAGAACCTGACTGGCATTCCGTCACTGTCTTTCAAAGACCTGCCTACTGCTGATGTGGCTACGACATGTCCCGTTGCCAGATCTCGTGTACTCAAGTAGCCGGAAAGTGTAAAAAGGAACTCTAAACCATAGTAGATGACAGTATCAGCAGGACTCTCTTGTCACCTCTTGAAGTGGCACAAACACACAATCATCAATCCCATCCCCACCATCGCGCGCTTCTGTCCCAAAACTCTGTTCCTTAATACCATCCCAATCACCTACACCTCTACACCCACCGCCTCACCCAAATGCCTCGTCAAAACCCTCACCCCACCGCCCGACCCCAACCCCCTCACCAGCACCTCCACATCCTCATCCGGCACCACATCGATACAATTATCAGAAACCTCCAGATCCGCATCTTTTGCATACAGCTCCACTGCCTTGAGCGGGACTTTCGCCCTCAGCCTGACTTTCGCCACGTCTTCTTCCTTGCGAGTCTCCAGAACTGACGCAGACGAGAACGCAGACACATGATTGGGTACAGACGTCCTCTCGACTTGGACGTTAAGACCACCTGGTCTCAGATCCAAATGACGCAGTGGCTGCGGCCACTTCATGAAGCGAGCCAGCTTCTTTCCATCATCATTGTACAATGTCAACGCTACGACGGAATTCGCGAGCACTTCTTCCCTCTTTTTGTGGCTTGCGTCCTTCTCCAATAGCCAAAGGCGAGATTCTTGCGGGAGTCGGCGTCGACGAGGGACCAGAAGACCGCGGGGAAGCAGTCTGAATGATGGGAATGGGGATGTTAGCTTAAGTGGTCGCATGAATAGTGGATAGGAACGTGAAATCACAAATAGGATGATGACCAAGGAAGACTCACCATTGAGTTGCCAAATCAGACTCCCAGCACACTCTTCATGTCCTGCGCCCCTCCAAACCCTCAAAAACGCCCTTACCGCAAAGTCTATAGCTTCAGCTTGCAGCAGCTGCGTCGCATATACATAGCTTCAGCCTGATGCAGCTGCGTTGCATATACATAGCTCTGCAAATCAACGCCATGTCGGAAGTTCTTGTCCAGACACAGCGCCACCACGCATCCAGAATCCGGCTCTGAGGATGCCGAACCGCTTCTTTTGTGATGTGCGCTTCCAACGTGCGCAGGCAGGGCTACGACTTCATTCCGAACTCGGACACGAATCGCCCTGAGATGGATCTGTACTGCTGATAGGGCAAGCGAGGCTGATCGGCCATCCATATACGCCAGGCATGCGTGTCGCCCGTTTGCGTATCATTCGCCAGACGATGCGGGAGGTCGTGCGAGGGCGGCGAGAAGGGAGAGGAAGGGAAGTAAGAGACGCGAGGGGAGTACTTTGCATATATCTCCGGAAACATCTTCTCGTAGTAGTAACGGGCGGGCCAGTTTGTCTTCAGCTAGGACGCGGAATGGTGTCTTCGGGTTTATACGTGAGTTTGTGCATTTCGGCAAACATATAGTCTTCGTTGTTGCCGCACCAGAGGACGATGCTGGGGTGGTGGCGCAGGCGCTTGACGTTTTGACGAACTTCGGCTTCAGTGCTGGTGAGGAGGAAGGCATTGACGGGGTAGGCGCCGCAGCCCATCATCATATCCTACGAAGCTTTTGTCAGCTCATGATGCATAGATCGCACACAGGCTTGATATAGGGCGCAGCAAGCTCACCTGCCATACGAGAATACCATGTTCATCACAGACGTCGTAGAAGTCCTGAGACGATGCAAACTGGCCACCTCCCCAGACTCGGATCATGTTCTGATTACTGCTCAAAAGGTCCTCCACGAGCGCATGTCGATACCTCTCCGGTGTCATGCGTGGCAAGAAAGTGTCCCCTGGAATCCAGTCTGTACCTTGACAGTATATTGGGATGTGGTTGATTCGGAAAAAGAAAGAAAGACCTCTTGGCTGAACTAGCTCCTCATTGCTCGACTTGGCGCGGTTGTAAAGGTTGTTGGACGACTTCCATTAATCTTATGCCAAAGCGTTGCGAGACTCGCTGATCCCGGGAAGGGTCTGATAAAAAGTGCAATCGCTGTGTAAAGTGGTTGTTTTCTATAGCCTTTTGAAAACCACAGTTCCGGGTCCTCAATAGTGACCTTACGTCGCTGACCTGAGAGCACGCTAACGGTGATAAGGACATCACCTTTCGGGTCGAGGATAGCAACAGAGATTTCGCTGCCTTTTGTCGTGGAAGCGCTGACACTGAGAATTGCCAAGTCGAGGCCTGGTAACACTTTAACGTCAAGAACAAGCTCTTCTATTCGATCATTGAATTCTTCGAGATAAATGGGCTTGAATAGTCCAGCCGTCATCAGTCGCGGCCCCTGCGTCTAGTGTTAGACATCCTTCTATTCTATGTATTCCTTGCAAACTTGCCCAGTCCCAGCCGTAGCGACAAGCAATCTTGCGCACGTTAAGTCTGGAGGAGTCGCCGTGCCAGAACTCGTCCTTGTGGCCTTGCTGTTCCTCGAGTTCTCTGCCGCGAAGGAATGCAGAGTCAAAGAGTATTTCTATCACATTGTTGCCATCGAGAAGTGCGTCTGCAATTGGGACTCGATACTCAACAAATACGTTGTCTGCCTGAAGAATCTCTTTTCCATTCAAGGTGACGGCGGCGAACGTGTCCAAGCCTTCAAAGACCAGGTCTACGTGTGATCGACTGCGTGATTTTGCATGGCTGAAAGTGGTTCGGTAGAGCCACTTCGTCTCACCTACCCGCTGGCAGGCCTCACGATTAAGGTCGATGGTCGGATCGGGAATCTTGCCATGGTGAAGTAGATCTAGGTGTACGACCGTGGAAAATTGTGCTACCGGGAGGAAGTCGTCATGTCTGCTGGCTTCTTTGAAAGTCCGGTTCTCCTCAAGCTTGCGCTTCAGGTATGACGGTTCTGATATGTTGCGGACCATCTTGCTGCTTCACAATCACGGCTCTTCAAGGCTTGGTACACTTCCTGAAGACCTTGTAATGCGGACAGGAAGATGTACGAGTGGCGGCATGACCATCTCCGCATTCGGTTGGAGGTGACGAGCATCTCCAGATGTCGGCCCAAACAGGAAGGTCATCAGTCTATCAGCTGACTGTACAACATGACTTCCTGCCGAAGTTCAACATCTCGCTTTCTCTGTTTCTCTCTCCTGAGTCTTGTTTTCCTCGCAAATCACGTTGAGTCTTGACGTCAAGGGAAGCACGTCCTGGGGAGTTCTTTGTTGCTGGTCCTGGTGCTGGTCGTGATTGATTGATTCAGACTGCGAGGTTGGAAGCACATCGATGCTCGGGCTGCCGCCGTAGCCTCGAAGGCCAAGGTAGTCAATGCCACAGCGTGACCATGCGACGTACAAAAGCTGTAATGGCCTGGTTCGCGCAGGGTCAGGTCATCGGGGTGGAAGGGTCGGACATACCAGCAGCATGGATCGAAATGATATGCGCCGGGGAATGAGTAGAGGCGTGGAGGGGAGGCGTCAGAGCGAAGATAGCACGAAAGCGGGAGTAGTTGAGGAGTGAGGTGCATTTGTCGAGACCTTCGGATGTTTCTGCAAGATTCAGCTTGGTGTCTCTTTCCAATAGGCACGCAAGACCTACCTGTCCTCGGCTTGATCAACTACTGTCCTGCTAGATCGCCTGCCTGCTCCGCTGCCTTGACGCGCCATACGAGCTCTGTGCACACTTTGTCCACATCTCTCAAGAGAGACAGATCGCTCACAGTCACATAGCTAATGCCCGCCTTAGTACAGATCTTCAAGCATTCATTAATGACTTTCTGCCGATCAGCAGGCTTGCGCCCGACGATGTAGGCGCGAAAACTAGAGCCGGAATTGCCGTACGAAGCGAATGAGGTGCAGAGGCTGCGAGAGGCTGGGCCGGTCGAGCTGGTCAAGCGTAGGCTGGCGGTTTCATAAGTCGCATATTGAATGCGATAGTATCCGCACTGTAGTAATAGAATCACTACTATACTGGTACATGGTAGGCTGTTTCTGCCCGAGAATACTCTCCCTATAGCACGGACTTTGTTGTATGATATTTCCTCGCGCCCTGTAACCCTGATAATGGGATTAACGATCGCCTATTTGCTTGTAAACATGCTTTGATCACTTCTCCACGGCATGCTTCTGCCAGTACAATAGCCTGAGATAGGCGTATAAGAAGACAGTCATCTTTTCCGTCTGGCTATTGTACTGACACGATCTAGTAACCTGGGGCACTCTTCCTGCAATGACAAAATTTCTTGTCTGAGGATTGTTTCGAAATGAAACGAAGTGCGGGGTTGTTTCAGATCTGGGCTTGTTCACGTGTTTGCTAGCTCTCTGACTCAGGCCAAGCTGCTGCCTGATGTCCACGCTCTCATCAGATCCATCTCCCTCTTTCTCTCTCTTTCATCTCCTCACTCAGTTCTTCCTGCTGCTACCGCATCGACAGTGCTTTAGTAGATGTTTTCACATTGATTAGAATCCCGTCTCAAACATCCTTTCGTCTCTGGCATTAAGATGTCGATGGACAGCTTCTTCTCCCTCAGCAATGAGCCATCTCGAAACCCTTCACCAATGAGTCGCTACAATGTCAAGATCGCTCTCGACACAGATCCAGTCAGGTCCATCAAGCTGCTCGTACCTTTCACTCCAGAGTCCACGTTGGCAGAACTCACGGCTGAAGTGTACCGACGCCTTGCAAAGCAGGATGCAAGTTCGCTTTCTGCTTCCACCGTCTTCGAGATTCATATGAGTGACGCCGAAGGTCCACTGCTTGATGCAGAAGACAGACTTTGCGACATTCTTCACGGAGAGGGACTCTACTTTGCAGAACGCAAACAGACAAAGGTAACAAGACGCGACCTGAGATGAGGATCATGATGCTGATACACAATGATCAAGGTCATCGCTCACCACAGCGCTCTCCGCTTCCAGATCTTCACGCCTCAGTTTGCAAGATCGGGGAGTGAAAGTAAAAAGCTCATTGTGGAAGTTAATGTCAATGACACAATCAAGCACCTCCACGACAAAGTCTGCGACGCACTTCACATCCCTGCGCCTGTCTCGGGTTTCAAGGTTGACATGCACACACAAGAAGCTCCGATCCACAATTCGGCCTGTACAACAACCATCGGTGCCACAGGTCTATTTGCTCTGGCGGTGGAGGGTACCGTGCCACTTTATGTGGTGCCAAGATCTAGCGCATTGGAGGAGAGATCACAACCCGTTGGACAGGGCATGGGTGATGTCTTTCTTGTCAAAGACCACTGGCATCCTTCGCAGAAGCAATCGGACAGAGGCATGGCGATGATGTTGTCAGCTCTTCGTGTTTTTGCACAGTTGGCAAAGCAACACAAACTCGGAGAGCGGTACCAGGCTGCAGCCCTGAGTACCTTCGCTGGTCTTAGCAAATTCCCACCAGCTGTCAGATGCTTGTACCTGTTGCTTCAAGGATCGAAGCCGACAACAAGTGAGTGTGCCGCACTGAGTCATAGCTTATTCGAGATCCTGGAAATTACCGTGCCAGAAGAGCTCATCAACAACGATCGCGGAAGACTCTTCGAGGGCGCTCGACTTTTGTTCGGTCTTGTCTCTGAGAAAGCTCGCGCACTTGCTCAGAGCGATGCCAATCTCATCATCGTACTGACCGATTTCCATCCTGTACAAGCGCACCATGGTCTCATGGCGAGCGCCGCCGAGATTCATGACGACAATGATCGAGTCGAATCCGATCCTACGCTGCGAGTCTGCACCCTATCTGGAGTCCAAAATCGCAGTGTCATCGTCTTCCGAGGACAACTCGACACTCTTCCCGACGCCATACCCGATCTGATCAAGGATGTTGCCTATCTGGCTGAACTTTGTGGTCAGTCAGGACTGGCAGTTTGGCGACCAACTACACTTGCTTCGGCAGCTGCTCCCTGTCTGGCATTTGACGAAGATGGTCTGGTATGTGTCTATACAGGCCGAGTGCCGTGTGCTCTGCCTAGTCGAGATATGGGAGTCTTCAGGCCTCTACATGGAGACGAAACGCCGGACATGGCCCAAGTTGAGAGCAAACTAGCCCCTTTCTTGAGAAAGTATGAGCTGGAGGGTACCGATGTCTTCGACATCCTGGGCTCCCCTCGCTCACGTCAATTGGATGCCCCAGATGAGATCCTCATGTTTTGTGTTGACGTCAGTCAGTCAATGGAGCACGGTACAGCCTTCCTCGACGACATCCCAGCGACTCAAGATGATGATCTCGTCAGGCTCATTGATGTGGAAGCATTCGAAAGATCAACCCTTGTCAAGACAGAAGCGGCATTGTGGACATACGAAGGGCTCCAGGACGTGCTCGAGGCTGTCAAAGAGGCTGATCAACATCAGCAAAAGCAGATCGCCGGGAAGATGATTCAAATCATCTCTATCATGGTATTGGAGTGTCTTGAGACCAGGAAGATGAGTGCCGAGCAGCTTGATGGCCGATCTCATGCTAGACTGCGCGAGGTTCGCGCCGACATTGAACGACTACAGGTGTTCGCCGCCGGGTTGCGTACCTTCAGCTCCGAGATTGTCGACCTCATCGTCTTACGTTCCGAGGCTATCGAGGTCTCGGGTGTGCAGTACTGGCAGGTCGGTCATGGCACTCGCCAGGAGACTCCCGGGCCGAAGCCTTATCCGCTGGACGATGACATAACCGACATACCTGTTCATCTGCGTTGCCCAGTGTCTTACACAGCTTTGGAGGATCCTGTGGTCGCTGCCGATGGTAAGTCTTCCTGTCCAGCTCAGTGTCATTGACAGTGTTACTCAATGCGAAGTGAGGCGCAAAAGTGTGCTCTGTCCGGTTCTCAACGGTCTTCAACGACGATGACACTCACCTCTGTTCCCAATCTCAACCCAGGTCCAGACTAACAGCTCATATTCAGAACAAACATACTCCCTCGCCAGTATCTCGAAGTGGTTCAGCTTTCGCAAGTCGTCACCGCTGACAGGGCTTCCAATGGCTCATACAGATCTACGCCCGCACACCGACCTGGCCCAAGAAGTCAGCCGATGGACGCAGAGCGATGATTTGATCGCTGCTTCGAGTTCGGGCCTCTCCATTGCTTCAGACACATCCAGTTCCAAGCGTCGCCGTACCGCTGCCGCCGACGTGATCGCTGTGACATTCACAAGCCCGTTTGCGACTTTTACGAGAACTCTGCCAAGAACGCTGTCCACGAAAGATCTCTACAAAGTGGCATTTCGTGGAATGAGAGCACGTCACACGAATTTCTTGCTGATGAACGGTTCGCAACGCATAGCTCCGATCCCTGCAACAACAATTCCGACGAGAGCGACCAGGTTCGAGATTTTGATATTTCCGGAAGGGCAGAATCTCAGCACAAATGCAGATGCCTGTCTCGTAAAGATCTTCAACTCGAAGGAGAACATGGCGTTCGGATTCTGGACCAATCGTTGGACTGCAAGCTCTCTGCGGCTGGTTGTGATCAAGTATTGGCGTTTCATGTTGCGGCAGAATCCATACATGGAAGTTGTGCGACCAGCGGTATGGTCAAACATGTGCAAAGGTGGTGACGGCTGGAACGTCGGCACCCCTCACGACACAGAAACATCCCTCAGTCAAGTCTTGAGCTCTGTCACAATCAAGGGAGTCCTGGGCCACGAGAGTCTCCACGATGATGCTGCAAACACAATCGATACTCGCATCAGAGTGTTCAAGCTTTTTATCAAGGAGAAATCGGACAAAAAGCGTACCTTGAGCAGGCTAGAAGTCGTGCAGCAAACATTCGAAGCGCTGGTGAATCGCATGTTGGCCTACTCCTTTATGCCACATATCGGTCTTGTGACCATTTCGACGACAGCGCAGGAAGTCCAGACGATTACGCATGCTATTGAGCGATTCAGGGATAGTGTGAACAATCTTGAAGCTACTGGCGATACAGCCTTGTGGGATGGTCTTCTGCTTGCAAAGAATCGTATCACAGGATATGCTTCGAAATTCCCCAGTGCCAAGAAACGGATCATCTGTCTGTCGGATGGTCATGATACCACTTCCACCAATCTCCCTGCGGAAGTGTACTCGCAGTTGAGGAAGGAGAAAATCACGGTCGACTGCATCTGCATTGGACACGACGTCAGTTCTGAGCTCAAAGCGATCTCATACCTCCTTGGTGGCTACGCATTCAAGCCAACGGACATGACGACAGCTCTAGCAATCTGCGAAGTCGAGCCAATGTTGAGTTTGCTTGAGAGACCCGAGGTCGTGACGAAGCCTTGGAATGGTCTCAGTCTGCACACTCACTTCCAATCTGCCACACGCAACGCCACTTTCACACAGTGTAGCAAGGATGTGATACCCCCACGCAAGCAGCATGAGCGTCTTGGAGACGGTGTTCTCGAGCTCACTGCTGCCATGGCTGCCCGTCGCGCGGCTTCGTCCGCAAGTATCGGTACATCTTCGATGCGCTCAAACACCAGAACCACGCGTCTTCTGTCAGAGATGCAAGCCGTGGCGCACAATCCTAGTCCGCAGTATGATGTCTACGTTTCTGAGGTTGACATGTCTTTCTGGCGTGTGTGTATGAGAGGGCCAAGTGAAACGCCGTACGAGAACGGATCTTTCATGCTCTACCTTGACAGTGAGAATCAAAAGCACTACATTGTATAGTCTCACGTTCGCTGACAATTGCAACAGTGCCACTGAACTACCCAGCTTTTCCGCCAAAGGCTCGCTTCATCACGCGATGCCTCCACCCAAACGTGAATCCACACGGAAGAATATGCCACAGCATCTTCGATCGTACGTATTACCAGCCTCCGGAAACAATCTGGTGTCGCCTTGCTAATAACTGCTCGCAGGTGACTGGACTAGTGATACCAGCATGACCAGTGTCCTGAACACGATCTACGGATTACTCTTCCAGGCTGACTACAGTGACCCTGTGTATGTATTGATCGTCTGTAAAGTATGGCCTCGAAACTAACGGACATGGCAGGCACACGATCGTCACAC
>Ga0268246_10000472_pt1 | contig 17278 bp, 18 predicted proteins | sample AgamicOrSfe_FD_200242 | JGI IMG/M metagenome (GOLD analysis project Ga0268246, IMG submission 200242) | Agave microbial communities from Guanajuato, Mexico - Or.Sf.e (v2) (version 2) | ecosystem: Host-associated > Plants > Phyllosphere > Phylloplane/Leaf | place: Guanajuato, Mexico | collected...
TCTGAAGGGATTCCAGGAATAGTCGCCAAGCACCGCTTTCATTGCTGTCGCGCGGACAAGCAAAATCGCATCCCTAGAGGTGAGATGCAGACTCTGCTATACCGACGCGGAGCAACGAACCGATTGCAACGCGACTGTTCAAGCTGTTGAATTGCTGTTGTCGGTGGTGGAGGGAAAGACGTGGAGGAGTGGAAGAAGGAGAGCGAGAGTAGTTTCAGTAGTCACTCCGGGTGATGATCTTTTGGTGGGGAAGAAAGAGTGGATACTGATATTAGAGGAGGCGGATTCGAGACGAGGATAAGGCCAGATCGAGCTGTCCTTCGTACGTTCGAGGATGCGAGAGTATGGTGGACTGGAGATGCAGACGACGATATCTGACAGTGTATCTGGCGAAGAAGATTGAAATGGAGATGGGACGGGGAGGAAAGATGCGATGGTTAAGAATAAAGTGGTGCGCAAGCCCGAAGATGAAACAGCTGCAACGCTTTCTGCTGGGTGAACAGCGAGACACCGACTTCCGCAGCGAAACAGAGGCCAAAGCAAATCCGAGCCAGGCACACACACCATTACTAGTAGTTACTACTGTGGACGGTCTGCATACAACGCCTGTGCCATGATCTACGTAGTGATTATGCTATAGCTTTAGCTTCTCATGAAACACAATCGAGTCCTTTACACATCGCCGCAGCATATGCTGTGGCGTGAGCATCTCCTTCATCAAGTCAGCTTCACAGGGACTAGACGCAGACGATAAGAGGGCCTCTATTAACCTTTGGTGTACATATACAAGACGGACATGACACCGGCAAAGACGCCATCTTAGATTATGTCACTACTCTCTCTTTTCCCGCCACGCTTAGTGGTCGAAAACGTTGAGGCCTTTCGACCACAGTCAACGTAGTAGTCGTCAAAGTGTCAACGCCTGATTCTCTGCTTTCCTCTTACCTGCCTGTTGTTTTTGCCATGCTATTTATTGTTCTTTCGCCATGGTCAGCTAGGTACTGAGTAAGGCTCCACGCCCAAGTCCACCGTAGAGGTAACCTGCTTGCTGTGCGGCCCTCGTGGCCTGTCCAGTTCGATATGTCGAAGCAGGTCTGAGATTTGAGATGCATTCTAAATTGAGGCTTGATGCTTGCTTGAAGCATGCCGAGATGTCAGCAGAGACTCTTCAGACGGACATGGCATGTCCCACATCACCCCTCCTCCGCCACGGCGTCTCGTCGAACAAGCTCATTGCACCAATAATGGATACACCCATGCTTGAATCATTGTACACTGCTTCCGCCATGTGCACCGAAAGTCCGGTCTCCGTGGTGTGATGGTGTCTTGATCCCGCCTAAGCATCTCAATTCACTGCTCCCGGCTCCCTCAAGTCCACTTCACTCCCCGTCTTCTGATTTAGATGAACCACGCTGCAGATAGACCATGCACCGTAGTATACTTTGCCCTGATCGGCGACACCCCGGCCGCTGCCACATCGAGAAAGTCCAGAGAGGCCGCGCGGCTTGTCAAATCCCCCACCATTCTCGCAATAATGCATCCTGCTGTCATGGAGTGTCGAGTGACCTTTAGGCTACTACTCCGAAGCTGATGCGCGACGTTCAGTAAAGCTTCAAGAGGTGGAAGATTATTCACAATCCAGAACAGTTAAACAATATATAGATAAACAGCCCACCTGCGCCGAAGATGCCTCCTCCCATAGTCCCACAAACCCAAGCCATGTGTATGTCTAGCAAAAAGAGAAGAAAGATGAAACACCGGGGTATATACACTGCTATCAAGCACACTTAATCGCACACACCTCCTTCACAGCCATTCTCCCATAGTCTCGCGTGGGAAGCCCGCTCCTCCTGCAGGCGGTGGTTGCCCTCCTCCTTGCGCGCCACTATTACTAGGATGCGACTCGAAATCCCGCATCATCTCCTCCCACTCGTTCCACTGCATGCCAAAGTCTTCTGGCGCTCCAAATCCTGCTCCGAGCATGGGGTCGAGCTCGCCGAAGGCCTGTGGGTCCTGGCTATCGAAGCCGATGCCGTTTGCCGCTGCAGTAGTGGTGTTGCCATTCGGGGCATGGGCGTTGGAAATGCTACCACTCATGCTCGTGCTTCCCATGTTATTCATAGGCCCCCAGATGTTGTTGGTCTGCGCGCTTGGCATGGCATTGCTGGAGCCGTAGTACTGTTGGTGGTTATTCGTACCAGGCCAGTCGTGCTGGAGTCGTGGATGCAGAGGATTGTACTGTTGTTGCTGTTGAGGCTGTGGTAAGGGTATCTGGTTACCTGGCATAGCGTAGCTGTTCAATCGTTGATTCGGCACAGCAGGCAGATTCTGCTCCACCAAAGAGCCGTTCGTGCGAGCAAAGGCTGTACTGTTGTAGGCAGAATGGTCGACTGCGTACTCTGGTTCTTCCGTTTTCATCTGCGAAAGCTCCGTCTCGTCGACGTCAACATCGCTTTCCTCGTCCTCGTCTGTGTCGACCATGGCGAGTGCATGCTCTCGGGCTGCCTTTGCTGTATCATACAGCTTACGGATCGGCTTCCACAATGTGTGCCCGTTCTTGCCGTCACCATTCTTCTGACCAAAGCTTTCAACACTCGCATTGACTGCTTGCCATGCTCGATCTACGAGTGGTCCGACTGTCCGTGTACGCAGTTCGGAAAGTAGTGAAGCTAGAGCATGGAATTGACTCCAATTCTGGAAGAGCCAGCCCCATTTGACGCGCATGCACTGCTCGTGAATAAGAAGAGCATACTCGACACTTTCAAGGGAAATGGTAAAGATTCGTTCTTTGGTCGCTCGTGAAAGACTTGCTCCCCGGTCCAGCCGGAGATAGGGATGAAGCAACGAGAGCCATTGTTTCGAGAAAATCATGCGCGTCAAAGTTGCGGCCAACCAATGGTTCTCATCCTGTGGATTGCAAAACTTGAAGAACTTATCCTCGAGATGTTTTTGACAGTCTTGGATCCATTTCTCTTTCTCCTGTAATGTAATGCCTATGCGTCGTTCCCCTGGTCTCGAGCGCATAGAGTTGATGACCACATCAAAGGCGGTAGAAGGTCGTGTGTGCAATTTGGCGTATAGCATAGCTGTGTTGTATCTGGTTATGCAGAAAGAGATGCTCGTGATGCCTTCTCTCTCTACTGGTGGCTTCGGCATTCGCGCCACAAGATCTTCGTCCTCGACGTTGAGTGGATACTTTGTATCAAATGAATGCTGTACAATCACAGGATCCCAGCCATGGTACTCAGCTGCTCTAATGTCGAGCGTCAAGATCTGCCACCACAGTCTCCTTCGAATCTCAATGTCCAGTGGTGAAATTGCAAAGTTTGATCCGTCCCTATGAAGGCCCATTGTGATTGCAATTCGACATGCTAGCCCACAAAGACTCCATATTACACGGGAATCCTCAAAGCGGCGTAAGGTGTAGAGGTAGATTATGAATGCCTGTAAAAGTAATATCTCTTCTGTAAATAACAGATGTGATCTTGCCAATGCTTGCTCCGTGGCCTGTCGGAACTTCTTCTGCAAAGTGTCTCGCGTTTCGCCCGTCTTCTGCTGAAGTTCTTCACTGGGCAACGCGCTGACTGCAGCGAAGTAGATTGCGAAGAGCAAAGTCTCTTCTGCCCTGGAGGCCTTGCTTGGGTCTCTCATCAATTCGAAAATCAGCTTCTGTGCTGTTGGTACATGCAGCATTCTCATCAGTGGATCATAATATTCTAGGTATGCTTGCCAATATTCTCGGATGAGGTTCGGCGGTGGATGTTGTGACTGGAAATCAATCATGCCTGTACCATTGAATAGGTAATTGTGAGTTCCTGGCGAGTTCATGACATCTGTCATGGGCGAAGGCGCATCGAGTTCCTCTTCCGAGTCCTCGTCCAGGATCTGCTTTAGATCTTCGACCTGTGTATATGCTTAGCAATCTGCGATGCCCCGACTGCGAAAGGGTTGGTTACCTCATTGCTTAATGCTGCCCAGAACCTGTTATTTACATATCTCGACCGGCCTTTCTCGTCAATCACCAGCCGGCCGAAGCTTTCGCTCAGAGAGCTTGTGTTAACATCCCCAATGACCTCAGTATCCGTTCCCGGCTCATGTTTCACTTGCGCACCGGAACTGCTGCCTTCTTTGTCATTACCCGACGGCTCGCCCTCTTCGTCATCGACCTGCACACCGAGGCTGTGCACTACGCCTTCGAGCCTGCGAAGACGTGCCAGGAGCTCTCCATCTGGCGGTTTCCGGGGTCTCCGGGGTGCTCTTCCTGGTGCGGGGAAGATGCAGTCGATGTGCGCCTTCTGGCAGTTCGAGCAAGGATACAGCTTGTTACAGCGCACTTTGCGTCTTCGACAGGTCACACATGATCGCGGGTTGAGCACTGCGCCGGCAGTGCTGCCAGCAGTAGATGCAGGTGTCGACGTTTGTGGTGGAGGATGTGGCGGATTCGGCGCATTGGCAGTAGGTCCAGCGAGCACATCATTGTGATCGGCCATTGTCCACACGACTGCTGTTACCGGCTGGACAGGAAATGACAACGATGGGATGGCAGTGCACGGCTTTGCCCATTGACCATCCTGCAGCTGAAGATGAAGGATGAAGATGTTGAAGTTGAAGTTGACTGCGTCGGCATTACGAATGAACGATATGAGGTATGCTAATGGCGGTTTTGTGGCTTGGCACCCCAGATTAGATTACGCGTAGGTCTGGAGTTAAGATCAACGCCCGCAAACACTTCAGTTGGGTATGCAACACAACCATCATCATAGGGTATATATGTAGTCATCTTCAAGCTGGTGCATGACGCTAGTCTCCAGAACTTCGACACAAAGAACCGCAGCTGTCCCAGGCAGCGATCAGTTCCAAGGTCGAGGTTAGCACTCCATTGATGATTTGCCCAGAGGTCTCCTCCTCCGTGACCGGCCCGACCGGCTGCCCTGACTGTCCTCCCTTAATTCGCATCTACGAACTCGTCGACCTCATCAGTGATAGAATCCTGCCTCTGTACTCGCGGTGCAGCAACGTCATGAACGTCGACTCTCTGTGAAGGCGCAGTAGTGTGAGCTGCTTGTCTGAATGCGCTTGATGTGGAAGACGCGCGTGTGGAGGAAGATGCGAAGGCAGAGGATCGTGATGGTGCGAGGGATGCTGCTGGATGTTGCTGAGGTGCGGGAGCGCTTTGTTGCGCGTGTGATGAGGCCTGCTTACCCTGACCCTGCATTTGGCTTGCTGGCACGACTGGTGCAACAGACAGGATCTGGGAAGTTTGCTCCTTAGGTGTTCGTCCGGTGCTGTCACACAGAATGTTAGCAATTAGCTCCGGTTCGGTAATTGAAGAGCTTACATGTCGGCGTTGATGATCCAGTCGAGACCACCCTCACCGTCCTCTGGCTCCCCGGGACCGTCACGGACGCGACGGAACAATCTTGGCTGCCAACCTTCCTCGCCGCCTCTTCTCGCAGCTTCTTCTCGTTGCATGTCTTCTATCTTTGTCTTCTCGTCTGTCGCAGCATTCTGGTCCCGTCGTTTCAGCGCTGCTGTACACTTCTGCCATAGACGCTGCGATTCGTGGTCTTCTTGCTCCTGAATAGGACGAGCAGATACTGGTGTTTCTCGTGCATGTGTTGCGTCGAATAAGACAGTCTTCTTGCCGCTCTGTGAAGTGTCAGTAATCCGGCTTCGTTATGCTGGACTCGTGCACTAACGTGAAGATCTTTCATGCTCATTTCTCCATTCCAGAAACCTGACAGTTCAAAAAGCTTCTTCTGTGTTCTCGAATCCTTGATGAACCCTCCAATCTCATCGTAATGGCCACCAACCCAGCCCTTTGTCTTGAACTCAATGTCTGCTTCTAGTCCGGATTCTGGGCACTTGACCAAGCTGTGATCACCAAGCTCATACTTCATTTTTCCAAATAGTACACCGCGTGCATACATGTTAGGCTGAGTGACAAAGCTAATACAGCTGTCAGCATTCAAGATACGTCCCCAGTTCACTAAGATCCTCACTATCTCTCATTGCGATTTGTGAATCGCATGATCGCCAAGCCTTCCATCATACTGGCAGCAGAATTTCCCAAGAACTTCCCGCGAGGCTTCAGGGTGCCGTCAATGCGGATGTGATGCTCTGGGCACATGTAGAAGTAGCTGGACTTGGGAGGATGATGTGATGTCTGTTCCGAGATGTAGTATCCCCGTGTGCCATCTTGATAGTCCCAGTATCCGTAGAAAACCTCGCCAAGGATGGGGTTGAGGGGCTTCTTCACACCACTATAACAATGATCAGCTGCCTTTCAATATCTTGTGATGCACATTCAAGTGCTCACGGTGGTTTGATGTGCCAGCCACTTAGATAGAATTTGACGACTGACACGAATCGCTGTGTAGGATCGTCTATATCTGGCATGGGCAGCATGATTTCAGGATGCGCCATAAAACTGTCGTTCATGTCAGCGCTGGAGATTGGACGATATCTTCAGACGAGCATTACTTCGTGATTCGTTCCAGCATAGATCGAGGTTCGAGGAAAAAGGTTGGCAGCGTGACTCTACTGAGGTCGGCTCCAGGTCGTAATTGGGAGATTATGTGGGAGAGTACTGAACTGATCAATAAAGTGGTCGCTTCTGTTGTCACGATAAAATATCTTACTGCTGCCTTGCTCTTCATCAACGGTCATCTCATCGTCCCCAGTAACATTGTCAGGATTTCCGTCAACCGAGCTCCTAGGCTCGCCTGTATCTTGTTTCAGTATATAGCACTGTCTTATGTTGCTTCGCATGCTTGTGCCATGCTTGGATGACTCACTCGCTTTGGAGCTCCGGCGACCAGAATGGAGTCCAAGATTGACCATGATGAAGGGATGAAGCTAGATGCTGAGGCGGCGCAAGTCTTAATGCAGTCTGTGTGGATCTCAAGGTAGCAGCGCAGTACTCGTCGAATCAGAGGAACGCGAGGGATGCCTTGAACGAGACGATGCAAATCAAATGTATGAGAACTAGGGTCAGCTTTCGATCGCGGTAGTCATGCGCGGTCTTGTTTATGCTAAAAGAATAAGTAAAAGGTGAGGTGAGGTAAGAAAGGTTACCGTGTAAAGGATTGGCTGCGCAGATGCCAAGAATCGACGTCATGCATCAACTTGCTTACAGTTGAGGGGTCTGCGGACTACTCGCATCAGTGTGGGAGTCCTCCTCTCGACTCTCACGGCACCAAACGAGCAGGATTTGGCATGCTGATTGTATTTGTTTGCTACGTATCAAGGGGTTCTACTTCCGGCTTCCTCTCGCTCTAGTCAACTGTGCCGTGCGTCTCTTTGTTCTCCAAGTCGGATCCATCCAATCGCAATGTCGGCCGCAAGTCCAGCACGGTATGTTCACCTCTTCGACATTGGCACATCGCCTCCTGTGACTTCCTCAATGAACTTTGGATCCGGATCATATAGCATGACGTGAAAGTGTTCCAGCGCATGCACAGACTTAATCGCGGCCCAATTCTTGAACCAGATGACCTATAGTCGAGACGGATTGATGTCAGCATTTGTCCCTCACGCTGAATAGTAGTGTAACCTACCTCTTTCGACCCAGATGCACGTCTGAACGTCTCGTCGACGTAGGCTTCAGTCTCTGCACGCGCTGCGTCTGTCAAGTCGCTGGTCTTTTGATCCTCTTCGAACGCGAACTTCACCCACACAACTAGGTGCACGATCTTATGGTCAATACCATATGGCCAGTCATTGTACAAGATCTTGAGGTCGCCTCACAATAGTTAGTCTGATGTTCTCAGCTTCGAACAGCGTGACATACTGGGTTCCCGAAATGGACCAGCTCGAGGGGTGGTATCTGTCCACTTCACTCTTTCTTTCATGATGAACTCTAGCACGGAGCCATGCGATGCTTTGATCTTTGCAAGGAAAGCAAGGTACCTCCTAAAGTCAGACGGCTGTCGCTTGAAAGCAGCGAGATCGTTTGTCCCTATGTTGCCATTAGCGCGATCCCATCGCTGGCATTGCCCTCCAACATACTGATAACCTCCTTCACGTCCTCCCACGACATTCTGTGAAATTGCTCATCTGGAACACTGAGTGATTTGCGATCAGGCGCACTGCAATTCACTAAGAATGCTGGGCACTCCTCCGTATGTTGCGATAGCGGCACATTGACATTCCAGTAGGGCGTTGCCTCTTGCGAGCTCATTGTCACTCAGAAGTGGACGGGAGTTCTTTCTGATTGCTCGAGGTTTCCGGAAGTTGCCTCAATCGACGATATAATCACAAGGACATGCACTCAAAGGCTCGACAGAAGTATATAACATCAGGGATTGCGGACAATATCTCAGGTGGAGGTGAATCTCAGGTGGAGGTGAATCTCAGGGGCACATGTACCAAAGAGGAGAATACAGACTCACAATCAGCATGGTCTAGATACTACATACAAGTCTCGAGGATCTCCTCCTAGTGAATATGCGACAGAACCACTACTATTCTCGGGGTATTCAGCCCTACTATATGTTACACCTTGCAGCATGTTCGCTCATACAGAACTTTTGACCCTTGATCCTTTCCTAATGCGCCCAGTCACTTTTCATGCGAGTATGTGTCCTTGATGAAGGGCCTTTCGTGCCTGTCGAATGCTCTTCACTTATCAGGTTGCTTAAAGCAGTAGTTCCAAGACTACAGGTGCATGGCTGTGGCAGCTCGAGTCGATGTGAAATGCTCAACCAGCCAGAATAGGACGGAAAGGCGCGAGGAGATATCGTTTCTGCCTTCGCTTCTCGATCCAGCGTTTGCTATTCCTTTGCACGACCTCGATCAAGCACCATCTTCCGCGCGTGCGATGAAGTAGGCTTTTGCCATTTCGTATGCTGACCTGAGATGATGTTAACACCGAAATGATAAAAACTCATTCCTGCCGAACACATACCAGCAAATAGCCGTACTTGGCATTGTTTGTAATATCCTTGGTCTCAATCCTGCAAAGAAACCTCCCCATCCATTCCGTTGCTTGATGATCTTCGCTGCTTGAAGCAGCCCGCTGGCATTCCGAATCTCAGCATCCGTCACGGTACCTCGAGTCTGTAGTAATGTCTTGATGACATCCAGCGGTGTCGTCACCGCAGCTGCCGCGCCTCCCGCTAGGCCACCGGCAACGCAATGTGTCATTGGGTCGTACTTTTTCGAAGGGTTCATAACTCGGGATAATGATTCGTATGCCATAAACTGTGCAGCGGTGAAAGGAACGGTCATGGTGAGTGTTGTTGGGTAGGAGATGTAGAAAGCCCTAAGCCCCTCTGTTCTGTAAACTGTTCGTGCGCATTGCGCAATTGACGTGTATACTGAGCCGTGGACCTGCATGCGTTGCTTGACCACTATATTGTTGTGTCAGTAAAACCATCAGCCGCCAGACCACTACCGACTGAACATACCGTCGAATGGGTTCATCAGCGCATCACTAGCTATCGTTGCGGCTGCTCCACTTGTTGCTATCATCTGTCTTCAGTCTACGGTCACAGAGTGGTGCCAGCGCGAATTCATACCAGCTGCCAATGGATGATGCCCCTCCCCCTGGTTGCCGCCCATCGCTTGCTTGACTGCTTCATATGTTGCGAAATATACTGCGTGAGCCGGTCCTGTTTACCGCGTCAGATCTTACTTCACAACTGCCTCGCTCCTGTCATACCTGCGCCCACTATCACACTCGAGATCCCTCGCCATAATGCTCCAACTCCTTCTACTCTTGATATTGTTGCGATTGCGTTGGACACGCCCGTATATACTGCGGCCGGCGTAGGACTGACGACTTGCATGCGAGTCTGTGGCCCAGGTTAGTATTGTAGATTCTTGATGTTGCTAGCCAAATGGAAAGCTGACTTTCAAGACATCTATTGGGTACATGACAGTGTGTTCCTGCGCCGTATCAGCATCTTTGAGCCGGCCTCTTGTGTGTCGTGACGAAACATACTGCAATACCTGCGAATGCGCCGGCGGTCATATTCGCCGCAAGCGAGAAAGTGGATGGGAGGCCCTCATAACTGAGAACGATCAGCTGCTGTTCACGCTGTCCATGCTGTCGCGGCAAAATGCGCCCAGGCGAGCATACTCATAATCTTCTTCCTCGATCAGCGTCCGATCGACGGTGGCCATTGATACCGCCACAGCTATAGTGTTCTCCTACGCCGAGTCTCGTTCGGAGTAGATCTCTCCTTCCCTAAGCACCAGAGAACCGACAGGGCAAACACAAAGGCAGCGTTGGAGGGTGAGTGTAAGTTGTCGTTTGGGATCTAGGCTGCGGGAACTTTATTTGATGACGCCGCGGATCAGATCAGATAAACCAGGATCATCACCACCACCTCAGGGCGCCACATTCGCATCTCACATCTACGACATAATTTTATCATGCATTTACTTCATAATCGGGCTATCTATTCCTTGTACACTTACACCTCGTCAAGCCGCCAGACCCTCATGCTCGCCCGCTGCCACTAGGGCTCTAGGCTCAAGGTGTATGAAATGATCGGCTAACCGGCTCCAATTCTTGTGAACCACCACGAGATACTGGCAAGGGTGATGTCCACTCCGTAAGCCTCAGATCTTCTCACGACCTTCTAGCAGATGCATTTCTTGTAGTAGCGAGGGAAAGTTACAACATCGCGAATGTTGTTTACGCCGGCAAGATAGCCGAGTAGCCGATCAAAACCGAGCCCAAAGCCGCCGTGAGGAACGCTGCCATATCGCCGAAGGTCCAGGTACCATTGTAGTCCAGCTTCCTCCTTCTCGTCATGGGTGCCATTGAGAGTGTCCGGTTCCGACATGTCTCCAGAGTTAGGCTTCGCCAGTCCCTTGGCCGCCATCATCTTTTCCAGCTCTTCCAGTCTGTGCTCGCGCATCGAACCACCAACCACTTCGCACACGTCTGGCATCAATAGATCCCAGCAGGCGACTGTCGGAACTTGCCCGACTCCAGAGCTAGACTTCGCTCCTGACGGAGCCATGTAGAACGGCTTGATCTCCTTTGGGTAATCTGTCACAAAGACTGGACCTCCCTTACCTACTGTTTCCGCAATGTACCTCTCATGCTCTGTATCGAGCCCGGATGTTTCATCTGGAATCTCATCGAAGCTTGCTTTCGCCTCTTGAGCATCCTTGGAGATATGCTGGCATGCCTGGTGATACGTGATCCTGGGCCACGTACCATGCAGTATCGTATCCCACCGCGTCTTAAGTCCATCTGAGTCGACATGATCGCTCTCTGTGTTTTGTTTGCCGCTGGCCAGGAGCTCATGTCCGATCCTGGAGCCAACAACTCGTGCTGTAATATACTTGACCATATCCTCGATTATATCCATGATTTCGTTGGCATCGTCCACGAAAGCCATTTCGGCTTCTAGCATGTAGAACTCGCTCAGATGTCGTGCAGTATCACTCTTCTCTGCTCTGAACGTCGGCGACAGAGTCCACACATTCTTGACAGCCATAGCAAGTGCTTCGAGATGCAGCTGGGAGGATACAGTCAGATACTTAGTGGTTCGGAAGAATGTCTCCGCATGATTTTCTGGCATGGTTTCCTGCGGTGATGAAATACTTTGTAATTCTTTCGGGGCTTCGATCATGAACACTTCTCCAGCGCCCTCACAATCAGAAGAGGTGATGATAGGCGGGTGCACTTGCACAAACCCTCGCTCATCAAAAAAGCTCGTCAGGCTTGCAATGACTTGAGAACGGAGTCGTAGAAGAAGTGCATTGTACGGGATACGTGGGCGAAGGTGCGGCACTGTACGTAAGAATTCCTGACTTTGGTACTTTTTCTGTATGGGGCTGCCCTGCATGTATAGATCAGTATGTGAGGTCGTGAAGGATATGCGACCTCGGACATACAGCGGCATCATTTTGACCTAGTACCACAACTTCGGTGGCTTGTAGCTCCCTTGCCTGCTTCTTGCCTGATGGTGATTGCGTCCACCGGCCGATGACGGAGACGGCTATACCAGTGGACAGACTACGATACTATTAGCGCTGCTGCTCACATTGCACACGACCGGTTGTTGTGTACTTTTCTGCCTGCTCAGGCTGAAGCACAGCCTGCAAGGGTTCGAGCGATGAGCCATCACTTAGTGCTGCGAATGCGATTTTCTTTTGTTTCCGTACGGACTGCACGAATCCATGCACAGTCACAGTGGCTTCATCACGGTCACTTTCAAGCACATCAACCAGTCTTCGAGACTTATTCTGTGAGTAATGTCTTATCACACGGCTCGAGATCTGTAGGTGATTTGTAGCATGGCTCACTCGGTGTCCAAGGCAAAGCATGTTCTAGTGACACTGATAGCATGAGGCAAGAATTGAAACGCGCACGAAATGTTTGTGACGGGTAGTGGCAGGTGTTTCACAAACGTCTCAGCTCAACCCACTCAGCTACATAGAAGGACGGTGACGAGAAACCATGCCATGTCGATGTTCATGTACGTGTTTGCTACTCTACTCTTACATCATTGTATAAGGGTCATTTGCTCTCCTGACCCAACCCGCCGACAAGCTTCTACATTGAGCCTGACCTCATACACTATGCCATCATTCTCGGACCACAACCAATTCATGCCTACGCATGCGTCCGCGGCAGTGCACTCACTATACCTGCTCTTTTCCTCAGTACGCGCCGCTCGGCCTTTCGTGGTGCAGTACGCACATACGCGCACGACACCAACTCAACATGAAAGCTACCCATAGTCTTGGCAAGCCAGTGGACTCTGCTCGCCTCCAGTCCTCGTATAAATGCCGTACACAGTGGCCATGGTATCGCAACATGATGAAAGTCTGAACTGGCAGAAGTACCCAAGACCAGACCGACTTGACCTGCCGTAGGCATGTGCCCGAAGAGTGAGATTTCCGTCACAATATGTATGCATCCTTTACCAGAACTTCCATACAGGTCGCTCGCCTTGAGCCTGCTCCACAGGTACTGCACCCTGCGCAGCCAGTTTCGCCAGTTGTGCTTCGCGATTGGCGTCTGCTACCCGCTTTTGCTTGAAGTAAAGAATCTAAGGGCTGTCAGCACTCATCCTGTTGCAAAGATACACCACGGCCGTGCAGCGCAACATGATTCAAACTTAGTCTTAACATACCCAGCTTGTGGCACAGTCCTGCTCGTACTTTGCATTCTCCGTTGGGCAGTTCTTCAATGCTGCATCGCCTTCCTTAACCGCATCCAGGATATTGTTCTTGTCCAGGCATTTGAAGTATGTGTCCCGAGCATCCCAACACGCTTTCCGCTCATTGCGCTTCATTGGTGTGTATGTGCCATCTAGAGATGTGGCCTCCTCTGGCTTCTTCTGCTCGGGGGATGAACCGAACCAGCCCATCTTTGTGTTATGTGATACGTGTGTGGAGGTGAGACTCAATCAGTCGAAGTGAGATTCAGCAGTGACCTGTTAGTAGTATAGCAACAGACAGCAGTAGTGTACGATGGTGATAGCTATAATGTTTTCGCCGCTTGACCAGATGAACATGACATGTCTGACAAAATAAAGGTCGAGTCACGTGCAACGGAGATCTCTGGACGTCAACCTCAATGGCTACTACTGGACAACGAAGCTATCCTGCTCAAAATCACCCTTCTCTCCAGCCATCCGCAACCATGTTTCTCGCACGCTCCGCCGCCACAATCGCCCGGCGCACCGCCTTCCAGACACCTGTTCGAGCTTTCAGCGCCGGTGTCGCTCGCTGTACGTGCCAGAAGAGATCTGATCTTGCACAACCGCTCGCATAAGTTGAGGGCTGGCAACACAAAACTAACACATCATCGCACGATGCTCAGGTGAAGCGAAGGTGCAACCCGGTCACGGCACCACCACCAACATCCAGTCTGCCCCCAGCGGCAAGCGCAACATGGACAAGCAAATCGAGGGTACGACTCTATGAGCACATGTGCAGGCTGTGGCCTTCGCATCTTAGCTACTGCCGTTGCCATCTGTCATGAGGTTTTCAAACATAGGACTAACTCAACACCGCCATGTAGAAATCCAGTCCGAGGCCGACCTGATGCCCGAGGGTGCCGCGCCCGGCACCGTCCCCACCGACATTGAGCAGGCTACCGGTCTTGAGCGTCTCGAAATCCTCGGAAAGATGCAGGGAATCGACATCTTCGACATGAAGCCGCTGCCCTCGGACAGAATGGGAACCGTCAAGGAGCCGGTCATGATTAAGAGTTTCGGCGAGGAGCAGTACTGTGGGTGCACGGGTATTCCATCAGACACACATCACGTCAAGTGGCTCACTGTATGTTCTGCTCAGTTTCTTGTCTTAAGCTCGTGATGATGAGCCGCAAGCAATCGGAATTTCGCAAACGAACGACAAGCTGACAACGAAAATCACAGATTTCCCGCGACCGCCCTCTCGGGCGCTGCCCCGAATGCGGCTGCTGCTACCAGATGGAGTATGTCGGCCCTGAGCACGTCCACGAAGCCCACCGAACCGAGCCCGAACCCGTAAACTTCTCCGACTTCATTAAGCCAGATTACTACTACCGATGAGCGTGATATGGGGACAGGAAGGTTGATTCAAGGCTTGGTTGGTTTGTCAGACAAGACGGGGTCTTGTGTTTGGGACGAGCGGGAAAGTGACGATGTACAGTACAGACAAATGACGACGATGTGACCATCAAACTCGTGAATAAGCAGCAGGATTTTGCCCCGACAGTGTCGGTACACTATCCTAGGAAATCCTGGGATAGTGCCGGCTTGGACTCATGTTCAAGTATAGTCTTCCTTGTCAAGATGAATGTGACCACCTGGAGAAGAGTGAAGACGCATGAAGCTGATACTGATGAGAAGTGATTCGTAAACATTCAATCTATTCTACAGGAGAGCTGTCCGTGTACAACACAAAACCGCACAACCCGAAACATAATTTCATTGCCATTCCCATGCATCAGCAAAAGCCGTGATGATCCATCAACGCGAGCATGTCCAAACCATAACAAAGGAGGGTCATTCAGCTGTTGTGCCGTCTTCCACATTCATCCATGTCATGTCGATTTCGTGTCACATTGTCATTCATGCTGCCGTTAGTCTTCATGTCCAAAACGCCAGTCTGTTCCCCTTTCAGTTCCAAACTCCGTCGAACCACTCATTCCCCAAGAATCCACCATCTGCAGCGTCGTGATCTGTGGTGCCACAGTCCATCATGTCAGAGCCCATCATGCCAGCAGCAAAGATGTCGGGCTCGCCAAACTCGGAAAAGTCAGTGTCCGGAAGAGACGGATAAGCCACGTTGTCGAGCGACATGTTGGGCACATCGCTGTTGGGCATGCCGTCGAAGTGAGTTGGAAGAGGAGCATACGGGTCTTCGTAGTCAGTCATGGCGGCGTCGGTGTATGAGGGTGACTGGTACAAAGTCTCGAATTGCGTGCTTCCGTCCATCATCATCTGGTCTTCGCTGCAGGCAAAGCTTGGGTCAATCGCTTCGTGAGCAGGACTGGAGGTGAAGGGACCGAAGTTCTGAGGGAGATAGCCACCAGCCAGAGCGGGAGAAGCATGCTGGCGGGCGAACATTGAAGGCGTGTTCGTGAGCTGTTGTCCTGGCCTCATTGCGTACTGCCAAGGTGAAGAGACACCTCTGGGCATGGGCACCTGACGGCGCATGAAAGGCTGAAGTGCAGCATGTCCAGCACCGAAGGGTGTTGAGCTACGAGCCCTGATTGGCGACTGATGCATCATGGTAGCTCGCGTGTATGGTGAAGTCGTCATTGCACGCTGCAGCGGAGGCATGCGCATGCGACCACCAGCCATCATGGGCGCTGGGCGAGGTTGGACGTGGTAGGGAGCCGGACTCGCAGACATGGGTGTCGCAGAGCGCATGCTGTTGCTGCCGCTCTCGAAGTAAGCCGAATCGTAGCCGCTGTCGCTGTTGGGAATCACTGGCGAAGGAGTCGGAGATCGTTCAAAATTGTCTGAAGAAGGATTGTCGAGCTTGTAGTAGTTCTTGCGGTGAGATTTGTGGCGCAAATTGTATGACTTTCGGGTGGTTCTCTCGTCGGATGAGTCAGAATCCTCATGAATGCTCGGCTTCGATCTCTTTGCCGGTTTCTTGGCCATTGAACGCTTGCTTCTGCCGTGGCGGTGCAGAGTCCTTTTTACAAGGACAGGGCTTTCAGACTCCTCATCATCACTGGATTCGATTCTGCGCTTTTGTGTGCGGAATCTTGTGGTCGGCTTCACTCCCTTGGTGAGAGCAGAATCTTTGAGATGCCAAATAGACTTCTTGCCCTCATCGTCCATGCCTGGTATTTTCGAACCTTTGATGAATGCCTGAAATCTGTCAGCTAATTGAGATAGAAATTGAAACCAGGTTTCCATCTGCTCACATTGTTCAGGGACAAGTTGTGTCGGACACCACACTCCCAGCCTTTCTTTTGTGCCCTCACGGTGTATCTGGAAACCCACTTGTAGATAGCCTGCAAAGATAACTCGTGATTTGGCGCGTCCAAGAAACATTTCAACAGCAGTTTGTTCCAAGTGCCGACAAGCTTGTTGTTCTTGTCATATGTCAAACCATCGTCGTGTTGATGAGATCGTGAGACAGGAACTTCCTCCGTCATCAATTTGGGGGTATTGTGGTGAGTACTAAAAGGTGTTGCGGTCGAGGAGCTATCTTCGTATTCCATGGAAGGCATGGCAACAAGACTTGGAGAATTCATTCCCAGCAGAGAGCCTTCACAGAGGGGCTCATGCGGACTGATTCTCATGCCGTTGTCGAGAGAAGTACTTCGATCCCAGCCGAGCTTGGGAAATGGCTGTGGAGGCGGAGGGTATGAGCTGCAGCGACTCATGTTGTCGTGGCTGGCAGATGAGAGATCGATGGTGGTGTGAGTCACCATCGGACTTCCGATGATGTCGTCGTGGGAGGTGAAATTGTTGTCGAAGTGTGTGCAAATGAAGTCCTCGGGGCAGGATGGATCGAAAGGCATAGCCTGTACAATCCTTGGTGGGACTGGACAAGGGAAAAGTGTAGAAGGAGTATGTGAAAGACAAAAGTCACTGTGAACGAAGGGAAGGATGATTGTTGTTGTTACTTGTTGTTATGGAGTTTAGATCGTCGTTCTGGACGACTACAGCCAGGCTTTTATGTTTGTGAGGGCCAGATACCCCGCCAGTGTCTATGTCTGAAACGCTCCATCAGCGTGCAGCATTGTCTGCTTAGCGCTGCATATGCATGAGAGTGTCGTTACAGCCGTAGTGGTATGCAGGACGGCTTGAAAGCAAGCGTCCTGAAGCTAATGCAGGTTGTCACACCACAGTAA
>Ga0268246_10000473_pt1 | contig 17237 bp, 24 predicted proteins | sample AgamicOrSfe_FD_200242 | JGI IMG/M metagenome (GOLD analysis project Ga0268246, IMG submission 200242) | Agave microbial communities from Guanajuato, Mexico - Or.Sf.e (v2) (version 2) | ecosystem: Host-associated > Plants > Phyllosphere > Phylloplane/Leaf | place: Guanajuato, Mexico | collected...
CTCTACTACATTGTTCGCGCTCAGATGTGCGTGCGAGCTGTGGCCTTAATCGTACGGATTATATTTGCGCCAGAATTAGGTACTTTCACTGGAACAACATTACAACGTCGGATATGGTGTATCGGCTAGCATCGCCCGCTCTCATTCCAAGAGCATTATCACCGGGCAGAGCCGGGTTCAACTCCCGGTATCCGAATATGTACCATTTCATTTCTGCACTTTTTGTCCCCTGGAGGATGTTTCACATCTTGAAACACATGAGGATCGACATAACGATGGCCTCAACTTTTGGTACTTTAGACACTGACATTACCGAACTGCCTACAATGGCTAAAAGAGATCGATAAGAGGAGGAAGAGCACGTTCTGATCGTCTATACAGGCATTAACAGGGAGAGTAACTTAAGCAATCGAGACCTCATATAAGCAAGCACACCTGCCTGAAGGGTACGGCCGACGGCGAGCTTGAGCAAGAAGCACCTGTTCTCGTTCTCAATTATCGTACTAATACCAGCACCCCGCCACGCCACACTTGCAGCACTTGGCAGTACTAATGATGCACCAATACCAGCTCCGGAGGCCGCTGCATTCGTAATTCTTCTTCCCTTATCCCGCTCACGATCGCCATTACAACTCCCTTCGTCATCACCACCACAACCACAGACTTTCACAATCATGACCACCCTCATCACGCTCAATCACAAGCACTCCCATTCACAAGCCTTCTGCCTCACCACCTCTCGTCACATTCTCGTCCTCCGACCCGCCATCACAAGACGGACAATACGTCATATCCGGCGCGTCTCTGCAGATGCTACAGCCGCCGCGTCGAGGTGCGCACAGATAGGTGGCAGCCGCGATGAGGATCCCGATGGCGATGAGGTCGAGGGTCGTGAAGTGGATGCCAAGGACGGACATTGCTGTAGAGAGAAGGGAGGTCCACGGGGTGGCGTCGTGAGATGGATTGCGTGTGGTGGGGAAAGACTGGTGAGGTGTGTGGAGAGAGGCTGTAGTGGAGAAGAGGATGGAAGTGTGGTAAGGACGTAGGTGTTGTGAGACTGTTGTGTACTGTGCGGTCCTGCAGACTCGAATGTGAAGGAGTGCTGGAGGCAGGACAATAGGATGGCCTGGAGTGAAGTTGGCTACACTGGTGATGCAATCACGAGAGGTGCGAGCAAAGTCACCATTGCACTCTTTGATACGGTGGCAGATATGCTGCGCGGCGGTGGGCTCGTTGTTGTATTGTCATCACTCCTGTCATATGTGCAGCCTCGTTGGCCTCAGCCTCGTTCTTTCTGCACTTGATGCCGAGCTTGGCATGATTGCTGTTGCACTTGCTGGGGAAAATAATCCTTCGACTACGGGCAACAGGCTGAGTATGTTCCGTGGTCCGTATGTGTACGGAAATCACCTGCGAACATGTTGGGAAGTGGCATGATTCGAAGTATAATGGGAGGTCCCCGGCTGAGTGGCAGCCTGAGGACCTTTGCTGGATATACGGTCACGTGACATGACCAGATCGGGCACGGCAAAGCGAATGAAAGAGATCGCAGGCGTATATTCGTCGAATCTCACATCAATCTTTGTGGGTGCCTTATGTACCTTACAATTCAGACAGTATCCCAAAGCTGTTCTAGAACTACACCTCATGGCATGGTCGGACACCATGTCCAAGCTGTACCCACGTTCCATATCCTATCCAAGCATGTCTCGAAGCATGCTTGCCATCCGACTCACGACTCCTGCGACCACGTTTTCCAGGCCGTCCTCATGTTTTTCCTGCAACATGGCTTTGAGGACGTCATCGACACACTGACTTGCAAGTCTAACACACTTCGGTGCTTGTGTCAGACCTCCAAGCCACTTCTGTTTCTTCTGTTTGCTCAGCTCCACAGTCATCATGCCGTGCCAAGGTATTCCTGGAGAGCATCTGCAATCCTTTTGTCGGACTCCATGAGTTCTCTCTCATCATTTCACAGCAACCTTCCTTCTTGCAGCGTAAATGTCAAGCCGCCTTTCCTCTGGGTCAAGCCGAGCTGCGCTGCTTCAATTGCCACGTGGTGTCGAGATGTTGACTCTGGCCATGCCTCGCATCAAAGAAAGCATCTCATTGATGTCCGCACGCATCTCATTGATATCCTCACGCAAAGACACCATGGATCTCTCGAGGACCCCGACCCTGCTCGTGACACTAGGCATGATCAATGGATGGCCATTGATGTGTTCAGGGATGCTCGGCATTTGTATCGTGGTGTCAGGCAGCTGCTCGGCCTGGGCCTGAATGTTGCCGGCTGTATTGGTGGTCGTCGCGCCACGATCGTCTTCCGCAATGTCATCACGGCTTGACTGGGCTCTAGGGGTCGAGGTGTTCGGGTGGTCGAAGATGCCAGGAGGCGTCTGGGCTTGGATCGTGGCGAGAGTATTGGCTAGAGTACCACTGATGAGCTCCTGGACTGCTGCTTCACAACGCGCATTAATCCCAGGTTGCAGCTTTTATAGTTCTGTCTTTGCGAGCCGAGAAGGGACATTCTCGTCTCCCTGGACCTACGCGCTTGGCGAGGATGTCGGTGTCGAAGGCAGGCCCGGTCAGGGACTTGAGCTCTTTTGTGGCTGTGGATGTTCGTGTAGGTTTGATACAGAGCGAGATATTGCTTCGAGTGACTTGCGTGTGGCTGTGAAGCAGGAGGTTAGTGAGACTGGATTATGATATTCGCGACATATCTTGACTTACCTGGCTGAGCAAGTTCAACATAACCGCTGAGTGGGTCTAGCAATGACATGCTCGTTCCTGATGGTATGCCTGGAAATCGTCCAGACTTAATGGAAATGACAGTGTCGCGAGGCAGGCTAAAGTGCTTGAAGACACAATGGAACGTAGGCTGTGGGTTCAGAGAAGAAATAGCCAAGTAGTCGCCTATTGCCTGGTGAGTATCGAGCATGTAAGTATAGAAGACACGATCTTACAGTCCTGTACTGCATGCCCCTGGGCAGCTCGAGCTCGATATGTCTGTCTTCAGAAGCATCCTGCTGACTTGTCTTGATATTCTTCATCACTTTAGCCTGCTGGACATTCTGTCGCAAGCTTGCACTTCTAGCTTCGGTTTTGATATCCAGGACAAACTCCTCGTCTTCCACAGAATTGTTCTCTCCATACTTTTGGGTGATGGCTTCCCAAAGGCTAGGCTCCCAATTCTCAAACTCGCTTGTGATTTGGTTATTTGCGGCATCTGTGGAGCCCATAGGTAGAAGTCTTGTTGCGCCAAGTGACTCCAGAGCTTGATCGACTTTCTTTGGGATGGCGTGGAACGTTTTGCTCCAATCTGAATGTCCGCAGCCGAACGTAGCATACTTGACATCGTTCATAGCTTTTCCGTCAAGGCTGCGCATCCATAGGACGAAGCGAGCTACGTTGTCAGGTGGCTCACCTTGGAGACTTGCTGTGATGATGACAACGGGCTGTTTCTTGGGCATTCGCTCTCTCACAGCTCCCAGCTCGCGGACTTCTGCTGTGAAGCCATGCGCGGCGGCATCAGATACAAGACCCTGGGCAAGTGCTTGACGTGTGCCGCTATTAGATCCGTAGATCATGGACATTGGCTTTGTATTGGCACGATACCGCCAAACATCAAGTGTTCTAGGTGTACCGGTGTCGATACCTGGCCGTAGCGCTGCAATGCATCTTGAAGTCAGCTGTAGGCTTGATCGTGAGAGTCTGCTTGATCCTCAATCGGTATGCTTGCACGAAGCTGAACGTGAACAACTTGAGAAGTGTTGCGATGGCCAAAAGAGCTTCCTGGATTGCAAACAGACGACCAATACACCTACGCATGTCGGAGCCAAAGGGTTTCCAAGCATTTTTGGGGGGTTTGTTAAAGTTCTCATCAAGCATTCGCTCGTGACGGACTTCGTCAGCATCGTCTCCGTAGACTAGGGGATCTCTGTGTGTCTGAGGCAAACTCAGGATGGTTACGCCATCTTGTGGTAACTCATATGCTTTGTCGTCGCTGTCAATCACAACGGAGCCACCGCCTTCCTTGGGAGTTACTGCAAATCCAGGAGCGGTCGCTGATAGCCTTAGTGTCTCCCGGATACACGCGATCAGGCGAATTTTTAAGCAGGTAGATTCTTGGCGGGAGGGGCTGACTTGGTCTCATCACATAATGCATCATCGAGAGCGACACTGTTCACGAGGATTGGTTCACGACCAGCGATTCGCAGTTTTGCAGATCTCCCCGTACGTCTCCCAGATGTCCCTTAAGCTGTCTGCTGAGGTATCTGCATCGAGGTCGAGCAGGTTCCCTATGAGCGGGTAGCCAGGAGGTGAAGGAATGGGCGTGACCATGACTTGATCACTGCTGTTGCCATTCTCGCCAGATTGAGCCATGATCCAGGAGGCTCTGCGAGCTTAGCTCGTGGTGTTTGAGCTTCAGAGAAAGGAAAGTGAAGGCGATGAAGATGCTGAAAAAGGTGCCTTGGGTATTATATTTCAGCACGATAAGCACGATCCGTGTCTACAGGATGCCCCGAACGGCTGAGACAGCGACGATTACGGCCGTGACTGCCATGATCATGTTGCCACTTTGTTATGAAACTGTTGATCAAGCTTAGCAGACTCATGGAGCTTGGGAAGCTCGGAGTGGACTTTTCGACCGAGGCTCACGGAGCAGGATCCGGAGTCTGATGAAACACACATGAGAGAAAAGCTATCGCTATTGCTCAGTACGGAGCGGTGCAGGTCAGAGGTTGGGGGCGTAGGCATAGGCAGTAATGTCAAGAGCATTGTAGCTGGTACACTGGGCAATGTGATGCCTCATATAGTAGCAAGAATGGGCGGCGCAGCATGGAGATCGTGGAAAGTAGTGTATTGAATATGTGCGGCGGCATGAGATCAAGTTGCTCAATTGCATAGCAGCACTATCGTGCATATCCACCCATGTATGCTTCACATACGACAGTATTGCTCATATACTGCCTTGATGTTCGTGCTATCATGGCCTCCGCGCTTCCATGTCCACGACTTCATCCTCGTCGCTCTAGATGTCCATCACAAGCCCACGCTCACGGTTCTCTCACAAGCTCACTACCGCCCGCCACACCTCGAAGACCTTTCCCATTCGCGCCACCAGGGCCCATTCCTGGCTCTTCGAAGCCGTTGTATACGTAGCCGTGGTAGCCATCTGTGTTTGCATGTATCAGCTTGTTGCAACCTCGATATCAGGAAGAATGATTACTTACCACCACCAAACGCCCTCTCGCCCTCCTGACTCCAATCCTTTTTCTTCTTCAACCAATCCCCGCCCAAAAACTGCCGTATACACGTATCCGCCGGCTTCTTCTGCGGACTCTCGAGCGGGACGAGCTTGTAGAAGTTCTCGTCCATGCTGGTGGGTTCGCATTCGCAGCGGTCGGAGGCGTGCGGTGGGCAGTGCCTGAAGTCATAAGATCAGCATGATAAGTTCTCTCTTTGCTCACATCCTCTGACTGGCTCGCTTCCGCCTTGCTAGTTCCCTCCTTGCTCGTTTCCTCCTTGCTCGCGTTCGCTTGCTTGTGCTCACTCACCTATTGATATCATGCTGATACCCCACGTCCCTAAAAAACCAGATCTCGCTCTTCGGCACAAACATGGCCACACTAAGCGTATGTATCGGCGCATCTCCAAACCTCTCATAGTAGAACCCTCCGCCTCGATCCAGCCACTTGAAGTACTTCTCATTGGCTTCACCACGGAAGAAGCGCAGATCGCCGACTTCGAAATTCGAGAAGAATTGACAGTTGTTGTAGTCGCCGCCGTTGAACGGGTCAAGCAGCCAGTCCAGATCCGCCTCCGGGTGAACTAGTTCCGGGTGCGCGTTGATGAAGGACATTGTTCGACCCCACAAGCTCGGGAAACTGCGCGCGTCGTCGAGGATGTTCATGGTGAAGCCGTACTTTATGTTATTATCCCTCACGAATCGAAACACGTCGTAGTTGATGTCGCAGAAGTAGTGCACGTCGGGCTCGACGCGCCAATAGAAGTCGAATTCAAGCAGGCGCGGGTGGCGGTAGAAGAACCCGGAGTTCCAGCGGCACATGTGGCGGTAGGAGATCATCCAGCCTTTTCCGACGCCGATGGCGCCAAGGTATTCGAGGGAGTTCATGAAGCGGCCTTCGTCGATCCAGGAAGGGAGGGACCAATGCTCGATTGGGACGACTTCGTAGTAGCATTTTGCCGAGGTGCGGTTTTGGGTTCCTTGCTGTGCGAACTTGTTAGACTCAGGACGCAAATTTCAGGCTTGAATGTCTTCTACCTTGAATTCCTCCGTAAACGGCTCGTCGTTGAAAAAGATCCACGGATACTGGTATTTATGATTCCAATGATACTCCAGCTGTGTCATACTCTGCACAATGCCTTCCAGCTCCTGATTCCTGACCAAACTAATCAACGCCGCTTTCGGTTTATTCGTCCTTGCCAACATGCCCCCCTTTTGCACCGTATGTACATCCCCCGAGTAATCCTGTAACCACTGATCCGGGTCCGGTCCGTTTCTTGGCCCGGTGCTGACTCCTGGCAAATTTGTCATGCCTGGTGACACAAATCCCTGCAGACGTACTCTTTGCGGTCCGAAGAAGGGAGGCGGCACGAACCAGACGATGATTGTGATGATGAGCGTGAGGATGATGAGGATTTGGCGGCGCCAGTGGTAGATGCGGGAGCGGGTGGTTCTGCTGACGGGAGGGATGGCGAAACGGGAGGTTGACTTTTCGTTCGGGAGAGGCGAAGCGATCGTGGGGAGGTCAAGGTCATCGTGGGAGGGCGCTCGGTCCAGCGAGCGTGGCGTCAAGGAGCGCGATGTGGGAAGACTGAAGGAAGACATTGTAGGAGGTGAATGAGCGGCGCGTGACCGACGCGCAAATGATGCAGGTTGTGCGTGTGAGTTCGAAATCTATGTGAGCAATAGTCCAGTGGCGTAAGAGAATGCGTGATGTCGTCAGGTCATGATGTCGTCTCGCGGACAAAGTGATTGCAGCAGGAGAAGGGAGGAAGAGGTGCGCCGTCTCGACTTCAGAAGAAAGAAAGATGAACGGAGGAAGCAGATCCCCTGAAACGGCCAAACGCGGGGAGATACTACACCTAACGGCTATCCCAACTTCGAGTGTACAGAACGGGCTCAGATTCAGATAGCAAAAATGGCACGGGAAACAGACAGGCCAGAGACAAGATGCTGAAATGTCAATCTAGAGTTCTGCCAATACGCCGCGCTATGCAAAACCTGTATGTCATCTTTAAGCATCCACCACCATCTCTGAGTCATCTTCCGTCTCAGTCGTGATACCCAGTAATCTTGCATATGTGACTGTGATGCGCTGCAAATCGCGGTATTTACCTGTCTCTGGTTAGCAATCTGGAGACATGGTAGGGTTAATCACGACTCACCCAGTATCAGCACAACTTCCCTAAGAAGCACCTCCTTCTTCCACCCACACAGCTCGTCAGACTTCGCTTCAGGATCGACCATGTCTGCACCTCCTCCCTGCTCATGCACACCTCGTAGTAGATTCCTCAATAGCTCCTCAATCTTCAAACGACTGCTCTCAGCACCAAGCCTCTTCGCATACATGCTGAGGTACACCTTGAATTCTTCTCTCGCACCCAACGTCAAAGCAGCAGCGAGTCTGTTCTCCAGATGTGCCACAGAGACCCCGGACTCGAACCCTTCGTATCCTTCGGCTGAAAGTAGCGTTTTGACGAGTCTCTGCAAGAAGTACGCACGTCCACGCAGCAGCGTCTGACTAGTTGTGTTACGCTCAAGCAGGGGGATGATTCCAGCAGAGATGTTCTCCGTCCTCACAATATCGCTCTCCTCGGCGTCGACGCCACGGTTCGATGAGTTTTGCGACGTGCTGGTGTTCCAGTATTGACTACCTACAGCCCACCAAGCTTCTGAGAGTCGTTGCCAGACAAACATCGTCGACGAGTAAGCATATGCATCTCCATTGGACATTGCGACAATGACCCGACCCTCAGAGTTCAATCGTGCGAATACAATGGCTGGACCTTGTGTCAAGTGTGGGCCTTGACTCTGTGCTGCCATATCAAGAACAGGCGCTAGAGATACTGGTGGGTATGGAGCTGAAGCTTGGTCAATATTCCAGACGTGACAAATTCCGACTGCCGTGATACTCAATAGCCACGGTCCACGGCAGTCCAGGATTGCTGTTTGTGCTTCCAGCGCGAATGCATTGAAAATGCGGCGACCTGCAGGAGTCCATACGTAGAGGGAGCCGTCTTCACAGGTTGCTGCCCAGTAGCGAGAGTTGCCAGTGACTAGGGAGACAGCTTTCGGCAGAAAGTCTTGCCAAAGTAATTGGCTCTTTTTCGTCACTGTTATGCGTGCAGGATCTCGATCTTGTTGACGGGCTATCCTCGAGGGTCCAGTTGGATTCCGGACTTCAAGAATGGGCAGATCCACCACCGGCAGAGGCTTGCTGCTTTCTGGCTCAGCTCCTATATCTCGAGTGCCTCGCCCTAATGGTCGGCTGATAAGTGCTCGTATCGTAGGAACAGCCAGGCGGATCTGGCTCATAGCGATGCCCGGGTTGAGCAGAGATGGACGATCTTGGGGCTTCACTGCTTGACTTGGTAGAGCTAAGCCTTCAGTAGTGTTCACCAAGACCGACGTAGCACCTTCTCTTTGTGTCTGAGCCACCCTTGTTCCGATAGTGTTGTCGTCCTCGGCCCCGCTTTCAGCGAGCTTACGCTTATTTCCAAATAGTAACGATGACAGACCTCCTTTCGGTAGACCATCAAATGGTTTTGAGAGATCCAGTATCGTCTGCGGTGCAGTATCTGCTGAATTTCTCTGTACAGAACTGAGAAGCTGACTCTGTGGCAACGTCGACTGGTTCGGCGCTGCGGCCGAGGAGATCAGTATCGGTGCCACCCGCTTCTTGCCATCCTTCGTGATTGTGACTCTCTGCTTTAGCTTCTCAACTCTTGCAGCATTCGAGTCTTCAATGGAGACTGCTGCTGTTAGAGTCGCACCATTCGTCGAAGATTTGGACTGGCCGTTCGTCGTTGCCGGTTTGTCGTTGGTGTTGCCCAGTATCTCACTTGCCGAGGCTGGCTTCGCACTTGCGTGTGCGGCGTCGCCCATGAGCTCTCCCATGCGGCCTTGAACGTTTCGTAATTCGTCATTCTTGCTTCTCTCCTCCAATACGAGACCCTCGGAGCCTTCGATAACGCCAACTTTGCGTCCTGCACCATACCTTGCCAATGCAGCCGCATTGTAATCTAGCGAAACTGGGTATCCAAGCTCTCCTTTCGCAAATTGTGCAAATGTTATGGTGCCATCAAGACTGGTGAAGAAGACGCTCTCGCCATCTGGACACCAGGCTAAGTCTGAGATCGACTTTGTGGCAAGATTCTCGAATGCATACACCGGATGTGTGTGCGAAGTATCCCATATGCTGAGTGATCTATCTTGTCCTGCGCAGGCGAGCACTGTTGTGATGGCTGGTATTGCCGGATGACCATTGGCATCGACTCTGCCAGGTGCTGTCTTGGAGAAGATGCGTGGAGAAAATGCGCAGACCTCGATTGGTGCTTCGTGACCAATCAGACTTATACCAGCATTCCACGTACCGCGCTCCAGAACAGCTGCAGTGGATACCTGACCGTTAACGGCATTGGCTGCTGCCACCGAGTTGCCATCGGGAGACCAGGAGCATCTTCTGAAGTAGGTTGTTAGTGGTGATGCGACGAATGGTTGTGTGATGGTAGCCTCGAGCATGAAGTTGTTGGTTTGATCGTGTGCAGTTGTGTTAGGAGCTGGGGGCGTATATCGAAAGATCTTGATACTTCGGTCATCGCTTGCTGTTGCAAAGTACTTGTTTGCTGGATCGAACGTGATACCTTTGACATGGCTGTTGTGTGTTGAGATTGTCTTTAGCTTTTCAAAGGTATGCCCTGACCACACGACTATTCTTGAGTCCAGTCCAACAGATACCAGGATAGAAGAGTCTACAGACCAGCCAAGGTCTTGCACGTCATTCTCGTGTCCAATAAGACGTCTGTAAATGCGCCAATTCTCAACAGGTGCAGCCTCATTTGATCCTAGGAGAATTTCTCAGTATACTTCTGACCTGGAGTTGAGTAGAGCCTACCAAACGTGGCATGCGTCGGAGCATTGGGGTCGAGGACGTAGACACAAACAATCTTATCATCTGCGCCAGAGGCGAGGAACTTGTTGTTTGGTGAAAAGCGGACTGTGTGAATCGTGCCGGAGTGGTAGCTCAGAGCAGCCAGCTGCTTTGGCTTGTCAAAGTCTGCCTTTGGTCCGTTCTTTATTGCGTCAATCGACCAGAGTCGGACGTAGCCGTCTGTTGTTGCGTGTCAGATGTCGAGATTGGAGCGAGATCGTGCTGAAGAGATGAGTGCTTACCACCAGCTGCGGTGACGAGACGAACACCATCAGGCGACACATGACAACTGTAGACCTCAAAGTCCTTCTTCTCCCCTAAGAGCGTTAGCCCAAAGCATGGCATGCTGTCATATGTGAACTGCGCATCCAACTCACCTCCGTGTTTCAGCCACAATGGCTTTATGATGTGCATGTCAGGCTGTTCCTATGCATGGGCCGGTGACCTCTCCGGATCATCGTATATTGTGTTGAAAAATGGTGGAGAAACGTGTAGATGGTGTATGCGACGACGACATTGACAGGCACGTCAGCAGAAATCTAAAGTGAAACGCGCCGCGTGCAGAGCCCTATAGGCTTGGCGTTCCAACCGCTATCTCAACTTCATGCCAGAACAGGAAGGAACAGCCTGGGGTTGATGATAACGCTATGAGTTGACTTGAGTTATCTTGAAATGATCCATCCTCTACAATCTCTCTATGGCTTGTTCAACCATGCGTCGAACCTTCCCTCGGCTCACTGCCACGGCTCGACAGCCAGCACACCAAACACTTGCAACGATAGCCAGTTTCAAGACTCCCACTGTCAACAATGAGCCTAACGTGAGATCTTCTCGAGCTAAATTGTAGGCATGGTGATCATCTGACGATCGAAAACTACTAGAAACACTATGCCAAAGCAACACCTGAACGGGAGCTGTTGGCGGCAGCACTTCAGAAGATGAAGAGCCGCTTGCCTATCGAAGTGCCTGTCGTGGTGGCTGGAAAGCACGTATGTTCCGGTCGACTGTAGACGACAAACTCTGTACTTATCATGAGAATAGATCATGAACGTGGCCATCTTGACGCAATCGAATCCGTCTTCCCATCATGAAACTGTTGCCAAGTTCGCGAATGCTAATACTACCACTGTCAGCAATGCCATCGAGTCTGCTTTAGCTGCTAAGGACAGCTGGGAAGCTCTTCCGTTCTCAGATAAATGCACTATCTTCCTCAAGGCTGCTGATCTCGTTGGCGGCAAGTACAGATACGATATCATGGCTGCAACAATGCTAGGGCAAGGCAAGAACGCATGGCAGGCTGAGATCGATGCAGCGGCCGAACTCTGTGACTTTCTAAGATTCAATGTTCACTATGCGGAGCAGCTATATGCACAACAGCCAACTCACAACTCTCCTGGTATTTGGAATAGAGTTGAGTACAGACCTCTTGAAGGCTTTGTCTACGCAATCACACCATTCAACTTCACCGCGATTGCTGCCAATCTCCCATGTGCACCAGCATTGATGGGTAACGTGGTCGTCTGGAAGCCTTCACCAGCCGCAATGGCATCGAATTGGCTCTTGTATCAAATCCTGCTCGAAGCTGGACTTCCTCCGAATGTGATTCAGTTTGTCCCCGGAGACGCTGCGGAGGTGACCAAGGTTGTGCTTGACCATCCGAAGTTCGCATCTCTTCATTTCACCGGGAGTACAGCAGTCTTCAGATCACTCTACGGTCAAATTGCCAGTGGTGTAGCAGAAGGCAAATATGAAGGCTACCCACGAATTGTCGGCGAGACTGGTGGCAAGAACTTCCACCTCCTTCATCCATCATGCGATGTTGAAAATGCAGTCATCAATACAGTACGAGGAGCATTCGAGTATCAAGGACAAAAGTGTAGTGCTTGCTCGAGAGCATACGTGCCAGCGTCTCTCTGGGAACATGTCAAGAACGGTCTCATTGAACAAACACAAAAGCTCAAGATTGGCAGTCCGGAGCAGTTCGATAACTTCATCGGACCTGTCATCCATGCTGGATCTTTTGAGAAGCTCAAGGATGTGATCGATGACGCCAAAACCGATGCTGGATTGGAGCTAGTTGTAGGTGGAAAGTACGACTCCTCGCAGGGCTACTTCATTCACCCAACGATATACGTTGCCAAAGACCCTCATCACGAATTATTCACGAAAGAACTCTTCGGACCTGTCCTGGTTGTTTATATCTACGACGATGCTCTACCAGACGCATACGCCAAGATCTGCAAAACAATCGACACCACCACTCCTTATGCTCTCACTGGTGCCGTGTTTGCACACGACCGAGAAGCGATCCGTTTTTCTGAAGAAGCACTGCGGAACTCTGCAGGAAACTTCTACATCAACTGCAAATGTACTGGAGCTGTGGTAGGTCAGCAGCCATTTGGTGGTGCTCGTGCATCAGGCACGAATGATAAGGCAGGTAGCTCGACACTGTTATCTCGATTCGTCTCGATGAGGTCGGTCAAGGAGCAGTTTGTTGGTGATAAGATGGTTGAATATCCGTCGAATGAGCTGTAGGTCTTACAGTCTAAGGACAAGTGATGCAAAGAATGGGCGCAACATGAAGCGCATATCAAACAGCAACGGTACAGTATGGAATACCTGAAACAAATCCTATTCCCATTACGTTGTTAAATAGGCTTATCGGGCTAGAACGTGATGAGCTGCCGCAAGCAGTTAGCCTCATGCAGTCTTCCACCTCGGCAGACCCCACAAACCAATGACGGGACGAAAAAGAAAATCAGCCGTCAGCTTTGCGATAAGCCTTACGAAATACAACACCTCCTCTGCCCGGATCCCAGAGATTCTTGCCTGTTCTTTCCATACACACATATCCTCAATCGAGTCTGGGAAGAGCCCGCCGCCACAAATCATGGCCGACGTTGAGAAAAACACAAAGGGCCCTCACATCTCCACCTTCGACATCCAAGACCCCGCAGTCTCGCCCCCGTCATCCTCTTTCAAAGATGTGCCGTCCACACAAGCGCAGCGCGTGCGTCAGAACTCGGTGATTCGGGAGCACGGCTTCCTGGGACGCTTACGACATTATGAGGCTGTATTGGACAAGAAGCTTGGGATCGAGGGCGCAGGGCCGGAGAGGGTGCTGCCGGAGGATAGGAAGCCGCCGAGGAGTTGGATGATGGTGCGTTTTGTGTCGCTGGGAGGAGTTTGAGGGATAGCAGAGATGCGATAGCGAGAAGAAGACTGACGCTTCAAGTGCTAGGCTCTAGTCTGGGCGTCTGGCACGATGAATCTGGTAGGTTCCCAAGCGCATCTCCCCGTAGTGCTTCGGAAAGGAAAGATGCAAGACTGATACAACGGCAGAGCTGTTTCACAACCGGCTTCCTCGGCTTCGAACTCGGACTCAATCTGCAAGACACCCTCCTCTGTCTCATCTTTGGCACCTTCCTCGGCGCAATGCTGACGGGATGGTGCGCAACCCTGGGACCAAAGACTGGGTTGCGTCAGGTGTCAATCTCGCGATACAGTATGGGCTGGTGGCCTGTGAAGATCATCGCCGTGCTTAACGTTATCGAACAGCTGGGCTGGTCGTCTGTGGGGTGTAAGAACGGAAGTCCGGAGTTTGCGCAGTGTATAGCTAATTCGGTGGAAACAGGCATCACAGGAGGTCTCGCGCTGGCGGCTGTCAGCAACGGAGCTGTAGGCTCCGAACTCGGCGTCATCATCTGCGCCATCGCCGGTCTCGTCTTCTCCTTCTTCGGTCTCCGCGCCGTCCTCAAGTACGAAGAGTACGCCTGGGCCATATTCTTTATAGTATTCATGGTCATATACGGCGAAGCCGGCACGCAGGCTGACATTACGACCCCGACCGAACTCACCGGGACCGTTCTTTCGGGAACCTGCCTCTCCCTGATCGCAGTCGTCTACGGCTCTTCTGCCTCTTGGTGCTCAATCGTCTCGGATTACTACGTCCACTACCATCCCGATACGTCTGTGCATAAGGTTTTCTGGCTCACTACACTCGGTATTAGTGTGCCCACTTGTATCGGAATGTGCGCTGGTGCCTGTGTGGGCAGCGCGTTTGGGTTGATTCCGAGCTGGGAGGACACGTATAGCAACGATGGCGTGGGGTATCTCGTCCAGCTGATCTTGTATCCAAGGGGTTTTGCAAAGTTCATCTGTGTCCTGCTGGTGCTTTCCGGGATTGGGATGAACTGCATCGCCATCTACAGTGGGGCGCTTTCGATTCAGCAGTTTGCACGACCGCTGCAAAGGGTGCCGCGGTTCGTTTGGACGCTGGCTCTCTTTGTGGGGATCTTGCTGCTGGGCTTGGTGGGACGCAACCATCTACTGGCGTTTTTGCAGAATTTCCTCAGCTTGCTGGGATACTGGAACACCACTTACTTTGTCATCGTCTTCTTAGAGTAATTCACGCCTTTTACTGCGCATTTGGAACTGCCGGACTGACAGAGACACAGACACTACCTTTTCCGCAAAGGTCGTATCGAAAACTACGACCTCGACGCCTGGAATGACCCCAAGCGCTTGCCTATCGGATACGCGGGAGGGCTCGCGTTTGCCATGGGTATCGTGGGCTGTGTGCTTGGCATGGCTGAGACTTGTACGTATAATTCTTGTGGTACAGTATGGTTTCTTCGCTAATGAGGACTTGTAGGGTACGTCGGCGTGATCTCCATCAAGTTCGGGCCGTATGGTGGTGACATCGGGAATCAGCTTGCGTTTGTGTTCACGCTGGTTACGTATATGCCGGCGAGATATCTGGAGTTGAAGTATGTGGGTAGGTGAGAGGAATGATGTGACCTGTGACAATTTAGGTTGGGATCATGTTGTGAAAGTTATAGGAACAATGTGATGTCTTTTTGATGACCAGCATGCGATGTCTGAACTCCAAGCCTGCGCCTGCGCCCCCTGACTCTGCCTCAACAGGTTTTTAAAAGATCAACGGTCTGGAAAGAAAGCAACTTACAGGCGGTAATCCTTGTTCATGGCTCCTATATATCGTTCGGTAAACTCCAGGCACTTCCCTCCTAGTTCTCAGCTGGTGTACCCAGATCATCTTGGCCTAGGCTCAATGGATCATAGTGTCAAAATTGCGGTAACATCCCTGACTTGCCCTTCTTAGAACAGTCCAAAACCTAGTCTATGATGCTGGTCTCATTCTTCCTCTAGCACTGACTCGGTGAGAAATGCGCGGGTGTGTAGCGTGTCCTGCCATTTGTTCTGGTAGATTGCGGCTGCACTCATTGCTGTGGCCCCCTGTGAAGATGTCCACAGAAGGACGGGTGGTTGACTGATGATGTGCATGATATTGACTCTACTGCAGCTTCTTTCCTACCATTCTATGCTCCTTCCATTACAATCTCAATCAGCTTGGTTCTCGTATTAGCAGTGTTTTGACCTTGTACTTGCACAGGACGTTGGAGAAGAATCGCATTATAACAGCAGTCGTCTTTTCCAGTGCGTACATGATTTTTTGTCGCTGCAACAACTCCAGCCCCTATCTCAAGGTCCCAAGCTCCCAGCATGCGAGCGTAAGAACGCAGGTGATGGCCTCGAGTGCGGGGGGAATGAGTGCACAGGCTAGGTTTATGGAGGCGTGTAGAGCGGAGCGGTATAAGACGGTGAGGTGGGATGGGCAGATTAGTGTTGCGTGGATTTAGGGTAAGACATTGAAGGGTGTTTGGGGAGGTATAGAACAGGATGGTGCGATGGCGCCTGCGGTAAACGTACGCGCACACCGATCTGAAGTACAGAGCAGCCTGACTGGAGCCGAAAGTGCTGGCGAATGCCTAGAATAACACAAGCGCCTGATATTGCCCCGGATCGATCCTGCAATGGCATAAGAGAGTATTCGGAACCCCGAGGCATATAAAACGCACCTACGAGGTTGCCAGTGCGCCAGTTTCGAGAGCATGAGGCGAGAAAGTCTGATGGTACATATAGATAGCTGTCAAGTGATGCCACCGGATATACCTATATCAAAGGTCAGCTTGTTGAATGTAACAACATCGCCAGTCTCAGGTAGTGCCCCTACTGTGCTGTCTGGTGTGCTCGCCAATCCGTCTACGCGGCGTTGCAGTCATATTGTGAGGTTCTCTTCGTATCCCATACTGGTCGTGGCAGTGGCGGCGTCAGACTACGCGGACCTTCGCGCTCTGCATTGCCAGCTCATTTATACCCGAACCTACTCCTTCACATCCGTCCGAAACGTCAGACTAATCCTCCTCCATCCCAACCTCTCCCTCTTCACCTTCTCCCGTCCCCGCACAATCTCGTGCTGCCACATCGCTCTCGCCGCCCCGCGCATGACACACAAGCCCCTTCTCTCCAGCCAAACATCGCGCCTCACTCCGGTCCTCACCGCCTGCGCCGCCTTCCCACTCCGCACGCTCCCATCGTCCGCAACCTGTAGCTCATGAAAGCGCATATAATCGCCTCCCTGCAACGTTAGCGCGACTACAGGCTCCCCGAAGCGGAAATTCTCGACGTGTGCGGAGATGCCTTGGCCGGGCATATACTCATTCACGATACAGAATTTCGGCTTCGTCTTCTCCGTGAAAAGGCCGAGGTCTATGAACCGCGCGATCAGGAAGTCGAAGTCCGCGGGCAGGGGCGCGGCAGTGTGGATCTCGGACTCGATACGGGCGCGGGTGGTGGGAGAGGCGGAGCGTGGTGGGAGGAGACAGAAGGTTCCGCCGTAGTGGAGGGTGCGGCGGGAGAGGTCGGTACGGAAGGGTTGGGTGGACAGGAAGGTGAGGAGGGTGGATTCTTCGGCGTGGGTGATGAAGGAGGGATGGAGGCTTAGGCCTTGTGGGAGGGATTGGAGGGGCTTAAGAGAGCGGGAGATGGTGGACGAAGTGGAGGATGTGGTGGCGAGCGCTCGAAGAACTGGGTCGTGCGAGCAAGATGGTGGTGAGGACGCAGAGATTGAGGTTGAGCCCAAGGTCGAAGAAGGCGGTGCAGGACTCTGTACTGAACTGAAGAAGTCGTGGAGGGTCTTGCGTTTTCGTGATGGTGTTGTGGCTGTAACAGACATATCCTCATAGGAGTCTGTTACAC
>Ga0268246_10000474_pt1 | contig 17235 bp, 20 predicted proteins | sample AgamicOrSfe_FD_200242 | JGI IMG/M metagenome (GOLD analysis project Ga0268246, IMG submission 200242) | Agave microbial communities from Guanajuato, Mexico - Or.Sf.e (v2) (version 2) | ecosystem: Host-associated > Plants > Phyllosphere > Phylloplane/Leaf | place: Guanajuato, Mexico | collected...
GGAAGGGGTGGAGGGAGTTCTTCGTAGTCGGAGTCGTAGGGAGCGTTGGCATGATAGGGTTGTGTTGTCGGCCGGAGAGCGTAGAGGTCTTCGTAGGAGCGGGGACGGTGCAGTTCGTTCGTTACGTAGGCGGGTACTGAAGGTGAGTATGGAGGTGGATGCGTTGGCATGGTTGCAGCGGGCCGGATCGAGGAACCGAGCATCCCGTCGTTTGCATAGAAACCGTCTGTGTATCCTCGACTATCCATTTGTGGTCGGCCTTGCTGCGCATACAGCATGTCGGCGGGTACAGTGCTTGTCCGTTGTGGCAGCATAGGTGGACTCGGAGATCTTGAAGCTTTTCCTTTTCGTGCTTGTGAATCGGATCTTGCGGCTTTCAGTTCGGCTTTCTTTTCTTGATAGGCGACTTTGGCTTCGTTGAAGACTCCGACGAGGTGTTTGCTGGTGCTTATCATCTTGCCGCGATTGTTGTAGACGCGGACGACTTGAACCGCAGTGGTAGCCATGATGGGTGATGATTTGCGCGCTTTGGGGAAGCTGCGCGTCAGGCAAGTTGAGATCGATGATGAGCCGCAATGGAAACGAGTGCGAAGGTGATAGGCAACAGAGAAATATATAGGCTCAAGCAATAACAACACAGCGAAGCGAAACCTGAAACAACAATGTTCGTCATTTGACGGCGCTTCGGCATGTGATTGCTGCACAGCCACACATTTTCTATCTCGTTAAGGCATATTTCATTCCCGGGTCATCCATGTCCTTCTAGGCCAGGTTCTGTACATGCTTCTGTATTCACATGATCACCTCGTTGGCGACGTCCTGGTAGGTTTGTCAGTAGGATTCAAGCTGCACAACATAATCAATTGGACATACCCTCTTTAGCTCCTTGTATGGCAAGCAGATACAGTTCTGCACTCTCACTTCATCACCGACACCACACTCCTTGCCCAGAATAGTGATACTCTGCACTTTGACGCCATTCCGAACAACACCAGTATCATGCGCTGTCACCGGCATTGGCGTTCCCTCAACACGAGCCCATGCGCCCACCTTGCTGCTCCAGCCAATGATTGAGTACATGACGCAAGCATCATGACGGATTTCCGAGTCCTCGAGTACAATAGACTCCTTGACGCGAGCACCAGCACCTATCGTTACACGCGGACCGATTGAGACATTGGGGCCAATCTTTGCTGTTGGGTCGACATTGGCTGTGGGATGTATGTAAACAGGAGCGAGGATATTCGCCGAAGGCTTTGCGAGCTCTTCTGACTGGTTTTGCCATGCCTTCATCAGGTATAGCGCGTTCGCCGGCACGGCAGATCCTGCTGTCTTGATTTGGCGCCAGAAATCCTTGGTCTCCAGGACGTAGAACTCTTCGCTGTCCGCCAGATCAGGAAGAATGTCCTGCTCAAGTCGTACGATCTCGTTGTTCTTCTTCTCGTCGTCATCGTCTACCGACATGTTGTTGATGTTGTCTGTTGAAGGGTATGACACAAGACGAGGACGCTCCGTCCGGCGCTTGGTAGCATCGCGAATAGACTCGAAGATCTTGTCTGCGCCGAATAGGTATACTCCGCAGTTGATGAGGTTTGAGATGTGCGACTCTGGTTTCTCGACGTAATGAAGAACGCGTTTCGTCGGAGGGTCAGAGACGATGCAACCAAAGTTTGAGGCAGCCTCATTGCTGACGCGTGTACCAAGGATGACGGCTTCACATTCTGGCTTGCTGTCATAGAGGGAGATCATCTCGTTCAAGGGGAAGGAGCAGCATACGTCGGCGTTGAGCACGAAGAAGCGATCTGGTCGGCCCTTGAGGATGGCATCTCTGAAGTGGAAAAGACCGCCAGCGGTTCCGAGAGCTTGGTACTCGCGTAGGTAGCGAACAGTGATCTGTGGGAATTCTTTGGCAGCATCTTGTATGAACGAGCGGAAGATGGTCTCATCGTAATAGCCAACGATGAAGACTTCCTTGATGTCGCTGACTTTAGTGACCGCGCGGAAACAGTGCTCGATGATGGGATGGCCTGCGACTTCAAAGAGAGGTTCTGATAATGTTAGTTTCTGAAAATATGTAGATGAAATGGTGACCTTACTTGGCTGGTCGAGAGACAAAGGTCTAAAGCGCGTTCCACGGGATGGCCCGCCGACCAGGATGACTGCTTTTGTGGTTTTGCTCGACATGGTAGGCTGTGAACACGTATATGATAGCTTGTTCTTCAGAGAATCGTACTACAGGTCGCGAAAGAAGAGGGGTGACGAGGAGGTAAATACATACAGAGAGTCCTCACCACGTGTTAGAACGTTTACCCCTGGTCGGCGATTTCTCCGGTCGTCTCGGCCCGGTTTCAGAAGTCGACAACAACGACGACGTCCGATTCACTAACCTGCAAGCACAGACTCACATTGGGCCAGGTATGGCTCGAAGCTGGGCGTTATGGAGGAGGTACAGTGTTTGCAGATCTGTTCGTGTTTGGAAGTGGCTTCAGTAATGACTGTGATCTGTGCAGTGTTTGCTCAGAAAGCTACTCAGCTGACAAGCAATATGAAACAATCATCAGATCTTGTGCATTGTTTCACAATCATGGAAGCTGCCTGCTCAACGTGCAGCTACCCCGCTGCTGTTTCTAGCCGCTCTCTTTTGCTTACACTTCACTTTCCTGCTTCATCTTCCATCCATTCCATCGTTCCTACAACATCGTCTTCAAGATCTCACTCTCACTCTCACTCTCACATCTTTCGTTCACTTGCGACTTTCCTGTCCGTCGAGATCCAGAATAGCACTCTGCCTAGACATTCCTGCACATCACGAGCTGTGAGACTGTGGGAAAGATGGGCGACCTCGGCAATGGGATCTCTACAGATCGTATTGCAGCACTCAATTCCATGAACGAAAACGAACGTCTGATCATCACCATCAACCAACTCGCAAGCTTAGTGACCGACAAGGTCGTCGAAGTGCCGAAGATCGTCGTCGTTGGAGATCAATCCAGTGGCAAGAGTTCTCTTGTTGAACGACTTACGTACGTGGAATGAGCACCTTGACGCTCAAAGCTGATAGCAACTATAGCAATATCCCGATGCCTCGCAAGGCAGGCACATGTACTCGTGTCCCCTTCTACATCAATACAATCAGATCCGAACCTGGTACACCCTGGTCATGCACGGTCTTGCTAGACTTCTCTCATGTTTACCACAAGAGTCGTGAGCAGTGGGTCAAGCAGGACCATGTCACATCCGTGATCTTCGCGAATGTGGAATCATTGGAGAAACTTGAGGATGTTCTTATAAGAGCACAAGCTGCGCTCCTGCATCCGACTCAGCAATGGCAGGACTTTACGACGTGCTCCAGTTCAGCCATCGAACGCACAAATGGTGTCGACTTCTCGTTGTGTCAAGTTCGAGTAGTTATCTCCGCTCCAGATGTCCCTACACTTGCTTTCTACGACTTGCCGGGCTTATTTCATCAGGCACCATCAACCAAGCAAGATTATCTCCCCAGTCTCGTCCGTTCGATGGTATCTGAATACATCAGTGCACCCAAGGCCATCATTCTACTGGTTACGCCAATGAATAACGATCCTGAGAACAGTGCTGCGGCTGGTCTAATTCGTAATCTCAAAGCCGAAGACCGCACCATGGCTGTCTTGACCAAGCCGGATCGTCTAGAGACAGGCGTGCCTCTTGATGCGTGGCGCGAGATCCTTGATGGGCAGGCATTTCAGGTCAAACATGGTTACTATGTGACTAAACAACCCTCTCAGCAACAGCTCAATCAGCGCCTCAGCAGGCAGGATGCTCTCGATGGTGAGACACAGTTCTTTGCCCACCAGGAGCCTTGGTCAACAGATCTCATCCGTCACCACGCTCGATTCGGTACAGACAGCATACAAGAGAAGCTTTCTGCCCTGCTTTTCGATGCGAACAAACTCAATCTACCAATAATGGATGAAAAGATCAACAGAAGAATCAATGACATCGATGAGCAGTTGAAACGTATTCCAGATCGGCTTAGTGACGAAGAAGCTTCACGACGGGTTACGCTCCTCCTTAACAAGGTCGGACAGGAGCTGAGATATGTCCTCCACGGTGATTACCCACGCACGGAGTGCATCATCAAGTGGAAGAGCACAGCCGTAGACAAGCTCAATACGTCTCTGACAATGACAAAGCCACAACTCAACGTTGTCGGTACTCACAATGCGACAATTGAGCTGAGCAGCGATGATGATGACGACGACGACAGCTCTGTCCCCACGCCTACCAAGAAGCGGCCTGCCGCTAGCTTCAAGAAGCTCACCTTGTCGCCACCGAAGAAGCAGAAGATGAGTCCTCAGAAGATGAGTCCCCAAAAGAGTGAGAGCGAGGCTTCCGACCTCGAACCATACACCCTAACTCCTGCGAGACTCAACCAAATCAAGCTCAGCGTGCACGCGGATGGACTTCGTGACTCTATTGATCCTCGCGCCATCACCGAGATCACTAGGCCAGCCGTTGATAAGTGGAATGTCCACGTTTCAGAGTTTCTGACGAGCACATACAGCGTGGTGATTGAGCATGTGCACTCATTGTTTGAAGAAGTCCTCATACGCTACAACACTGCACCAATCGCGACTGAGCTACCTAAGGAGGCAGAGAAGCTCCTCGAGCAGATGATCAGAGACGTTGCTCAAGATGCCATCTCCACTCTGACTGCCCGACAGCGCACGCCCATGATGGTTCTCGACTACGAGAGATTTGCAGAAGCTGTGACTAAAGAGACCGACCTCATCAACTCCTCACGACGTAAGGTTCTGGTCAAGAAATACTTCGACATTCTGGACAAGCAATCTGGCAAGAAGACGACAGACAAAGACCGCAAGATTAAGGGCGAGAAGCTGACCGCAGCGGACCTTCGAGAACCCTTTCGCTCGGAGATCAAACTGTTGGCTACAGCCAACGCTGCTCTCACAACATCCATCGCACACTTCATCGACCACATAGTCATCCAGACTCGGTACGCCTTGCAACGTTGTGCTGACGAAGATTCGGGCCTAGTGGCAAGACTGGAGAGGGAGTGGAAGACAGCCGCGAAGCGTCAAGCGTTGCTCGAGGTTGATGAGGCACAAGCGTTGCAGAGGGAGCGTCTTATGGCTGAGAAAGCTAAGTTGGTGGAAGCTCAGAGGACTCTGGCGGCAGTATTGTGAGGGAGAGTCATGGCAATATGGCGTAATCTATGCAGTAAGGAATGAGAATGGTTCGGATCTCTTCTCAAGAATGTTCAGGATATGAAGAGAATGATGAAGTCTCATGACAGGATCCTATCAAGGATGTTCGGGACACGAGTACAGGAGCTGAGTATCATGGTAGGATTGTATCGAGACGGTCGATTTGTCAGCAGTCAGCCTCTTCTGGATGCAAGTATGGACAGATGCTCCATCAAAGTGGCATCACAGATGAGAGCTCAAAGTAGCTTACTTGACAGAGAATGCATAACTTCGCTTGAAACACCATGCATTGCCTGACGTGACTGGCTTTCACTTCTTCCAAACTACATTTGTCATATCTTGTGTACACTCTTCCCCTACTGTCCCATTACCAAGCCCAGGTAGGATGATACGTTCCAGCACAGCAACAACGGCTTGAGGTTATCTGACCTCAGCGCACACAGTCAACGCAGCAAATGGTGAAGGAAGTGGCAAAGAAGCTAACTTCAGACGAGCTAAACTTTAGACGAGCTTGTGCAGATTTATGCTGACCATGCAGCTACATAATGCATCCAGTACTTAGGATAGCTAGAGCTCGACGCTCTAAGCTCTGCGCAACTCCACCAAAGCAAGTCTCGAGTACTGGGCTACTTGTCAAGCACTAAAGCAAGTCCCCTACTTCCCACACTCGGCAAGCAATTCGAGCAATCAATTCTCGTGATTGAAAGAGCAAGACCGACCCACCACTCACTGCCCTTGAGTATCCCACATCAGACTCCCCGCCAACTGGCTTACGGTTTTGATGTCCGCGCTATTCTGGATATCACTAAGCGGCTCCCAGGCAACAGGCAGTTGTGATGACATCGTCGTCGGAAACTGCGATTCCAGCAGCGAAGATGGGAACGGCGGCGGTCTCGGTATTGACAGTTGCGTTGTCTCGGATGACCTTCGACTATCGTTAATGTGATTTGGAAGTGGTGCGGGCGAAGATGGTGCATGACGCGGCAAGACAGGACTGGAACGACGAGCAGACGGCTGAGTCATATCGACAGTTGTGGCTTGGGAGGAGCGAACGGCAGCTGCAGCGCGAATGGGCGACGAGGTCGGCGTGTAGTATGCTGATGCTGTGAGTTGACTCTCCTCTATATCTTGAGAGTCCTGAATGACTGCTGGAATTGCCGATACTCTGGAAGGTTGGGCAAAGACTGGCCCGGTGTCGAAGCGAGGTCGCTTTATCGGAGATGGAGATGCCTCTGGTAGCAACCGAACATGACCCACTTCCTCCGCTGGTGTCATCAGCTGGTGTGAGAATTTGCTAAAGTCGGCAGCTGGCTCGAGGTTCTCAGTCTCATCAACCTCGACTTGCTGGAATGATGCTCGTCTCGAGGGAGTGTTATCACGTATCGAGACCGTGTTGCGATTTAGCTCTTTCAGCGGCGTCCTGTGGTATGACAGCTGAGAAAGTGTCAATGGCGTTGAGGGTGGTGACTGTGATGATGGAATCTCCCGCTTGATTGGCTTTTGAGGAGTCTTGAAAATTGGCTGCGGAGTTGGTGGAGGGGGCTGTGAGCTCGGCACAACCTGTGATGTGATCTCTTGCTTGATGTTGGGAGCTGCCTCCATTCCATCAGCATATCCTTCCCAATCTTGATCTGCAGGATCATATCCTCGAATGAGCTGATGTGGTTGTGTTGGCTGGTGGAGCTGTGTCTCTGCCGGGTTTGCACTTCCGGAGCCTTCATCGTCCTCCTCCATCTCGCTCTCGACCTCCGTCTCAACCTCGTCCTGGTCCGGCTTCGCTGGCTTCGCTTCCTCCACTACCACAACTCCCTCTTCAAGGTCTGTTTCCTGGACACAGTCGGAGAGCACATCTGAATCGTATGCAGCTTGAAATCCTTTATCCTCGTTCTCATCATGAAGTGCCAACCACGGCATCTGAGTCAGTGTCGACTGCCGTCGGAGCTCAGCCTTGGACTTCTTCTTGCTCTTCGTCACTTTCCTCCTTTTGGACGCCCGATCACCATCTTCCTCATACTCATCTGTGACATAAGCGTCTTCTTCCAGCTCAAAGGAAGTTCTTGGTGTCGACACGAATTGAGCTTGTGTAAGAGTGGACTGATATGAGGTTGGCTCGTAGGACGTCTGACGAGTCGAGCGAGTGGTGCGGCGCTCTGGAAATTGCTTTTGACGTAGGGTTGGTTTGTGTCTATATTCTTGCCACTCATCCGACGGGGATTTGCGAGACGGCCTTGCAGACGGCATTACGGAGGTCTAGGTATGGTTTTGGAGGTCTATGTATAGCTGAGCAGCGAAGTGAGGTGAATGTGACAATGTGAAACGGCGGAGTCCTTTCCGCCAATCTGACAGACGCGTGAGTGGCGACTACGTGATACTAGTTCAACGCGATTGAATTGTGTGACAGTGACAGCAGAGGCTCGGAGTGCTCGTGGCGGTCTCGATACGCATGACCAGATCTTATAACGTATGGGATTCAGAATGTATATGTATATAACAGACGGAAAGAGAGAGCAACTTCCTCTTTGCGAGTGTAACACCTTGTGCGACATGGCAAGAATGGCACACCGTACTTTGGGTTGGCAAATATCTAAGCACAGCGTGACAAATAGGCTCCGAAGGGATTCTCCAGTCGTACAATCCGCTTAATACAGACCAATGATGTCGACAAATCGACTCCGCCGACCCTCACGAGGCAGAAGCTCGACAGGGATAGGACAGTATATCCCACTCAACGGTACTGAAACCTTCGATGAGTTACGAGCAAAGCATGCCGAGCTCGAAGACAAAAAGGATGTCGAGAAGGGCGGACTCACAGTTGAACAATATACGTGGCACGGACTCAACTTCTTCTCCCCGCTGGAAGAAATGTTAGCCAACTGGAAGAGGACCGCATTGTACGACCTGCATTTCTGGGCGTTAGCATCACCGAGAAGCGCACTGAGAGCTCTTTCGTCGAGCAGTAGTCTTGATGCTCTTTGAATTGTCCATGGAGCTGCAGCAGGAGTTGCATGGGAACGACACTACAGGGTTGCGGCTGGATTTGGGAAAGCGCGATGTCATCCAAGGACATGGGCACCTACGCAAAGGTCTGGAAGAGCTGAGGATCGAGGAAACGAGATAAGGGTCCAAGACCACTCCTCTCCGGATGCTAAGGCGGAGGCGACAGTCTGAGCTGAGCAGATTGAAAAGACGAGTATGTGATTGTTAACTATGCCTAGACGGTGAATTGACACCCATGCAGTGAAGAAGTTTTGGCAGACATAGTACCTAACAAGAGGACAGAAGGTGGTTGAGCACCATGAGCTTGGCCTATAGACAAGCCTGCTTCTTCATTCTTCGTTTCGAATATTGAATCTACTCTCTCGACATAATGAAGAACCGGATGGTGTATCAACAGCCTCCGAGCACGCTATGTAACATAGGTGAACTCGTCTACAAGCTGCCATCTTGATAGTTCGCGTGGAATGTTTCACTCACACGGTATCATCCTCAAAATGAGTTGAGCACACTGCATCGCGTCTATCATTTCCCCAGCCCAGAAGATCGCTTCCAGATGAGTTGAATGTGATACACGCATACGCGTCAACTCCTACCCGACGAGGACTTCGTCACTTCTTGAGGAAGCAATCACGGACATTTCTTTAAGCTTGCAGATGATGAACTCAGCCTCGATTTTTTGGCTCCTCGTGCTCCAGTATGACCCGCTAAGCACGGTCAAGATCACCGCACTTTCGAGAAGACGATGACGCTTACTGCATGTTGTTTGATGTTACCCTGTATTTCTAGATTCACGACAATGTTGGAGTGATGAGGTACGAAAGCGAGGACAGCCTGCGTCGAAGTCATCATCAGTCCAGAGTCTTTCGACCAACATCAATGATCGACACCATGATGAGACAGCCTTCGGGGCCAGCAGTCACGCAATGATGTGTTTATGCTGTCACTGTCGCTGGTGGTTGACAGTCACATGTTGATCATCGCGCTCCTTCACGTCCACAAAACAACAACCTCGTCGGCGACTTTCTGGCATGCAACAACCTCGTTCTCGGATCACACTCCTCCTTGCCTCCCTGGCGCCGTTGTCTCTTATAATGTTCCTCTCTCATCAGTCAATGCTCCGGCCTCTATACTTCATCTTAAAGTTGTCTACGATTTGTGCTGGGAATGCCAAAGTCGATCAGATGTGTGCATGCTCGGTGAATAATGCAAGGGGATGTGCTTCCACTCCCCTTACGTGCGCCTCTCTTGACGTCTTCGCGCGTCTCGCGATTATTCATTGGCGAACTATAGCGCGTCTATGGTTATAAGCTGTTGGAGTCCTGCTTGATAGCATATACTCATCAGCTTCAAAGCTCCAGTCATTCGTTTTTCATCTATCAGAATCGCTCGTGCAGTCACTCTTTAGCAATATTCCACGACAGCATTCCTCTGCAATCATAAAAACAAACATCAACAAGCAATCCATCACAATATACCACCCCAAAGATGTTCACTTCAACCTTAGCGATCGCAACAATCCTCGCCACATCATGCCTAGCCCTTCCTCACACCATCCGACCAGCACCTCCTTCATCGTTTGCCAGTGCCGGTACCACACCCGCTGATAGCTTTTGCGGGACTCCCGGCGATCTGCCCTACTCAATCACATCCGATCCCACATTCTCTCTTCGCTCATTCACTGGCATACCTAACGCACCAGACTGTGCCACCCACTGCCTCTCTGCATCATCATGTACCAGCTTCAGCTACAACCAGATCAACGGCAGCTGCGCACTCTTCACAGAATCGCTCGACGACATGGGCTTTCACAGGACGTCTGGTGCAGTCTTTTGGTGGGACAGGGTCTGCTTCGAGCGCCATGGTGACTGGGCTGGTCGAACAGACGAGAAGACCCACAGCAGGAAGGAGCATACGGCTGAAGCAAAGGCCAAGGTCACGTTCGAGGATGCCGTGGAAGATGTCTTGACAACGGCGATTGTGAGAAGGCCATCAGAACTGCACTATGCTAGGACGAGGTGGGCGCTAGAGAAGGCAGCTGAACAGGATAAGCTCGAGAAGGAGGACGAGGAACACAAGGCGAGCACCTCCGAGTCACTTCGAGCACACGACGTGTCTGAGTACTCCCGCAAGATGTTGAACTTGCAGCATATTGAGCAAGTCAAGCTTGACCGTCGAGCAGAAGGAGCTGTTGGTAGAGGAGTTTCGCGACGGTGGTCAGCTGTGCCGCGGGTTGTGTACGAAGACTAGAGCCTGCTGGCGGGACCATTCGAACTTTACGATCATGTATTATAGTTATGACCTTCCCATGCCGAGTATTGCCTTGAGCAATTGGATCTACTACCTACCTTACTAAGCCAAGCTTTGTGATGTTTGTGACATCGTGTATTGATAGCTCCGTGAGCTCTCCCCACATCGCTCACGTGCCATCAAGGTCCTCTTCGTATTGATCTTACTCCCAGCATTGACAACATTGTCTTCAGCAGTACAAATACACAAAGCCGGCAAGATGGATGTCGCGTACGATCACATTCAGGAAGAGGCCGTGTCGCCAGAGGAAGCCAAGAACAAGCAGCTTGGTGAAGGTGATACAGCAAACAATCTAAACACGGAGGTTCGCGAAGCATATAAAGCTTTCAGTGCATCTCCATGGGGCGCGAAGCTTGGTGGCCTATGGGGAAGCGTGAAGAAGCAGGTCAGTCTGCAGAGGCGTGGAAGAGATGAGACCAGCAATACCTAATCTATGCGGGTGCTAGGGAGAGACATATTATACAGAAGCACGCAAAGAGATAGCCGCCGCCAGCACAGAAGCCAGCAAAGGCCTCACTGACCTCGTCAACCAAACCAAGACAATATCTCTCCAGCCATCCTCTACCTCCGCCGCAGACTCTTCCTCCTCAACACCCTCCAACATCCCCATCGACCCCTCCGACCCCTCCACCTTCGCAACAGCACCGGCAACCTCCTCCACTACCAACGTCACATCCTCCACTACCAACGTCACATCCTCCGTCAACTCCCTCACAACCGACTCCCTGCTCACAGAAGCACAAACACTCCTCTCTCGTTTCCAGACCGTCACCTCCGCTCGCCTTGCCCAGCTCTCTAAAGCTGAAAATGCCGCCGACGAAGCTCTCGAACGGTATGGCCGCAACCTCCGCGCCTTGCTGAAGGACGCCGTCACAGTCGCTCCTCCCTCGTCCGATCCCAACGCCCGCCCGCGCTTCGAGAGCAAAGATGCTGAAGGCCGTCGTGTCGTTCACGCTACACGCTTCGATGCACAGTTGCACGTCATACACACGCGGGCATCAAGTTTTACGGCAGACCCTCAAGAAGCGGAGGGAGAATACGCCAGCTGGAAGGCTGGGTTCGATATCGAGAAGAAGACGGACGATGTGGCGAGGGATTTGGACAAGTATGATGAGTTGAGGAGGGCGATGGAACGGTTGGTCCCGGGCGAGGTGGGGTATAAGGAGTTCTGGACGAGGTACTACTTTTTGAGACATGTGGTTGAGATGGAGGAGGCGAGACGGAGAGAGTTGGTGAGGGGTGCGAGGGAAGGAGCTGGTGAGGATGAGGAGGTTGGGTGGGGTGATGAGGAGGAGGAGGAAGCAAAGCTGGAAGACGTCCCGCCAGCTGATGCCGCTGCCACGCACACAGAGCCTCCTGCAACCACAACGTCAACGCCGCAAGGCGATGAAACACCTACCAAACCAACATCAACTACCTCCTCACTCGCCAATGACACCACCACCAACGCTCCCACGACCTCCTCCAACGCAATAGCACCACCAGTAGACGACCATCTCCGACCGTCAGAGCCCCGCCGCTCAAACGAGCACTCCGTCGCCGACAGCGATGCAAGCTACGACATTCTCAGCGCAGCCACGAGTCGTGGACCAGGGACTCCTGCGCCGAATGCAGAGGTTGGAGCGAGGAGAGTCAGTGCCACACCGAAAGTGGCAGAGGAGAGTGAGGAGGAGGATTGGGAGTGAGTGGGAGGCGTAGGTGTAGTTTGTAGGGATTTGGGAGGTAGGTGAAAGAAATGGACTGGATGGCGATTGAGTTGGAATTGGTGTGTGGCGTCAAGATTTTGGGAGTCGCGAAAGAGGTCAACTTGCGTGCGTGCTACGGGGAACATGATGGAGGACAGTCATGGGTCTTTGTCTCGCGGTACTGCAATGCCGAGGCTGTATGACTACACGCACCGCCTCTTGGCTCATGGTAGCGTATGTGCTCGACTGGTCCACATCTCACTCGTGAGCCTTTGGCCTGATGCTTTGTGTCTGCAATGCATGTGGAAGACAAGGAAAGATAAGACAAGACAAATCAAGCCGAGACGAGGCAGGGCAGGATGGTTATCACGAATTGAACGAATGCCATTCTTTACAATGACTATCAATCTTCCACAATCCTCGACTTCCGCCCGCTCGCTCCTGTTGCAGTGGCTCGGAATGAAGTGTAAGTTGCGTGCTTATTCCGTGTATGTAAGGTAATCTCTGTAAAGTCTGTAGGCCTCGCGATACACAATGACGAAAGAGAGGCGCAGAGGGACAGACACGTCTCCCATCTCCAGGAACTCGACTTTCTCACCGATGAGCAAAAAATGAATGCGAGTGATTTCCTAGATGGCTATCTCGAATTGTGAAAAGGTTGGTACAACGCCGAGAAGGATTGACCCAGACTGACATGAAACATAGATGACGAGGAGGGAAAGGAACGAGCTGACTATGAGAGGTGGGTTTTGAGAGAAGAGAACCGTATTAGTCTCACAGCTCGATATACGCTCGTCTACATGAAAGCGAGAAGTGAGACGGATGAAGGAAATGCCAACAGCACCAACAACGCCAACCCTTTGTCGCCCTCAGGCCTGAACACTCAAGCACCATCTGCAATGAAACCACAACAATCATCTGGCATGAAACCACGGCGATCACCTGGAATGAAACCATAGCAATCGTCTGGCATGAGACCACGGGAACCATCTGGCACAAAACCGCAGGAATCATCTAGCATCAAGCCACAAACACCAGGCGGCATGACTGCGGACAACCCATCTGGCATGAATACGCAAGCACCATCTGGCACGTGTCCTCGAGCACCATCTGGCATGGATCCTCGAGCACCTTCCTTTCCCTTCCTTTTCCATGCCAACACCAAACTGGCTGGGTCCTCTGTCTTACCTGACGAGCCTCGTGTTGAAATGCAGTCGAAAATGGATCGGCTCGCTGGTGGTGGCTATGGACAGATTGTAACACCTTCGGCATGAGATCCACATGGCTTCGAACTGTACCAACAATACACTGGCTTGCCTCTGCCACCGATGGTGCCACCCAAATAACCACAAGCAGTCTGGCAAGGCCAGATGTACCCACCACCGAATCCATATCTGTATCAACAACTACATGGAATGTACTCATCGGGTGGGCGTCGGATTGAACCTCAAGAGTTAACACCTGGTTCCTGGCTCATGGTGGGACAACAATCTATTGGCACGACAAAGAAGGATTCAGCGGCCAAGGATCCAGCGGCCAAGGCTTCTTCTCTCATGTCAGAGGCGCCGACGGTTTCGAAGGTCAGCACTGAAGAGACCGGGGTGGATTGGATTCATCGCGCGGACTTGGCGGTACTCATAGCACACAAGCTCAACCACATCTGTCGTCGCAAGTAGACGAGAAGGAGTGCAACACCAAGCAGACGCCCAACGCTGAGCCTACATCGAAATCGAACGTGGGCAAGACAAGAGATGGACATGGGCAAGAATCTCTTCGAAGCTGCACAACCTACTCCCTCTCCCATGGCAAAGCAGGAGCATTCTTCGTCGACCGCAGGGGTGCATGGCAAGAAGAATGTGAACGACGTGCCACTAAAGCGGGCAAGGGAAGCACACGAGCGCGCCGCGAAGCGACACCAAGGCACGAGGGAGTACATTGTGCTGGATGATCCAGACGACGATGACTGCTGTGACAACGGCATAGAAACCACAGACGACAAATACGGCTCGAGCATAAAATATGAAGCGAGTGATGCCCTGGGTAGCGGGCCGAGAATTGTTGGGTTGGAGGGTGACGAAGACGGGAAAAGCAGTGGTGATGGGCACCCGGCCAGGTCAAGTGGATCTGGACCTACAAGTGAAGTGGATTCACAGGTTGGTGTCTGACTTGTTCGAACTATTTTACAGCTTAACTGATGATGTGCTCTAGGCTGCACCCGAGGCTGGACAAAAGGGTGTGAACTTTTCGTGTCAACCATGCCGCAGGAACAGGTCGAAGTGTGAAAGGATTACGACACTGGCATATTGTAAACGCTGCCGACGTCTAAGCAAGCCCTGCGTGCGACAGATGGGACAAGGTTTCATGGGTAATATTGCTGACAATATCATCGGAGGCCTAGGAGGAATAGTTGCAAAGCGCGATGATTTTATGTCACGGTCGTGTGCTTTTCTCAATTCCTCGATACCGTCGTAACGGATGGTGGGCGACAAATTGGGCACGCCTAATGTCTCAATACCGGTTCCAAGGGCTTAGGTGCCTTGTAGCAATTGCTGGCTGGACGGAAGTAGCAAATTATGCTTCTATACAGCGGACGACGGCACTCTCCTAGGATGACCTGGACACAATCTCGCGCTTAAACTTATATCCGGCTCTCTATAAGAGCTTACTGATTTTCACTTGACGATGCTAGGATAAGTCTGGTTGGAATGTCTATGGCACTCTCCTAAAATAACCTGGATAGAGTCTCGTGCTGAAATACATATCCCGCTCTTTAGAAAAGCCTGTCAGTCTTACACAGTAGCATCGGTACAAGTCAAGATTGGTATCTCAACGGCACTCTCCTGCAATCGATGCAAAAGCACGGTACTCACTTGCCGCCAGGACATGGACTTCAATTCAAGTGCGGATGCTACTGACAATGTCAGACGACTCCATAACCAGCAGCAAGATCGAGAGAGAAGGGGCAGACCTCTGGAGCGCCGAGGAGCGAAAGCCTGATATCGTCCGGGAGTTTCTGTCAGTCCTGCGATCTGAGGTGAAGATCTTGCCAAATATACACCCATTGAAAATACAACTGCGATGATGGGCGCGCTCTGATGGATAGACCTTTCCGGTTGCTCTGCAAAGACACCGACCTTGATAACGGTCAATCGTTCTACTTTCGCAAAACGTTCATAGTTCCACCACGGCTCAGATCCTGCAGTCAAAGTGACGATTAGCTTGATGTGTGAGGACGCATTGTGTGAAGAGGAGGTTACGACTACACTCGGATCGCTCGACAGATACCTAGACAAGACGCGTCTTGTGTTTTTGTGCAAGTAGGAACATTTGCCACAAGGTATCTCGGAGGTGGAAAGATACCGAGAGAACTTGCCACTAGTCGCTCGCCGGCGCACACTCGCGCTCCAAGAGCCGCCATTTACGAGACAGGTCATCGGGAAGCTCACGCCGCTTTAGAGGATGTTCGGTAATCGTGCGGTGTCTGAATGGTACCGAGGAACACTGATGGGGCAAGCGCTTCCAAACGACGATGGCTTCAAACGCGCATACCTTGACCAGAGTCATGGCAAGCTGGCGATGAAGAGACCGCTCCGCGTCGGGATCGCGTTAGTGCGGTTCTCTGAATAAGGGCGAGACCGTGACAGGAGGACTATCATCAGTGTGGACACTGCTGCACGGCTTTTGCTGGATCTGGAGTGGGAGGTTAGTCGACTGAGCGGCATCTATTCTGCTGATGATGCGACAACACCTCATCGACAGGCGGACCTGGAGACTACACCAGAAAGGACCGCGCCGTAATGTTGATATCTTACTGATCTGCCGTCTGGCGGCTATCTACACTCTCGACTTGATCTTGCTCAGCTCAAAGACCAGCTTTTCTCGACCAGGCTCTTCAGAGATCCTCCTCCTTCACATTCCCTCAAACCTACCACCTCGACATTTCTCCAATGTCCCACCCTTGTGTTCGTCTAACAAGATCTTATCGGCGTTCCCGCGCTTCCTCTTCTCAGTGTAATTAGGCGATGTAGCACTTCGTCACTCAGGATCGGTCAACAGCAGCCACATGAGCCCCAAGCCAGGTCAATCATCAGCACCCGGCCGCACGAACCACCGAGGAAAGGCTGTGGCAGAGCTAATTGTTGGTGCATGCCAAGTGGGAGTTGAGGTTATAGTCGGCTGGAGGGAAACTGAGCTGAGTGCTCGAAATGAAGGCAATGAAGGTGCTTGTGGGTTAAGGCCATGTGGAATTGGAAAGCCGGCGTCGCGGCTCATGTGTGGTTACAGGTGATTAGGGGCGTATTGGCTGAATCGTTGATACGCTGGTCTGGTCAAGCTCTCTAGCATTGCTCTGTTCCTCAGGTGCCCAAGAAAGAGCGAGTCGAGAGATGGGAAATGAGAGATGGGAAATGCGAGATAGGCAGTATGATGCTCTTCGTGATTCCGTGCTGTCTCTAGATCTGCGGCAGCCTGTCTAGCCTTGTCTCAGGACGATAGACCAATAGAGGTCATCGCGATTGCCGCGAGAGGTTCAACCAACATCGATTTCCTCCAGGGCCGCCCACGTCCGCCTCTCTCGATCCCTTTCTCTTTCTCTTTCCCTCTCCCTCCCCCTCTCTGCATCTCCATCTCCATCCCCATCTCCCCCTCCATTTCCTCCTCGCTCACCTCCAATCAATCGCGTCATATCCATCTCTTCATTGCCATCCCCTGCCCCAACCCCGTTCACAATCCAGGTCCGACTCCACCAAGCACCGCCCCAACCCGTCCCCCCAACTCCCTCACCCTCTGCACCTCCCTCCTCTTCCTCCCCACCTCCTCCTCCATCCGCGCAATCAGCGCTTCCCTCGCCTGATGCGGTCTCAGACCATTCAAACAGGCGTGGGCGGAGACGAAGAGGGTTTGCAGGTTTGTGACGGCTGGAGGTGGAGAGGGATCGGAGGGGAGTGTGGTGGAGAGGGTGTGCGTTAGGGAGAGGAAGGTTAGGAGGAGGGCGTGCAGGTGCGGGAGGAGGTGGGGCGTTGTTGTTGAGGGAGTGGGTG
>Ga0268246_10000476_pt1 | contig 17179 bp, 20 predicted proteins | sample AgamicOrSfe_FD_200242 | JGI IMG/M metagenome (GOLD analysis project Ga0268246, IMG submission 200242) | Agave microbial communities from Guanajuato, Mexico - Or.Sf.e (v2) (version 2) | ecosystem: Host-associated > Plants > Phyllosphere > Phylloplane/Leaf | place: Guanajuato, Mexico | collected...
ACTTCTTCCTCAAGTAGCCACCCCAAACAGCTGCGATGATAACCATGAAGGTTACGGCAATACTGACGATAATGATAACGAAACGCAGGATTTCCTTTTGAAGAGGCGTCATCTTGTTGTCGGGCGCCGCTGTGAGCTTAGCAATCTTTCCGAATACAGTCTCATCTCCAGTCGAAACAACCAGACCATGAGCGGATCCAGAGATACAATGTGTTCCTTGCATACCAATGCAACGAGTCTCGAGGTAGTTGTCATCCGTGGAGTCAATCGTGGAAGAAATGGGGAGAGACTCTCCCGTCAAGATACTCCGATCAAACTTAGCATCAGTAGAAACCTCAACAAAGCGAACATCTGCTGGAAGTTTCTGCCCAGCTTTGATGAGTAGGATATCACCCGGGACGACTTCGTGGGATTCAATCGAGACCTGGTTGCCAGCTCGTAACACAATACAGTTCTCTGGCAACATACCAGTGATCGAGTCCATGACACGGGACGAGGAGAAATCTTGCCAAGCATTGAATGCTGCTTGAATGATGAAGACCAAAATTAGGACGATAGCGAGCGCAAGGTTCGCCTGCGACGCTGGCTGACCCAGAGGTTTCCAAGATATGAAGACTAGAATACCACCGAGAAGGAGAAGGGCACCAAATCCACCAAAGAAGTACCCGAATATCTTACGCGCGAGATGTGAAGGTGGAGGCGAGGGCTTATTCGGTCCATACTTGCTGAGATTGGCTGCGACTTGTTCTTTCGTGAGACCACTTGATGTGTTTGTGGAAAAGCGTTGTGTCAATTCGTCCACAGACGCAGTGTGATGATCCATTCCAGCCAGTTCTGTAGGTCACAAGTACGGTCAGTATCATTCCCAGATTTGATAACAAAGATTTCCCACATACCATCAGCCGCCTTCTTCTGAGGCTTCACAGCTGGCGGAGGTGCCGGCTTCGCCGCTGCTGCTTCCTTCTGCTCGAATCCATCTCCTAATCGTGCTTGCTCTCTTTCTGCCCTCTCTCGTGTCTGCTCAACATGAATGGATAGTGTTCGATATTCGATGGGAATGCCGAGTCTCGGGTCGATTGAACCTCGGCGTGCTCGCTCAATGGCATTGGAGTTATTGCCAGACTGGCCGGAGGCTGTAGAGAGTTGCGATGCTGTTGAGATGCGACGCTGGAGGCGCCTGGCATCCATTGCCGGGTCATTGTTCTCCTCGTCGTCCGCATAACGGATAACACGTCTGGACGCTGGGATGTCGTCGTCGGCATAGGTTATGCGATTGGCCTTTTCGGGGCTTGTTGTAGTAGCCATTGTGTGTCTTCAGACCGCAAAGTCGAGTGTGCCAGAAAGATACGACCCTGAAAAGTCAAAGTCCAGATGATGGTACCAGGACTATCTCGAGTCAATATCAGTCGCGAGTTGATGTGCTGAATATGGCACTGAAAGCGTAATTTTATTGAGAGGCCATGCGACTCTGCTGTTGGTGAGGTGAAAGGAAATCAGGAGATGGCCTCAAGTCAAATGATCATCAACAATCGCGGGGACGATCGTGACATGTATATGGGAGATGATTTTCCCAAAAAGCTTCACACGTTTACACGGTTCTACGTAATGACCAGCAGTTGAGACGCCGGAAACTATGAAATGCGTGCTGTGTAGGATCAGAGGATAAGTGCCGGTGATGCTAGACTCCTTCAGGCAAGCATTCGCGTGGAGCAGTGTGAGTGAAGGTGAGGCATTTGTTTTCGACGCCAGCCTCGACGTCAAGGTGAGGCATTTGTTGCCTGCGCCATCTCAGGGCGGCCTTCACGAGAAATCACACCAGGAACACGAGGAAAGTCTTCGGCCAGGTCGTCTGACGTCCTGTATACCCTTGCCGTCGACCACTTAGTCACACTCACGAACTACACCCATCATCCCCAGACCTTCAGCTGTTTTGCGCTATGATTCTGATGGTCTTACTGCGTGAAGAAGGGGGCGACGTCGTCGCTGAAACGTAGTACGAGGCATTTAATTGCTTGGCTGCGGTGGAATGGTGATTGTGGATCTCCAGCACCAGCTCTAGAGCATCGGCGCCTTCCGAGGCACAAACAAGCATTTCTCATCAGCGTTGCATCATGAGCAGCATGGGATTTTGTGATCAAGCATGCATCTCTTTCTCGTAAAATGCCTCTCACGTTTCTGCTGCAATATGCAGGTCCCGCAACGGGTGTGACGAGAGAAATGAGCGATTTTCTTTCTGCATTTGGGTCACGTGACCTTCTTCCACTCTGATGATGGTTGGACATCAGGCTGATGTTTGACCATTCTCAGCTGATGTCTTGGTCTTCGCCATCTCCTCAGAGCCATGTAAGTATTGGGTTCATAGCCCGGCTACATGGCGCGAGGCAGTCAAGCGGCGAGGCGGTGGCGTTTGATTTCTTGTCTTTTCAAGTTGTTTTCTGCTGCGCAAATGCAAAAATCACGTTATCGAGTACATTTTCCGCAATGAGACAACCACAGACACATTGTTACAGCTTCACTCGCAATGCAAGCAGAGAATAAGAGAATCGTAGAGTGGTGGACAGGAGGTGAAATGAAAGCTTGAGAATCATCTGAAGTTGTCCTCAAAATGCCAAGACGCCAAGCGCTTCCCATCCCGTTCCGTACTGTAGCTTGGTATATATACCACGTCTACAAGTGTGTCAAGCACATACGACCACAGGAAAGTGAAAACAGGCCATCCCGTCCGCTCTGGCGTACTTAAGCACTTTACCGGCTGCGTAGTAGTTGGGTGGGTGACCACCAGCGAATTTCAGCTGTTGTATGTCTTAGTTCTTTTTGTCTTTTTTGTTGGTGTATACATCGAGCCTGGCACTCTTCGAGGTCCTAGGTGGTTCATGCCTTTTGCAAGATAGCTCAACCGAAAATGCATGCCACCCGCCGATAGGACTCCTGGCCTCAAACAATGTCATTACTTCATCCTTGCCATTCTGGAACGTGACGACGAGCTTGCGATCCTCGAAGACGGCCATAGTTCTGCAGAGTTAGGCATCCTATTCGAGTGCAATGCGCATCTGTCGCACCGAATGCGCATGACCGGCATCTCCAGGGGCGGAAACCATTATACAGTCTGCTCGGGTCGATATCTAAATACTGAATCTCGCCTCCCTTTCCGGATAACAAGGTGAGACTCACACACTGGATTGCCCCAGACGCCGGTATGATCCTTAGGAAGCCTCGGTCACTTTCTCTCGAATGACATGTATACATTTCGACATTGCCAGCGGGTATAGCAGATACGCAGAGAAAGATTCGCCGGGTTGAAGGTGCTGAGTACTACATTGGCACACCCATACCTCAGATACAGTTCGTCCGAACAGCACTTCGCGGCAATAGTCGCCTCTTCGTGCAAGTCACTGCTCGATGATATGGCATCCAAGTCCGCCTCCTCGCCATCCTCCGTTTCATCTTCATCGTTCTCGTCTGCTAGCTCGACAGCTAATCTGCGAGTCTTCCGAAGCCTGGTTGAGAGATCTAGGGACGACTGGGAGAGTGCCGTGGAATATGGATGTCTGATAAAGTATTCTCTTGCCAGCTTAGCGAATTTCATTCAGAGATACAGCTTTATCTCGTAAGGCTTTCTCGATCTCTCCATACTGCTGATGTGAAAGATTGCCGGCTCGCCAGTGTGTTTTGATATGCAAGTCTAGCAGATCCTGAGGGAGAGTGCCCTGGTGATTCTGTTTGAATGGACGACGGCTTTTCTATGCCTCGTTGTTGGAAAACTGAAGCATTGCAGATGCACTTAAGTTTAGAAATCACGTCTGGTCTCTCAAGGAGAGTGCCGTAGAGGTTCCACCTCGGCTTGTCGAAGATTCTCCTGCCTTTACCAGTACCAATATTCTTGCCGGTCTACGCAACCTCAGGGAGAGTGCCCCGGCGGCTTTGCTGAACCTACCCGCGCCCATGTTCGTCAGTCTCGATAGGAGGTTAAGAAAGCCATCCAGCGCCATTGTCCCAGCACCCAAAGCAACCCTGACGTGAACCTCGCAAGAGTGAAGTAGAATGTTCAGCTGAAGCAGCTTTAGAACTGTTTCCGACGATCTTTTGCATTGACTTGTCGACAGCTCGAGGATGTTCGACCGCCCGTTTTCATAAGACAGTAATATGCTTCGAGAGTGCTGCTTCGAAATGAGCGATCCTTTCATCTGCATGAGATGACTCGCACTTTCGCCGACATGAGGCGTCCTCTCAGACTGTCTGGTCATGGTGAAAGCGATGTCGCTGAGTGAGGGTTGGGGAAGAGGATGAGAATGAGGAAGGAAGGAGAGAAAGAGAGAAGAAAAGAAAGAGTGGGCAGGTATACTTGCGTTATACGACCGGTGCCAGAAAAGTGATAAGATTGGTGCCAGAGAAGTATGAACATGCTCGCTGAGCATCCCAAATGATTCTTCTATTCGTCTCAACATCTTCTTGGCTGGCGAACAGTATATCCATGGAATGGTCGCGAGTCCACAGTATCAGTGCCGGCCGTCGTGGCAACACTCCCTTCATATCATATTTCACATTACTCCCTACCACACTTTCCCTCCCCTGCCCTTCCCACTCAGCAGTCTAATTCGTCCAAATCCTCACCGTCCGATCCCGACTCCCACTCCCCACCCTCCTTCCATCCGGCGCCCAATCCACCGCAAACACCTCCCCCTCATGCCCTCCCAAATCCCCACTCGCCGTCATCTTCCCACTCTCCACGTCCCAACACTTGACCGTCGCGTCCTTACTGCCACTGACCAACAACCTTCCATCCGCACTAAAAGCGCACTGATACACCGGCGCCACATGTCCCTTACAATTCCGCACAAACGTGCCGTCGGACGCCCGCCACAGTTTTATCAGGTTATCGAAGCCGCAGCTGGCGATGTAGGTGCCCGAGGGGGAGAAGGTGACGTGGTTTACGAGTTTGCCGTGGCCGAGGAGGCGGGCGAGAGGTTTGGAGGCCGCGAGGGAGGACGTGTCCCAGAGGAAAACAGTGTTGTCGTCGGAGGCGGAGACGAGACGTTCGGTGAGTGCGCCGCCTATTGTAGCAGCCTTGTCGTATCGGGCGCGCGCAGCAGCGCGTTTTGCGTCGTCGGTTGCGGAGGCGGGGAGCGCGGCGTTGAGGGCGGGGTCGTGGTATGCGGTGCGCAGGACGTGGTCGGTGCTGAGGGCGAGGTGGTTCACCCAATGGGCGTGCGCGGTCAGCGTCTTCAGTAGTTTCCCATCGGCGCCGGACCATAGCTTGATTGTCTTGTCGTGGGAGCTGGTATATATCGTGCCGGCATCGCCGCCGGGCCCGCCGTGGCCGCCCCAGCGGACGCAGGATACGGTCGAGGTGTGGCCGGAGAGGACGAAGTCGGTCATCCCGCGGACGACGTCCCAGACGCGGACTGTGCCGTCTTTGCTGGAGGAGGCGAGGCGGGGACGGCCGGGGGTGGAGAGGTGGAAGGGCTCCCAGGCGAGACTGGTGATGTAATTGCTGTGGCCTGAGAGGACGATGCCGGAGGGTGTGGTGTCTTTGGCGGGTTTTGCTGTTTTTGGTTCTTTTGGGGTGGTTTTGGAGGTGGTGGTGGCGCCGAATGGCTTTCCTGTTGCTGCATCCCATATTCGCACCGTCCGGTCATAGCTTCCTGTCGCTAGGAGACTACCATCGGGACTATATGATACTGCGAGTACCCAACCTGTGTGTCCTTTTAGTGTCGCAAAGGGCGTCCCTGTATCACAATCCCATATTCGCGCTGTACTGTCCCCACTCCCACTGGCCATGCGCGATGATGCTGCTGGATGAAACGAGCATGCAAGAATTGCTGCTCCGTGTCCTGATATCGAAGCGGAACATCGTGTGACTGCGCGAACCCGGAAGACTGAAAGAGGTGTAAAGTGTAGCGAGATGAGATCTTCTGTTGTTTTCAAGCCAGGCGAGAGGATGGAGTGGTATAACGATGCGGGAATGTCAATCGCTTTTGTTACACCAGACTCTTCGCCATCTTTCTGCTTATCCGAGAGGAACGTAAACCGATACGGGACTTTTTCTGCACTCTCTTCGTCTTGGTTTTGGATGCTATTCAATAGTACTTCGAGATTCTTGGTGGTGGCTTGTGCTATCGGTATTGAGATAGCACCTGCTGTGGGTTGACCTGTGGCTTGGTCGATGAACTGTACACGGACGGATCCCAAGCCATCGGGGATCTTTGCTTGTTCTGTAAGGTCGAGTTTCTCTTGGTCTGCTGCTAGCTTCTGCCGTTTCGACGGTGGTGGGAGGACGGTCGCCATTTGGAGGTGATCAGGAGGAGCAGTAGAGGATGGTAATAATAGAATACCCTCTGTGCTGTGGCTGGCTTGAATATATGACAATTGCTCACAAGACGAACTCGTTGTTGACGCTGGACTCACAGGAACAAAATAATTTGATAAATACATCGGAGCCCCTTCCGGCAGCACATCCTCGGCAGAAGTATTTGTCACCACATTATGAAAAAGGCAATACAGAAGAAAGGTGACTTAGGATCTGAGGCTATCTACTCTGATCTAATGAGCAGGCTGGATGGGCTCATACGGAATGCTCAGCAGACACACTTCCCTCACCGGCCTGTGCCTCAACCTGTTTCTCATCGCCACTGGATGCCTGACCTTCCGCATCGACCATGACGAAGTCGCCCTCGAGTTGTGCCTCAACAGCATCCTGATATGGCGTTGTCGAATGCTCTTGTACACCGGTTTCTTCCGTGGCCATCAAGTCTCCTTCTAGTACAGAACCTTGTGCAACTTCAGCAGCGGTCTCCTCTGCAAGAACGCTTGGTTCTCCAGCAGACTCATGAGCCTCTCGATCTGCGTCGGCGCCCTCCTTGCCCGAGGATAGCTCATCCTTGACTTCAGCAAAGGCAGCCTGGTCAGATTCCTGTCCTGAGACACTTGTAACCATCTCTTTGGCCTCCTTCTCCTCAGCCCTCTCCTCTGCTTCCTCCCAATCCTCAGCCACACTCTCCTCTCTCCTCGCCTTTCCCAGTCTTCTTTTCTCCTTTTCTTCTTCCTTCTTTCTCTTGACTTCCTCTACCCGCTTTTTCTCCTCTTCATCCCTCTTCTTCCTCGCCGCAAGGTTCCCCAGGACGAGAAAGCCACTCTCTGCGACAGCAGGCTTAGCCTCTGGAGCTCGCCGTGTTGCGGCAGCCTTAGCTGCGACCTGACTCCAACCACCTTCACTGCTGGTGTCAAGCTCACGACGGAGAACGTTGAGCGACTCGTCGAAGCGACAGAGCTGTAAGGTTCCAAGCGGTGGTGTGTATGCATTGAACGCCCGAGCAAGCGGAAAGCGCAGATCTTTGAGGGCGAGCTCCACAATATTCGATGGTTGAGCAGCGCTAGGCTGAACTTTGAGAGCGACGTTGCCATTTGACAGGAATTGAACACTAAACGCAAGTTTCGTCGCAGTCTGCGCTGGTGCGGAGGATGCTGGAGCCGTAACCGCGACTTGCTGTTGGACTACCGCCACCGCAGTCTCAATGTCGTCAAGCATTAGAGCGAACTTTGGGTTGGTAAGTAGGAATCCATTATAGGGATCGTTCATCACCGATGAGCGAGCTTTCGCTGCCGCAGCGGCCTCTGCATTCGCAGTAGCACGTTGCCCTTTGCGGATTCGAGCACAGTCTCTTAGTGTCTTGTTTGGTGGCGCTACGAAGCGTGGTGTCTTGAAGATAGCAACGTGGCGATGCGGTTCAGGATCCATACTCTCGCAATCGAAGCCAAAGTCTTCAGAGAGGTGGTGCAGGAAGCTGCGCTGATGTGCTGGCATAGGTTTCATGCGGAGACGCTTCTCGGATTCATCAGCAGCAAAGACCCGGAACTCCCGTTCTTGGTCTGTGCACCACTTCGGATGCTCGGCGAAGAGGTCGAGTGTTTCAGCAGAGTATGGTACGTGGTCGTCTGTGCGGTTTGCTGAGTCGATGTTGAGCGCAACTGCAAGCTTGCGATTGCGCTCGAGACGGGCGCATTCAGCGTCACATACGAGTGACATCTTGGCATTCCCTTCGTTATCCTTTGAAGCGCTGCAACGAAATTCCTGCTTGTGATTCTGGCAATCGCAGGTCACGATGACTTTGTGGGTACACGGCTGATCTTCCTTGCACGGATATGGGGCGTGGCATCGAGCCTCATCAGGATGATCACAAACCTTCTTCGGCTTGCCACAAGGTTGTGTGCATTCGCCGTGAGCATCTTCGCATTCACCTGATGCATGACAGGTTTTGTGACAGAAGTGTGAACCACATTTCAGCTTGCGACCACACGGCTCACCACAGCGGACGTCAGTGAACCAGCATTGCTGATTCTTCAGCGTCTTCTTGCCGCAGAGACAAGTCTTCTCCACCAAGAATGGACAGCGTGGGCAGTTCTCGTTGTCCGCATGACAATTGTGAGGCACTTGTGGATGACCGCATGCCTTTGGTCGTTCACAGTCGTATCGACATGGCGGGGGCTTTGTGCCGCAAGGTAATGGAGGTTGCAGAACAGTGCGGCCACAGTTGCAAGCAATCTCTTCGAAAACGGCTTCTGGACAAGCACGGCAAGCTCCTTTGTGATCCAGATTCTCGCAGAAGTGGTTACCACAGGATAAGAGCCTCCCACAGATCCGTGTACAGATGTGCTCGGCTTCGAAGCCATCGTCCATTGCACGAGATGCTGCAGAAGCCAATGGTCTGTGCTTCTTCTTCTTTGTAAGCCGCTCAATGGCTTTGTGCTCGCCAGGACAGCAACGCTCTTCGCAGGCGTGGCGACCACAATTGAGCTGCACTCGACATGCCCGAAAACATTGAGGCGGCTCAGTGGTACCTTGGTGGCATAAGGAGGTGGATGTGGTTCGTCCACACCTACAAGTGATTTCGATCTTTTCTAGACATGAACCGCAATCTCCAACATGGCAGACCGCGTTGCAGGCATGCCCGCAGGCAAGAGGCTTTTCACATCTCTTTTGACAATTTGGTATTGTGTCCTGACATGTCGTTCTGGTGATGCCGAGTTCGCTCAGAGGAGTCTTGCCGCAGGCACAGTGACTTACCACATCAGGTGACTGCGGACAGTGCTGTAGGACTCCATCTCTCGCGTGACACGACTCCTTGCAATTGTGCTTGCCGCAATCGAAGGGGGCGTCACAAACATGGTCACCCTTGAAGCAGCCAACGAACTCTTCTGCTTTCTCCTCGCCACTCTCAGTTTTGACCACTCGGAAGCTAGTCTTGTCGTCATCCTTATCACAACAAGAGATAGTGGTCGTCTCTCTACCGCAATAACAAGAAGCCTCGATCGGCACCTCACAGGCTCCACAAAGTCCAGGATGACACGGAGCGTCGTGAACATGCTCACCACAACCTAATACTTCACCGCACGGCTGCCCACAGCTCCAGCCGCCGTCTGATGCTGTTCCAGTACACTTCCGTGTTGCAGTCTGCTTGCCGCAGAAACAGAGCTCGTGTTGTGTAAACGTACATGGTGGATGTGGTCCAGCATGACACAGTTGGTCACAAGGATGTCCACATGCTCTTGTGAAGCCACAGCTCTGCCCACAACTGTGTGGATTGACACCGGGTATAGGTCTTGGCTCAAGCTCTTTGCCACACCAGCAGCTGTACTGACTGGGTTTAGAGTCTTGAGGTAGGTTACAACCTGGACATCTCCATTGTCGTGCGCTTTGGTTGGCACCATTCTGGCCGTTCCGTTCTGCTGCTGCTGCTTCCGAGTTGTTTGCCCATCTCTTGACACAGTCCAGATGAAAGACTGTCCAGCACAGGTGGCATGACCACACCTTCGACCTTCTCATCACTTCGCTTGTGCAGATAGGACATTCGTATTGCCCATTGTCTATATCTTCATGCACTCTCGTAGAGATATCTGGCGCTGTTGACTTTGACAGCCTGCGCTGTCTAGGAGGCTGCTGGTTGTTTCGTTGACGTGGAGCGAATGGTTTCGATTGCCCAGGCTGGAACTCTGGCGCATCACCTTGAAGCGTTTGTGCAGCATCTTCTGCTGTCAATGCGCCAGCGAAGTTCCTGGACTGCACGACAGTGTGCTGATGTCTGCCTTGCGCACCTCTTCCACCTCTTACCCGATTCCTGCCCTGTGTGCCATTCGCTACATGCGTGTCGTGGACATGTCCGTGCACATGTTCTGGGACAGTGGCTGCTGCTGTAAGACGTGGTGAAGATGGGGCTGCAACTGTTGCTGGTCGAAATGCGAGTGCTGGATTGCGCGGGATCTGTGGTAGACGTGCGGCAGCTTGGGTGGGCACCAAGCCTGCAGGGTCTAGTGGTAGGGCGACGCCATTGGCATTGGCATTGCTGTTGCTATTACCTCCTCTTCTTCGATTGCGATGTGGTCGATGAGAGCTAGTCTGTGTTGATTGTGTTGCAGTGGCGTTTGCGGGAGGGGCATTCGACATAATGGTGAGGTCGGAAGGGTGGCGAAGTGATATCTCTTTCATCCTAAGTGAAGGTGGGTGTGCTCTTATCGATGTGCACTGTAGATAGTCGTATCTGCTGTGATGTCGCTTGCAAATGAAATCGCTTGCAAATTGGATATGTCTAGAAAGCTGATGAAGAGCGAGTCGCCCTACTGTGTGACGATACTTGTATTCGTATCTACGAACAAACACAGGAGTACCGCAGGTTAGTGTGGCGTAATGTTGTGTCAAACGAGAAAGATGACCATGACGATTTCAGGTACAGATGACTCAAACCTAAAAGAGGGACGGGACGAGCCATGTCCCGAACTTTCTAGCCTATCGGAAGATAAGTCCGACAAGGCTGAATGTTTATCAGATCAGATCAGATCAGACAGCATGTGAAAAAAAGGTCATAGAAAGTCAAGAGGGTATTTCCATTCGCCAGTAACATCCTACACAGTGCCCAACAGCATTTTTCTAGCGCTGCTGCAGGAGCTCCGTGTAGACCGTAGAACTTCGTATCTAGTAGTGGCAACGCCACGCATTATATCGCCCGCAATTAGTAGAAGACATCATCGACCATGCCAGCTCACGCTACAGTGTCATCATGCAGCTATGTGTTGCTTAGCTAGGTCCTGCAAGGGGACCGTCTTGCTGCACCATATCCAGGCCAGCCATGTTCGCAAAGAAGTAAGAACCCGGGTATCCATTAAACAAGCGCAAAAGAAGTCGTAATCCATCTCTTCGAATCAGGTCGTGAAACCTTGCGTGCTCTCCACGCCCTCCATCACATCGCCAATCCCATGGCTCGCTCGCTGGTCAACCTCCCGCTGAGCAAGGACTTCGCGAGCATAAAACTCGACGAGCATGGTCGCATATGCCTCGAGCTCCTCAACGGGTATCGCAAGACGGAAATCATTGAGTAGGAGGAACTGAAGCTCGAGATGGTTGAGTTCCACAAGAGGAAGCCCGCCAACCTGCAGGTCGTGTTAGCTGTCATAAAACGCCATGATTACGAGATCCATACCTTTGCATATCTGGAGTTGGTATAGAATACATCGGAAAAGTACTTGCTCGCGCATGTCACTGCTGCAATCACGAGACGATGTATGTTGAAACTGTCAACGACGAAGAAATGCGCAAGGCTGGTTGTCTCTTCCTCTTGCTCGCCGTGTTCGGCTTGGTTGTGTTCTGCATAGTCCTTGGCATCTGTGGTTGGAGGCAGAATAGGACTATCATGTTGATCTGGTGTGGCCACATTGGCCTGTCTTTGTAAGCTCTGCATTGGCCCGCTGTTCACCTTTTCTGTCATTCTGTCGAAGTAGACAAGCAGACTGATGAAGACCTCATAGGTCGTAGGACAGTAGCGATGGATTCTGCTGAGATAACTGAGAATTGTAATACTAGGCACGTTCTTGCCATGGAAGGCGAGTACACTAGAAGTCTGCTGCGGCACTTTGGAGTTCGTGCTACCGTCCTCCGTGCCAATAGGTTGGTGTAGGTGTTGATGCTGTTTATCATTTGTTGTGGTAATCTTGGTGAGTAACCCCGCTACCATTTCAATAACATCGGCGATCGGCATGGCACTGATCTCGTACTCATATTGCGCGGACTGTGTTTTCGTGTTACTCTGCCGAGAATCCGGACGTGAGCTGCCAAGTGGACTGGTCTCGTCGTCGAGGAAGCTTTGAATATGTTGAAGGCTCTTGATCTGTATCTTCTTTGGTGACTGAATAGCTGGTATCTCGTCGAAGGACGTTGCAGGTGAGGTTGCAGCAGAAGATCCATCCGAGATGAGGTCTGGAATCGAATCACCTAGCTTTGCGGTCGATGCCTGCGAAGACGGCTCTAGCGCTGGTTCAGGAGGTGGCGAAGGTGCATCTTGTGGTGGTTGTGATGTCTGTGGAATGAGCGGCGAACGAGCCTGTAAAGACTGAGTGTGGCCGCTTGGGGAAGAAGCAGATGTTGGAGGGCGAGACTGAGTAGATGTAGGCGGGAGTGGACGAGAATGCGAGCGGTCGCGAGTGGAAGATGATCGGGATTGATTTCGGTGGTTGTGGCTGGTCTCAAGCATGCTGGATTTGTGGTAGTGTGTCGCGTCGTGGGCGGCCTGAGTCAACACGACGGAGCCCATAGTAGTCTAAAATACAATCCTGGAAGAATAGTCAGATGTGATCAAGGTGGCAAGCGTCTCGAGGTCTGGAGTCGATGAGCGATAGCTCTTGTCACTAGCTGAGCTGTGTTCACAGTGCTGGCGGCAGTGGCGGCATAGTCACCCTCGGCGGGACTGCTCTTATATAGCATAGAGACACATCGACGAAGCGCAATGAAGAACAGTGCTTGTCGAGTGGACTGTGCACGTCGTTGCGCGATCGTGAGATAGGTTGCCGGGTCCAGCGAGAGTGATAGTAGTGCAACGCGCGAACGCGCAAGGGACGGGGAGAGCCTACCTAAACAGCATAACCCAGTAAACCATAAGACGCCTCTGAAAAGCACAAGGAATGAGATATGAAGGGGATGAGGTGAAGATCTGTGACGAGGATGTCGAGGGAGGATGTATGTGAAGCTACAGCACTATAGGTTGACTAAGTGAATTGGTGAGCGGACCATGCACCAAAACATCCGGCTATGAAACGTCAAGACCCTTGAAAACAGTTACGTAGGTCGACATCTATTCTGTAGGGAGCAACGAGGCATCCATTCATATATTAGATTCTAGTCATAAGAGCCATGCTTACAGAGTATCTAGGTGTGTTCTCCGCACACTCATGCGAAGTACTTCCTGCTCACTTCTGCGCAACAGGCTGCGTCATGCGCATGCAGCTGTATGCATTTCCTCCATCTACTCCGGATTACCACCCGTCCCACTTTCGTAGATCCTTGGCATTCGGGAATAGGCTGCACGTGTCCCAGCTGTATCAACCTTTGCTGTTTTCTTCCTCCAACTCAGTGCTCAATCTACTGCCTGCCTGGTCCTTCATATCCGTACGGGCCACTGTCCGGAAGGTATAGATGTCTCTGAGCGCCCTTCGCCGTCAAGACAACCATGCGAATCACACCTCCTGAGCTGCCGTCCCATTTGATGGCCTCCCGCAGCGAACCCTTGACAAAGCTGACACCCTCTTCTTCTGTCATGTTCTCTTTCCAGTTCGCATCACAGTAACCGTAGATGTACGTCGATCCGGAGCCACCAATGGCGTATGACTGCTTGTGTAATGAGCCACCCAGTGGGATTGAGTACACTTGTCCACCATGACGGTGGTCGTATCCAGCTATGATCATGCCGGCGCTACATCCGTCAGAGGTCGTCCGATATAGTCTGCACTTCGTCTCTTACCTCAGCTGATCCTTGTTGGAGTAGCATAGCTCTTGGAATAGGGCAGCAGCAGTTTGCGTGGTTGGTGGCTCCGAGTTTGCACTCCCATATAGCGCCAAGTAGTACTGTACAATGTCTGCTACCGCCTGTGTGTCCGCCGCTGAACCTGATCTACAGCACCATATCGTGTCGTGGACTTGTGTGAGTTTGTCTGTTACACGATTCGCAATGTATGCTCCTGTGGTTGTTCTGCTGTCTGCTCCAAGAATGACGCCGTCTCTGAATGTGATTGCCATGCTAGAAATTGGTTAGGACTGAGACGCAATACTAATATGATTGACCATACATGGAGGTTCCGAGACTAACGGAACATGTTAGCAATGCTCTTCGAGGTTCATTCTCTGAAAATATCTTACTTCACCTCGCCCTTCTTGAGGTGGTTCATGTCGACGTGAATTCCATCTGTGCGTAACTTCAGCTTTTGAGCTTTACGGAATCCAGGCTATCTTTCCACACCTTCACCAAGCATGCCAGTAGGACCCATATGACCAGGCATATTGCGAAACAGGCGAGAAGCTGCCAAGGATGTCGTTGTGGTGTTCTCAGAGTTTGAAAAAGAACGTAGGCAGTGGGGAGTGTGGATATACTGGTACTGGCAGGGAAATCGTTGAAGAGCTGATGTTCGGGGTTATTAGTTGACGATGTGAAACGCGACAGCGTCGCCGCCTTCAGACGAGAGACGAGACCCTGAACCTAGGATTGTGGGGTAGATAGTTGTCGATGTGTGTTGACATCAGCTTCGATGCAGTGAACAACCACACAACTTCCAAGTCGTCCCGACGAGGATGGCAGCATTCAGCGCGCTTACTGCGCTCTCGTGGCTTCGCTTTCCTCTGTATGCCGTCTCCGGTATTACAGCCCTAGCAAGTGGTGGATTGTACTGGTTTCAGAAGTAATCACTTCTCAAGACTCCACCGTGGCTCTCCGCTTATGAACACAGTGAACTGATCTACCCGCGTAATATTCCGACTGACGCTCGTACGAACTTCTTGCTGCCTTCTAGCTTTCCTGGACTGGATCTCACCGACTGGGAAGAGCTTACAATTCCTACTCCGGATGGAGAGAAGCTTAATGCCCTGCTGATCCGACCATCGAATCGCACACGGGCCAGATCAGTCACAGTGATCACGTTCCATGGCAATGCTGGTAATATTGGGCACAGGATCCCTATTGCTGGATTGCTGCAAGATCACTACGGCGCGAATGTGCTTATGCTAGAGTATCGAGGCTATGGTTCTTCTACTGGAACCCCGAATGAGAAGGGTCTCAACATTGATGCGCAGACTGGATTAGACTATGTCCGGCAAAGGCCAGATCTGAAAGACACAAAGATTGTGATATATGGGCAGAGCTTGGGTGGAGCTGTCAGCTTGAGTGTGGTAGCTAGGAATCAAGCAGCCGGTGACATCAAGGCATTAGTGCTGGAGAATACATTCTTGTCGATCAAGGCGCTGATTCCAAGGTAAATTTCCTCGACTGCAGGTCTGATATGTGCTAATTCCTCTTGCAGTGTCATGCCTGCTGCTCGATATCTGACTCCTCTCTGTCACCAGCACTGGGCAAGCGAAGAGCTGATGCCAAAGATCAACATTCCAGTACTCTTTCTTAGTGGCCTTAAGGATGAGATAGTCCCGTAAGTACCATGTGCGACTATGGTATCCAGCCGATCCTGATTGAAATGCTAGGCCGCAACAGATGAAGCGACTACATGAGCTATGCACATCACCATATAAAGAATGGAAAGCCTTCCCCGATGGTACCCATAATGACACGGTGGCGAAGGAGGGCTACTTTACGACGATCGCACAATTTCTGAGGAGGCATGCCTCAGAGTAAGAGAGCACGGATCTAGTCTGAGTTCACGGATCTGGAACAAGATCGCAACATGTGAACTATGAAACTAGGGCTACCAACCAAGTTCGCCGACTTCACTCTCGCAGCTGGAGCTTCAGGGGTGCACGCTGTCTCTCCAGATTGGCTGTAGACCACTCCCTCTGCACCGGACTGTGCTCATGCCCTGGGTTCGTACGGCCATTCTTACAAATGACCGAGCCTACTCGTCTCATACATTCATGACAGTCTTGATCTGAGGACTTCGACATCCGCATATCCGCATATTCGGTACTAGATCAACAGTTGATGCACCAGCGGCTGTCCGCTGGACGCGCGACAACTTGTATAGCTACTGTGAATGCCTTTTTCTCACAGAAACCACATCATCGGAGTGCGGACATCGGTCCTGGATGTGCATATGCTATACTGTATCGTCTATACCCAGCTGCTGGCTTGGGTGAGTGGCGATCTTCAGATTCCGGGCAAGCAGAGCCAGGCGGATTCGCATTTTACTGTAGCAGGAACTGCTATCATATCGAGACTGTTAGTGAAGACGGAACCTCAGTGTCGATGATGGACTGTCTAGTGCCATAACGTAGTTGCTGTAGTGGTACAGCATGAATGAAGCTGCATGAAACACACGACACATGCTTTGCAGTAGATGAATATCAGTATCAGTACATGTAGAAGCACGAAGTGGAAACAACCTTTTTGAAGTTGAGGTGTTCAATGCATTGTGAAGCTCTATTCGCTGATTGGCTGAAATTTGCTGGTCCAAGCCGTCCCGAATCGGTTTGACACTTGAACCTCGACTTTCAAAAGCCAACCAACGACACTGGCAGCTTCGCTCATACCCATCAACACTCTAACACCCTCGTTCGCCATTGAGTTTGCAGCAGCTGGAGATGTTTGCCAGGACTGTTCTGCGCTCTAGCCACGCGCTTGGCGCCGCCCGCCAGGCCGCCGGTCGGACGACAAATGTACGAAATCTACAATCGCCGCCTCCTCATCCCTCTCCGCCCACACTATGAGCTGGCTAGCTCAGCCGTAAAGCACTTCGACCCGGAGCTAATATTGTCGCAGCGCACAATCTCTACATCTGCCGAAACCACATCACAATGGAAGACAGCTGCTGCTATCAGCGCCGCCGCGGTTGCGCTCACGGGTAGCGGAGCTTTCTACTATGCCAACAACGTCGACGCCATGACACCAGCCGAAGAAGGGTTCGTGCTCACAACCACATACCTACCGCCTCAGAGATATATGGACGAGGATTTGCACGAAGAGCGCTGACATCGGACACACAGTCTTCACCCAACGAAGTTCCCATGGGAGCACGAGAAGTTCTACAAGACTTTCGACCACGAATCGTACGTCAATCTCTACATCGTCAATCCTTTACCGACTAACAGGTCACGACAGTCTCCGCCGTGGTTTCCAGGTTTACCGCGAAGTTTGCTCATCTTGCCACTCTCTACACCGTGTCCCATACCGAGCCCTTGTTGGTCAGATCATGACTGTCGACGAGG
>Ga0268246_10000480_pt1 | contig 17125 bp, 25 predicted proteins | sample AgamicOrSfe_FD_200242 | JGI IMG/M metagenome (GOLD analysis project Ga0268246, IMG submission 200242) | Agave microbial communities from Guanajuato, Mexico - Or.Sf.e (v2) (version 2) | ecosystem: Host-associated > Plants > Phyllosphere > Phylloplane/Leaf | place: Guanajuato, Mexico | collected...
ACGCCGATGAGCGATATCGCCAGCGCACCAGCGCCGACTGGACACAGCCCATCAAGTCTTACTCCGACACAGCAAGCGAGCTCGAATTCCTCCAAACAGCCTCAGCAGCAGCCACAGCAGACGCAGCAACAAGATCAGCAGCACAGAAAGCGTGTGAGGGTTTCACGCGCCTGCGATGAGTGTCGATTGAGGAAGACTCGATGCGATGGTCGCCAACCTTGCGCAGGCTGCCAGACATTTGAGAGACGTAAGAGAGCACGATTGCTGATCAAGATGCACTTCATTGAGCTAATCGTTCGTCAGACTGTTCCTTCAATCTCAATCAAGGCCGCAAACCCGCTCAACGAACTCGAATACTGGAAGACCGTCTCCGCAGGGCGCACCTGTACATCAAAGAGTTGCAAAAAGAACTGCCGCGGCACCAGCAGATAGATGCGGACGCCCTGTTCGCTGTACCTGCTGAGTCTGAGCATGGCGAGAACGGGGATGACCTCGAGGAGGACAAGCCAAGGAAGAGTAGCACCAGAGAGAAGTCCTTAGAGCCGCTCGAAGGCATGATGGATCGCAGAGGTCATATCACTTCAGGAAATTGGTATGCAGGAGAGAGTTCAGGATTCGCCTTTCTGTTGAAGACACGAGAGCTGTTGAAAGAGGAGAGCTCGTATGGAATGAGGAGCTCCAGTCGCGGCACACGTGGCTCAGACGATGTTGCAGGAAAGAGTAGGTCCGCCTCGAATGACATGAGAGACGATTCGCAACACTACGCAGAGGACAAGGGCGCGGCAGCCTTAGTAGAGCTTTATGATGCGCCAATTCCAGGCAAGCAGGTACTTGATCTGAACGTGCCACTTGCTCAGCTCTTGCCCACCTATGACGCCGCAAGAATGATGCTAGGCCTATGTATTTCGAGGTATGATTGCACGTCACAACATTGAATGCCTGTAGAGCCAGTTTCCTGACCACGTAATAGCGTCTATCCACTACTGCAGTTCATGGATGAGGACGATATTGAGCGAAAGATGAAACGCATCTACAGCTGCGATCCTGTTGACTTCACCGACGAAGATCACGACTTCGTCCCGCTTCTCTACATGGTGATTGGGCTGGGAGTCCTGCTCTCTAGGAAGAGGCACTCGCAGCACGGTTGTGACAAGGCTGTAGCTCACGCCATGCGTTACTATATCGCCGCAAGTAAAATGGTAGACATAACCAGGTAGGGCTTAGACTCGTCACTTTGCTGTAGTCAACTCGCTGACAAGACTGAGGGCACGCACACTGCCGGCTTTACAGACCTTGATTTGTTTCTCGCTCTTTCTCCTGTCGACCGCAAGGTGAGTTGTCCATTCTGTTCCTGCCCCGTTTCAGTCACCACTAGGATTAACAAGTGTAAAAAGATTGGCCACCTGCCACACATACACAGGCGTGGCGATGGCTAGTGCTCTGAAGCTTGGGCTCCATGTGTTGCATCCTGCAAACGCATCGTTCGACGAGCATCAACATGATCTTCGCAGGCGGATCTTCTGGACAATCACTAAGCTCTCGGTACAGCTAGAAACCGTCATGTATCCGATCAAAGGCTGACACAGATGCCAGGGATATTGCAGCTCCATACTTGGCTTACCACTCCTTCTAGACACGGCATCAGCAGAAGTGACGGCCGAGGCACACATTTCCGAGGTCTATGAGACGGCCTTGAAAGAGTTCCACGAAAAGAACTCGCAGGTGGCATACTCCATGGCTACCTCAGCAGCTCACTTCAAGTTACTGGTGATCACGGCGCAAGCAACCTCGAATCTTTTCACCACGGTACAATCGGCACACACCTCGGACTCGAGATTCCCGAAGATGTCCGTCAATAGCTCCAAAATCATGGATGCGGAGGTGAACCTCACAAACTGGTGCGAGTCGACCCAAGAGATATTGAATTATAAAGATGATCGAGACGGCGTGCTAGTGTGAGTTGGCAGTATATCAGTGAATCATGATGATTTGTCTAATTAAATTACGTCTAGGACGAAATTCGATCTCAGAATGACTTTGGCGTTCTCTCGACTCCAACTTTATAAACCGTTCTTGCATTATTTGTCTCGCCGCCACGAGAGCTCACCGTCGCAGCTACGATTAGCCTATGCTTGTGTTACGGTTGCACAAGAGGCTATCCACACAGCGTCGGACACTCTCGAGGGAGCTCTTCTCGGTCAAGCGTCATTTCCAGCAATGTATACAGTCTTCATGGCTGTGACTTGCCTTGTCTTCTTCGTGGCGACCCGGCTCTCTGATCAGGAGCATGCCAGAGTCAAGGCGGATGCAGAGACTGGTATTCGTGTTCTCGCTTCTGCTACCTGTCCTGGTACTGGCGCGGCACAATGCCTCGACGTGCTAAGTGTAGGGAATGCTGAAAATAATGCAATGTCAATGTGCTAACATAGACACAGGATCTCATAAGATGTCTGTCGCAAGTTGTCGATATCGATGTAGACCAGATCCGACAGTCCGCTCGATCATACTGCCAGCGGCCTCCACACAACCTCGATCGAATCTCAGCTGAACGTCAAGATCCTGCAGCGAACACGACGGCAATACTGGGGCGGCCGGAGCAAGAGAACGAAGAACAAGAGCACTCCACGAAGGTGCGACAGCAGCAGCAGCAGGAGCATCAATACGCATCACACCACGCAGGACCCACGCAACAATCGAATCGCGACTATCTTACGTCGACGGACATGTTCCCAGTGGCGCCTTATCCCAGCCTCATTGGAGCAGGACTGAACCACAATATGATGTTTCAGCATTACCCTGACGTCTCTGCAGAGGTTTGTTGTTTCACTCTTGACATATTGATGGCAATTGGCTGATTATCCCTGTGCAGCATACCCAATACGATGCCATTCACATGCCCTTTGATTCGAGTTTCTCATGGAGTTACGATCCAGCGCAAAGTACAGGCTCGTATGGGATAGACCAAATCCAGCAACGCAACCCACACGTTCACGCCGTCCCGGATATGCTGCAATTCCCCATGAACCCACAACATATTGCAAGTTATCTGGGGCACGAGCACAATCCAGGCGCGTCAGGAAGCAGTGACAGACGTAGCATGCAATGAACAAGGAATACGATTCATGAAACATCACAATGTATATAGGTATCCATCGAATGGAGGGAACAGGGCGATGCCCAAAGCGGAGGAAGTTGTAGACAAGAATGCAACGATCACATTCTATTGACTGTTGCAGTTCTGCTTGCAGCTTTTTCCCTTTTCGTCCGTCCAGCAAAGATTCGTCTATTTGCACCGCCAGGAGCTGAAAGGAAGAAAGTCAAGAATCAATGACAACGTTGCAAGCCACACCTCAACTTGGGTTAAGCCATGATTCCACGAGGACATCAGCTGGACTCGAGACTTGAGGCTCGCCAAGTTAGCGAAGTACAACCTTATCTGCCTGTTACCCGTGCATTGCTGTTGGAGGCTGTAGGGGCTTCAGCCTGTGGCTTGCGCTGATGAAGGTGCTGGATGCATGGCTTTTGCGCGGCGACCTTCTCGAAGCTCTTCCAAGCCTTCCATGAGTACCTGTATACCAGGACTCGGCGAGTAATGCTACTGAAGTCTCGACAATGCCTGCATCGGAGGTGGTCGCAAATAGCTACGCCCTGGATGTGTTTCTGCTCTCGAGTCGTTGCAAAACTTCAGCTCGTCCAAGTCCGAAGGTTCGCATCAAATTAGCAAAGATGCTCATAACAACACAGCAGAACCGGAGGCGAGATTATCAATTTTAGTATTATGAGCCGAGGGTCGAAGGTCGAGATCCGCTCGAGCTCCTGGCTGAGGCTGATGCTGTTAGGCTAGTGCCAGCGATAAGACTAAAGCTCGAGCTGAAGCCTAAGTGGTCCTCGAGCTTCGATACCAGGGAACACTTCAGACTCGAGCAATTTAGCTTTGTCGGTAACGGTAATTGCAGGGGCAGCCAATCGGATCTTCGTGCGATCAAAACGGCGAAGAAGGAGCCGCACGGGAGTCCGGGTGTGCCTTGCCTTGCCGATCCCATATCCCTGTCACATGCATTTAAAGACAGCAATCTTCAATGTCTTACCGGCACCTCAACATGCTGTCTGCCATCCGTCCTGCTCCGAAGTCCTGCCTACACTTCGTTACAGCCATGGGCTCGTGCTCTTCCTAACGACGACGTTGCCCAAACTGTTTGACCGGGTATGTGCTTCGGTCAAGTCCTACGAGGGGGCGAGGAGGCGAGGAGGTGAACGGCAAGTGTGAGATGTTAGCAACAACATGGCAACAAGACAATAGTCAATCAACCCTGGGAGCATGTACTCGTAGTAGTCCGTGCGGCATCTCAAGCGATCATCTCGTGCCAAGGTAATATATCATTTCCCTGTAACAACCAACGACCAACGACGCGCTCCCTCTTATCTAATAAACAAATCTCAGCTCCGGCGGAGAACGCGTGCTAGACTCGAGCTAGTGCCCGTGCTCCTGTGATCCTTTGCCGCTTGTGGTTTAGATGCTTGTGCTCTTCGCCTTGTGAAGCTGAATGGCTTGAATAAGCGTTGATAGCAAGGCTTGCTAGGTTGCTCTAGATTACACTATGCTTCTACCGCGGTCTTCCAGATCTGTCCTCCAGATTAGCGTCTTGTCGCCAACCATATTGGGCTAGGAAACGCCCTATCCAACTGCCATAGGGCTCGCCTGATGGACAATCACCCTCGCAATAGGGTCTTCCTGGCCTTCCGGCAGTCAACGTCTGGCCTGGACATGGCATGAGCTAAACCTACACAGGATGAGGCTGGCTGAAACCATACCAGCGCCGTCTCGGTAACCTCTTCCGGACCATGTGCAACCACGCCACGGACAACACTATTGCTCGATTAGGTCTGTTTGGTGCAGCCTGCTTGCCGATGGGGGAATTGCCTATCTGACAAAAGGTTCAAGGATCCTTCACATCTTGAAAGTCTTTTTTCGTTCTGCATAAGTCACTATCACTCACTTGCCACACCACCACTACCACCACCACCACATTCATTTCACACTCGTTCATTGCTATACAGCATCAAGCAAGCAAAGTCTTTCACTCAAACCCCCTTGACCTACCTACACACACTCGTTCCAGGTCCCTTACTTCACCAGTCGACACAATGCAACTCATCAACAGCTCCATCTGCACTTTACTGCTCATCGCCAGCACGTATGCTATGCCAGCCCCTGCTCCGGAGAACTACGTCCACGAAGGCCATCACCTCTCCAGAGTCGAGTCAAAGGTCGAGAAGTCTCTTGCCAGAGAAGCAGCCACCGCCACCGGCGCAGTCCTCGCCAGCATCCTCAACGCCGAGCACACCATCGCCGCTCAATACACCTCACAAGAAGCTTCCGCCTCCTCTGCTCACTATGCAAAATGGACCTCCAAGGCTAGTGTCGAAGCATCCAAGGCCAGCGTCTTCTCTGCCAAAGCAACATCAGACGCTGCCAAGGCAAGCAGTGAAGCAGCAGCTGCCAGCAGTGAAGCCGCAAGAGCAAGCTCCGCCGGCGCCGCCTGGGAAAGCAAGCAAGCCAGCAGGGCAAGTGTGAAGGCATCACAACTCAGCGCATGGGCCAGCAAGGAAACAGCAAAGGCTACTGCCGCAAGTGCTCGGGCTTCATGGCATACATCCAAGGCTGCTGCTCAAAGCTCAAGGGCATCGCAGTTCATCCCACACCCAACACCATCTACAACCCATTCAGGCCCTCCACCACCACCAACACCATACCCAACCTCCACTCGTCCGACTACGACTATTCCTGGCACAACATCAACAAGCTCGATCACAAAGTCCATGACCATGGCACCGAACCTGCCGTACAAAGCAGTACGCAGACAAGCCATCGACTCCTGGGTCGTCGACCATCTCGCCGGCTTTTAGAGAACGGCGGCACGGCTATTTCCTACACTTTCACCATCTTCATCTTTTCTTTTTTTTTGGATACTGCTGGCATGTTATACCCGGCGAGCGGCCGCCGCAGTTGACTTTGGCGTTGGCATCATGTATGGAAGCCCATCTGGGTAATGGCGCAACGCACACCTTTTTCCGTAAAATCTTTACAGTCTCTAAAGAGAAACTGGCAATCGCTTTTGTATCATCACAATGTCGTTCGCCTCAATTGCTTGGCCGTCAGGTGGAGCGGAGGCCGCGGAATTCAGTCAATGGACATTGGGACGGAGTTTTGCTTTAATCAAATAGATCATTTGTATTTACCCATCAACTTTTCTTCTTCGATGAGCCACCTGCATGCAATGTTTTTCGATTGTTGTTTTCAGCGCGAGGTAGTGATCACGCTTGACCCGTTGGGGCAATACATGATCTTATCCTTGCGTGCTCCTCAGCTCAGCTCACAGCTCAGCTCAGCTCAGCTCGTCATCGGCCAAAACCCATTGCATCCACCTCATAAAACAACACTGCGACAGCTCGCGCACAATACAGTAAGGAGAATAGACTGACGGAAGGCTTCGACCACCACACTCACGTTCCGTACTGCCAGTCGCGCATCCAGGAAGGTTACACGACAAGGTGACCATGCTTACCGGCTTGGTGTAATGGAGGAACGCAAAGACTCGTGTTGAATCAAGAAAGAGCGAACAAAAAGACAGCGATATCGTAGACAATAGAGAGACTCGCAAAAATCCGAAACAGCTCTTCCATCTCGTCGCCCCACTGCATAAGCGCTCCCCGAAAACCACTTCCAATCCCATTAAACCACTTCCACGCACGCCCCGCCAGAACCTCCCTTGACAGTGGCACCCAGAGACAAAGATGAACCTACTCGACTAGTTAACCACACAATCAGAAGCAAGCAAACCCTGGGTCGCTGGTCAAGCTGTAAATAGAGCTATCGTCAATTGTGTAATGATTTCCTTGCTGATCGTACTGTCCGACGTTCGTGGCATAGGCGGGATCGTAGGAGGCGGTATAAAGAGCGCAATATTGTCCCAGAGGCATACCGTTTTCGAGCAGCATGTATGTGTTGAAGAAGCGACAGACTTGGGGCGCGCTACCATCGGAGGGAGGATGCGCTTCATTGTAAGAGGTCTGTGAAGTGCATGCGGTTGCGCAAAGCTGGGGATCGTAGGGGCCTGTATTGAAGATTCTGCTACCGAGATAGGTGCTTTGAGGAGTTAGCATGATGTGGGAAGTTCAAGACGTGGAGAGAAAGACTTACTTCATGCCATTACAGTCCAAAGGTGCGTTGATGGCCGCGTCGCCGATGTAGGTGCCGCTGTACTGAGGAATAGTAGGAATGGCGTCAGACTCGTAGCCGTTCGAGCCAGCGATGAGGACCTGAGGGCGGTAAGCTGGTCAGCATGATGACTGTCGACTGTACATGTGGTAAGGAAATGGCTGACATACCTGAAACTCATCTCTGTACTGGCCATAGTTTGTCGCCGTCGAAGGCTGGATCGGACCGCCGAAGTAGGCACATCTTGTCATCACGGTCAATTCTTGCTGGACATTCCTCACACCTGAATGGCACTCACTTGATAGTGACAGTGCTGGGTGGGTTGTCACAGTTGACACCACTGCCTGGGGTGACAGATGGGTCTCGTTCGAAGTCTGGTAGATCATCAACCTCGTACTAATGCGCCGCCTCAGACCGCTTACAGATGTTGAAAGAGCTACACAATGCCAAACTATTACAACCACTGGCACAAACACTAGGGGAGTATGAGGTCAATGTGACAAAGCCCAAGTAATAGTAGGTAATCTTGATGCCGGGTCAGCAAGCTAGTATCAATCCGCCATATCAAAGTGCTTACAGCGGCGGCGTCCAGGTTCCGAAAAACTTCGTTGTAGCCCGCAGGCGTTGCAGCGTTGAGCGCAGCCTGATCGTAGGCTGAGTTGCCAGCGAAAGCTGCCGGTGTGTCTGGTGTACTAGATGTTGACTTGATGAGCATCATATTGTAGATGAACATCGACGACGCCAGCGGAGACAATACCTGTTGGGCCCATAGCCGGAAGGCTGAGCAGTGCCTCCCGAGCATACACTGGAAGGGGTAGGAGAGACAGTGGTGCCGATAGTGTCGCGCTTGAGCTTTCGTGCTGCAGCAGACACAGTGATGGGATTGGTAGAGACTGCATTCGCGACCGAGGCGACCAGCGACGCCACGTTGACGTGGATGATCTGGGAGGCGACACCAACTGCGACAGAGGGAGTTGAAGCTGGAGGCAATGCAGCGATGGCAGCAAAGTCAAACCCTTGAGGGGCTGGTGCCGGTGCGGGAGCAGGAGCAGCCAAGGCTTGACTGCCAAGCAGTATACTCGCAAACGACAGAAGCCTATTGGCAATCATGATGGAGAACTTGGTATTTCGACGAGAGGAAGGTTGTATGAATGCTATGGAGTGGCCTTCCCAAGGTGAAGGCGTGAGCTATGGCTTTATAGACCGCCTGGCGGTATGGTATCCAGGTAGCCCTCCAGTACAGGAAGGTGACCGAGCAGTATTCTGCGCAGCACTGTGAGAGGAAAAGAGCTTCTGGAGAACTTGTGACTGACAATCGGGCACTCACCCACTTCAAGACGCCCCATCGCTCGATCTACTGCTGGGTCGGAAGGAGAAAGTCTTCAGGTGACCGCCGCGGCTGCTCTTTGCGGATGAGCCATGTTCACACAGGCCTGTCAGATCAACTCCTGCACTGCTCATCCGTGGCTTTTCAGCAAGCCACAATACGCATACTGCAAGGTCTGCTGACAAGACCGGCTTCGAGGGGTAGTTCACGCTGCAGGACAAGGACAAGCTGCAAGCCACGCCGGTGAGGAGGTGCTGACAGCACGAGTCGGAAGAGGTGCAAGGCCCGGAGGTGGTTGAGCCAGCATCCTCGACGATGTCCTGAACTGTGTGCCCAGGCAATGTAGTCAGCAGTATATCCAAATGGGGCAAGTCGTGTTGAGTGGTTTGTTGATCCTGCGCGCCAAGAATCAGATCCAGCACTACAAGTCGCATGGTGAGACACATGACATTATCTCGTTAAGAGTTCACAAGCTGGATTCGCCTGATCATGGTGAAGCCAGCCGTGGGAAGTTCAGCACTGTGAAAGCTGAAATTTGTTTCGACGGCATGCTGGATGCAGACAGCCACGGGCACGAAACAGGCATATTGCCTGAGCTGAATATATACCAGGCCTACCATACGTGCATGGTCTCACGCAGGCGTCTAATTACTGTCAAGCTTTGGTTATTTATGAAATTCTACTGGAACGGGAAAAGGTCAGCATGTCAGCATCGGCTTCCGCTCGTTACCAGCTCCTGACCTCTCACAGGAACCCCCTACCGTCGCCCCTCTTCCCAGCTGGTGAACCAGCTGAGACTTGAAACCTGTCTCAGCCCAATTAAGATTCAAATATTGGAATCTAGACTTCTTCGGAGCTGCCAAGCTCGACGATTGGGAAAGAGTGCTACACGATGCTACCGGACAGCTAAGTTGCTAGAATATAATCCTGAGCAGAATCCACTCTCGAAAGCTCGCCAAAGTATATCACTTGCACTATCTGATCCTTTGTACACGGATCTCCTCCTCATGCCATCTGCCTTTCCTTTACCACTCTGCCCGCAAACCCTTTCTGCAACACCAAGCAAAATGTCTCTCAAATCATCCCCTTCCAGTCTGTCACTTGACAATAATCAAGGTTGCTCAACTTCACGAGGTGGTCAATCAAGCACCATCTCACACAGCATTCCTCTTGCTGCCTCGATGCGATTCCGCTCTCGACGAATCAGAAACAAAGAAGACATCCAAAGGCCATGGATCGACGAAAAGCAAGATCCACGCGAGAGATTGGCCTGGATTCTTCCCTGCTGTGGTAGTGACAGTCGAAATTACTTTGAAAGGCCCTTCAACTGACGATGTCCAGGCATGTTCGTTGGTCTGATCATGACAGCACTTCTTTGCTGGATGGGTCTTCGTGAAGTCCCACACCATTCTTACTGTCCCGTTCTGATGGAGGACTTCTCTACTGGAGTTCTGGACACAAGAACCTGGACACAAGAAGTCAGTGTTGGTGGATTTGGGTTAGTCAATCTCCCGGAAGTGGCAGCAGCTTTTTACTTACGATTTCAAAGCAACGGAGAGTTCGAACAGACGACCAACACAGGCGAGAATGCCTATATTCAGAACAATCAACTTGTCATCAAGCCAACCTTGCAGGATGCGAACTTGATCGAGAACAACAACATTCTCAATCTCACGGACCTTGGATGCACAGGCATCAACTTCTATGACTGTGTCGCCGTGACCAACGTCACCAATGGGACAATCATCAATCCCGTCAGATCTGCTCGTTTGACTACACTTGATTCCGCGCATATCAAGTACGGCCGTGTGGAGGTCGAGGCAAAGTTACCACGAGGCGACTGGCTCTGGCCTGCAATCTGGATGCTCCCTGTCAACAGCACGTATGGCGTCTGGCCTGCATCTGGCGAAATCGACCTAATGGAAAGCAAAGGCAACAACGCCAGCTATGCAGCCGGGGGTTTCGACAGGATCAGCTCAACTCTGCACTGGGGTCCAGAAAAGGACGAAGACCGCTACATCGAGACCGACGGAAGTGCAAGTGTGCTTCATTCTACCTTCGCCGACGCTTTTCACACCTTCGGACTTGAGTGGAGTGAAAAATACCTCTTCACCTATCTCGACAACAGACTGAACCAAGTACTCTACGTCAAGTTCGATCAAAGCTTCTGGCACCGTGGTTGGTTCCCACCTGCCAACCAAGACGGAACTCCCCTGGTCGACCCCTGGAGCCAGACAGGCCTCGACAGCACGCCCTTTGATCAGGAATTTTACCTCATCCTCAATGTTGCGGTTGGCGGCACAAACACATACTTCCCAGATGGCAATGGAAAACCATGGGTGAATGAGAGCCCTTTGGCGATGAAGCAGTTCTGGGATGCGCAGGACGAGTGGTATCCGACATGGAAAAAGGAAGGAGAGATGGTCGTCAAGAGCGTGAAGATGTGGCAACAGAAAGGCTGGAACGGCTGTTGAGCGAGAGTCTTATGGCTCGGCTGAGCATGTCTGCTGGAGTCTGTGACTGTCTGTGTCACAGACCATTGACCTTGGTGCTGGCGTTTGCCGGTTGGCGTTGGCGTGCGACTTTTGATGCAATGTTTGGCGGCATGTATTAATGTAGACGAGCAATAACCCTTATCAAAGAGCCTGAATTAATGAGCGTTCTCATATCATCGTCTTGTCCTGTCCTGTAGCGGCATGAAAAATACACATACATAGTTGTGTAGTCTTGGCAGCTCCCCACGATACGGTAGCCCTCTTCATGAACAACTTCGAGCAAGAGGTGCCCTATCCAGTGCCTGGATCACGCCACGTCTGATAATCACTGTCGCGATTCCTCTTGTCCAGCGACGTCAAGAGGATTATGGAAATGGACATGATCTGCCGAGGCGGAGTTTTGACAGAGGTATGCAAGGTAAGACAATTGGAAGGTCAAGCAGATCCGAACACGGCCCAGATATTCTTTCGGTCGAACGGCTCAGACATATACCTACCTAGCTGTGAGTCTGTCAGAAGCACCGCAATATGGCATCACACAACATGCACGAAAGCAGGTGACGGAATATTGGCTGCACGCCACCGGCGCTACCTGGTAAATCACCACCTTGGGCTGCAACAACTGGTTGGATGGCATGTGTCAGCTGAAATACACCTACAACCGACCTCATGTCATCGATACTTCGACGAGATGATGGCTACCACATCTTCTACATCTACGGCAATCTGTATCTGCTCATGGTCTGTACGACCCTGTACGACTCTGTGACACCTAGCTGCAAGATCCACTAGCAAACAACTTTGGCAAAGGCATCCCAGAACGGATAGTGATCCGCCATGTTCGGCAAGTGCTCCTAGGTAAGCTTCTATATCACCCTGGAGCTTTCGTCCTGTTCAGCGCCTCGAGCTCGTCTTACTCGTTCTGGGGCGGCCATCTTCGTGTACAGCGTGTCAGTGCCAATACCATCAGAATCAAGCCGTGAATGATAGTGTATCTGCACCGTACCGAGCATGAGCTGCCCGACGAGCTCCAATGGAAAATGACGTTCTTTCCCCAATACACGATCGATGAATCCGAGACAAAGAAAACACATGCGCAGCTGGAGCTTCGTAGGTCTTGGCAATAGTATAATGTCTCAGACTGTGTGAGGGTCATCCTTGTAAGTCCAAGCTTGTACATCCTTTCAGCCCGATGCATCCTTCCAAGCTTACATGTGTGGCTAGGGCCGAGCTCGAAGAGTCCTAAAACGAATACTCAGCTGAAACACCTACGCCTCCTGCCCGAACCTGTAGGCTTGGTAAACAGGAAGGGAAGTTGAGCTGACTGCCGACCGATAAGGTTGTCGTTGTACAGTGAAGTCAGAGCGTATGTTTCTGTAATCAGCTTCTTGATGTCACTCCTCGCTGACGCAATCCTCCACTTTGACTCGGATTCAGCTTCCCAGTCTTCGGCACTGGCAAACTAGGGAGACGCAGAAGCTGTGACAGTGGCGTCTCACTCTCCGCTTCTGCCATACTGATGTCGGCTCAGCTAGCTGGATTTTGACCCAATCAGTGCTGATATGATTCTTGCCACCTTGCTTGGCTGGCCTAGCTGGGTTCAGCTAAGACCTTGTTCCGGGCAATGGGCCTCACCTTTACAGTTCTAGACAGCTCTATGCCAATATGGTGGACGGCACGAAGCAATACTCAACAAATGTCGTTTCCCTTATCGGGCTAACCAGCCTTTCTTGTGTATCACAGTGACGTTCAGCGTGGTCCCAATGAACGAGTTAGTGTTGAGAAGACTCATATCAAAAGCACATCTCGATCCGCTTTGTGAAAATTTCACATTCTCGCCCATCAAGCAGTCAGACAGGCAATCAGGTTCTGCGCATTACTGCACACTTTGTCATCAGGATGGGTTTACTCTCTTACATCACACCCGCCAGGCTGCGTAAAGGACAGCATGCGCCACCTTCAGAAGTTCGCCCTCAGGTCAACAACTCGTCGTCCTCAGTCCACGATGGCTCTGCAGATTCCCCGGAGCATGACGCAGAGTTTGACTACAAGTATGACCTCATGCTGGAATACTTGCGCCAGCAGCAGACAAACTTCGGATGGACATCTGGTGGTCGTGACGAGGGTGTCGTCATGAAGAAAGCAAGAGACTCATATATCTGCTTACCACCATCTCTGACTGAGGTTGAAGATGGTTTCAGGAGTCACATTCAAACTCTGAATGTTAGAGTATGTTTACGTTCGTCCAACATCACCACCTCGCTGACAGGACAGGTCGCTATGACAGTTAGTACACCAGTCATCAAACGCTTTGCCGGGCGTAACATTGTTTCACTGGCGAATGGTCAACACCTTCAGGTCCTGCCCGACATGACATGGCTCTCGAGATGTCAGAAGTATCAGTCTGCAGCCTTCATCTCAGACATTGGACTTTTGGTAGTCTGGACTGACGACCCAACCGAAATCATCGAGCGTGTCTCTCGCCTCGAGAAGGAATTACTCAATATCATCTGGCAAGCAGACCTCAATGCTACTGCAATCTATGAGAAGAAAGACAACATCACGGTAGACGTCTCGGAAGTCAGCAGCTCAGCAGCGTCGATGGCGGATGTGGAAGCAGGTCCCATCTCGCGAAAATCACCACAAGTCCAGGTACTTCAGCCTTTTGGTATAGCGTGTGCTCTGGCACTTGGTTTCAGCGCCATGGGCAGCGGATTGTCCAAACTCCTTGTTGAAGCCTCTTGGGATGGACAATACATTCGTTTCGCCCTGTTGCTAGTCGTGCCTTTCCTCACCTGGTTCTCCCTATTCTTCTTCCAGGCCTTGGCGTGCAGTATCATTCAAATGATGGGACCAATCAAACAAATGCACCAGAACAGCAAGTTCTACTCTGGCATCCGTCCTCAACGACTCAATCGCCACCATGCCAACGGTCTTCCGCACGTTACCATCCAGATGCCAGGTATGTGCTTGGAACTTCAGTGACACGTCGTCTGCTGACCCCTCAAAGTCTACAAAGAAGGCCTCGAAGCCGTCATAGTACCAACGATACGCTCGATCAAGGCTGCCATCGCGACATACGAGATGCAGGGTGGTACAGCCAACATTTTCATCAACGACGATGGTATGCAGCTCATCAGCTCCGACATGGCAAGAGCAAGGCAGGACTTCTACGACGAGAACAACATTGGCTGGGTGGCAAGACCGAAACACAACGAAAATCCAGACAGTGGACCAGTCTTTCTCCGCAGAGGCAAGTTCAAGAAGGCTTCGAACATGAACTATGCCATGTGGGTCAGCACTCGCATTGAGGATAAGTTGTCCGTGCAGCTCGGGGATGAGGACATTGCCGCTTCATACAGACAAGCACTTGACGAGGTTGTCGCCGAAGACGAGGGTCGTACTTGGGCCACAGGTATTCAGCACTGCATGTCAATGACTTCAAAACAACACGACTAATGGAAACCCCATCAGGAAATGTCCGCTTCGGTGACTACATTCTCATCATCGACTCCGACACTCGCGTGCCGAGAGATTGTCTGCTCGACAGCGTAAGCGAGATGGAGCACAATCCGCGATGCGCGGTACTCCAGCATGCCAGTGGTGTCATGAACGTGACAGATTGTAAGTTGCGGGATTTCCCAGCTGACCTCCGTGTAAAGCTAACATTGTTTCATTAGCATACTTTGAGATGGGCATCACATATTTCACCAATCTTGTTTATGATCAGATTCGTTATGCTGTGAGCAGCGGAGATTGCGCACCTTTTGTGGGTCACAATGCCTTCTTGCGCTGGAACGCGATTCAGTATATCTCATATGAATGCGAGGACGACAATCGAGAAAAGTGGTGGTATGTGATGCTACAACTTCCAAGAAACCGAGCTTACATAGCCTGCAGGTCCGAGTCATCTGTGTCCGAGGACTTCGACATGTCTCTGCGCCTTCAAGCAGCCGGATACCTCATTCGTCTTGCTGCGTATACTTCTCCAGATGGCGAGCTGTTTCAGGAAGGTGTTTCCCTTACTGTGTACGACGAACTCACTCGTTGGGTATGCGATCCCCACCACTCTTTGCTGCACCTCGCTGACCATCCGCTCAATAGGAGAAGTATGCCTATGGTTGCTCGGAGCTCATGTTCCATCCGCTCAAGGACTGGTTTCGACGTGGTCCCATCACGCCAATCTTTCGCACTTTCCTCAGGTCACGTATGCCACTTGCCTCAAAGTTCACTCTGATGGCATATATCGGAACCTACTACGCCATTGCCATGGCTTGGATAGGCTCGCTGGTCAACTACTTCATGGTCGGCTGGTATTTGCCAAAGCTCGATCGCTTCTACTACCAGAGTTTCAGCATCTTCTTCGCCATTATCATCGTGTTCACAATGCTGGGAAATGTCTGTCTTGCGGTCATGCGCTTCCGTGCAGACAACAAGCCTCTGCTTGGGGGATTGTGGGAGAACTTCAAGTGGGTCCCGTTGATGACCATATTCATGGGTACGTTGTGAACAGAAAACTTCAAGTGGGTTGTGCTGATGACTATTCTTTCAGGCGGCATGTCTATGCACGTTAGCCAGGCGCTTCTGAGTCATCTCTTCAGTATCGACATGAGGTAAGTCGCTCTTTTGATCTCACTTCCAACGTATCATCATCTTCAGGCTCATTGCTGACACAAAATCCGCATCACAGCTGGGGAGCCACAGCCAAAGAACTCACGGATAGCACCTTCTTCGAGGAGCTCGGCAAGGTGGCCAAGAAGTTCAAATTCACCTTTGGCTACTGCATCTTGTGCATCGCCATGATGGTCGCGCTGGCTCTTTTTGTGCCTGAAAACTGGCGAATTGACACGTTTGCAGCGATTTGGCCAATGGCAATTGGCGTCTGCAGTCATATTCTGTTGCCTGTGGCTTTGAACCCCAGTCTGATGCTGTTCGCATTCTGAAGGAGGATTGCAGGTATTGGCGAGGTATTGGGCGGGGTATCGGGCGTTGGACCTTTGTTACAGTGTGGGCATATGCGTTACAGGCATGAACTTGAAGTTATAATATGTATACGACGAGCTCAATCCTAGTTTCTTACTACAGACGTGATTTCCATGTATGCTAAATAGCATTGCAGTCACTTACCCCAAGCGCGAATTTAGTGACTCGCCAATCACAGCACACTGCTGCACATCGCCAAAAGGCACCATGACACTGTTCCACTGCAACAACATCATGCTCGGCGCACTTGCATTGACTGGCTCCCAGGTGCCGGCGAACTCATTCTGACTCAGCGTGTTCCAATAGCCTCGCGCTTCCAGATACTCTGGCGATGGGTTCGGGTTCAGGTTTCGAGCGAAGGAAGTCCAGTAGTCCGTTAGACGCTGCGCATATGGGATATCAAACTCGTCGCGCTCGGGCAGACCGTCGCGAGCGAAGTTGCCAAAGTTCATCTCGAGATCTCCAGCATGACCTACAAAGTTGAGGGTTAGATGTGTGTCAGAAAATAGGCATCAGCTGTGCTAACATTTGAAGTACTCCAGTTCAGGATCGCCGTAGGGGTGGCTCGGAGTGACGGGAGCTTGACACACGCCATTGCCGTTGTAGCCTGGATCTTGGTAGCTAGAGAGTAGCTTATCAGTACATCGATCTGCATGGGATATGAATAAGCCAAAGGTGCAAGTACTCACGTGCGGTTGAACTCATAGAACCAGACGTGCGGCAACGCTCCAGTCACTACACCAGTGTACGCCAGATACTCGCTCAGACATTTGAGCTGATAGTCGGTGAAGAAGCGCACAGTAGCATTAAAGACCTGGTTCTCCAAGGTATTGTTACCTGTCGGCCCCGTGCCTAGCGGAAAGGCCCCAGAGGCCAAAGCAGCTGCAATTACGCTGTCAGGAGGACTCTGGATATGCTCGCCGGGATTGAGGTTGTAGAAGCTGGCAGACAGGTTTGTGGAGAAGAACAGTGGGTTCAAGACGCCTGCTTCGTCTCGGTTGACGCCAATCATGATCGGTACAGAACTGGTCGTCTTTTTGGTCGCCGTGGCGTTGAGGTCGATGAATGATGTGGTGAGGTAAGTGCCATCGATTGTGATTG
>Ga0268246_10000481_pt1 | contig 17100 bp, 20 predicted proteins | sample AgamicOrSfe_FD_200242 | JGI IMG/M metagenome (GOLD analysis project Ga0268246, IMG submission 200242) | Agave microbial communities from Guanajuato, Mexico - Or.Sf.e (v2) (version 2) | ecosystem: Host-associated > Plants > Phyllosphere > Phylloplane/Leaf | place: Guanajuato, Mexico | collected...
CCCCCCGTCATCACCACATCTCCCCCTCACTCCTCCCTCGCCTCCCCCTTCGCCTCACTCAGTTCCTCCTTCTTCTGATTCCTCCTATTATCCCTCTGCATATCCGTACTCTCCTTACCCAACGGCTCGCCCATGATATCGTCCTTCTCCGCCTCGGGATTAGCATCCATGTTGCGTCCCCGATGCTTCGAGCTTGATCTGAGTTTGTTCTTGAGTTTCGTCCGCGCTTTGTCGTGGGAGTGGGGCTTCCGCTTCGTGGTGGCGGAGTTGGGACTTGAGCCCGGCTGGTTCTGATTTAGGGATAGTTCGCTGTCGTCGGGCACGTTGGTTGAGCTGCCGTCGTCGTTGTTCCCGTCCTCGTCGTCGTCGTCATCATCATCATTACCACCCGACGACCCAGCAGAGCCATCACTGCCCCTACTATCCGGCCGTCTCGTAAAGCGCATCATATCGAAATGTGCATTCCCCCCCGGTCCCACCTCACTATCCGGATCGCCCTTCCCCCTCTCCCTCAAATCCAACTCCCCCTGCAATTTCCTCATCAACTGATCCAACACCCATTCCGGCTCGCTTTTCGCGCTCAACAGTGGACTTCGTAGACTAAGCCAACTCCACTCCCTACGTTCGCCGTCATGTCCCCAGATCCTTCCCACCTGCGTACCGGGCTCATTGTCCTTCTTGGGGCGATTATACTGCTTCGTGTGCAATTCCGTCGTTTCCTCGTCGTGGCCCAGCAGACGCAGGAAGTATGCCCATTCGTCGTAGGTGTATGTCTTGTTCCTGTGGGTTTGTGAGTCGCGCAGGATGGCGCGGGTTTCCTTGGCGAGAAGAAAGCGGTAAAACCATTTATCGCGCACCGCGGCGGATTCGGTGCAGGTGCGGGCGTAACTGTCGATGGCGTCGCGGTCGGAGGAGGAGAGGCGAGCGTAGAGGAGGTCGGGCCAGCGGCCGAGGCGGGAGGAGTCGGATTGTTGGCTTTGGCGGAGGATGGCGAGTTGTTTTTTGGCGGCTGCGGTGCGCGAGGGAGTGAGTTTGTCGTCTTGATCTCTGCTTTTGCTGGAGGAGGAAGCTGCGTCTGTGTCTTCGTCGTTTTTGTCTTTCTTGTCGTTGACGACATGTCGATTCTGTCCGAAGACGATGTCGATGTTACGGCGGACACGGCGCCAGAACTCTTTGTCGGTGGGTGCGACGGTCAGGGAGCCGACCAAGGCAGTCGCATCAGCAGCAAGCTTGACGATTGTTCCGCCGAGATCGCTCACGAGAACAGTGAGTGTCGGAATGGCAAGCAACGACCAGAGCACAAAGAAAGCCTTTCCAGAATTGCTGTATGGTTCCAGATCACCATATCCCAGCGTCGTCAAACTGACAAATGAAAAGTACAACGACTCAAAATAGGTCCAACCTTGTGCATACTCTGCCTTCCAGAAAACCACAGCTCCAATCCCCCACATGCCTGCCGCGATAGTACTGGAGATCCCCAATGCCATCCACTTGCGCTCACTCTCAGCATTCGCCTGTATCTTACGCATAGCCAAGAACTCTTGTCGACGACGGTCTCTCTCCGATTTGTATTGCGTGTCTGCGCGTTGACTCGACTGCTTCTTTGACTTGCGGAAGCGGCTGAAACGGTGTTTCTGCTCTTCGGCATCACCTTGTGTGACAAGCTTCTGACGCTTTTTCTCCGTCGTCCTTGCATGCATCTTGACTGAGCCAGCTTCCAACAACATTGCGCGGATGGATCCAATGACCAGACCGACCGCGATCAAACCTCCAAACACGTATGGGATGAGAAGAGATCTCCCAGCATGTGTCACAGGCACCAGTGGGGTTCCAAACCCTATCGTCAGTAGTGTCACATCGGCCCAGAACACTGCATCAGGGTATGACCAGTGCTCAAGCCTAGTATACACTGCAGCGCCTCCCACCAAATAGACCATGAATGCAGTCGTCTGCAGCATGAGTGTCCTCTGACTTCCATTAAGGTCAAAATGCTTCGGGTATTTGCCAGCAACAGCACCATAAACCGTAATCGTCATGAGAATCGTAATAATAAGATACAATCCCGCAGCCCAACAAGCATAATACCAAGCTTGCGTCAATGCGTACGCCGAAGCTGGAGACGGTCGAAAGTCTTCCTTGCTCGCAATGCCGACCAGGATGATGAGGAGAATGGAGGCGACGAAGAATCCAATGCAAGTGATGGGTTGTGCCCAAGCAAATCGCATACGGCCGACCATGTTCAAGCAGAGCGCTGTATTTGCCACCACGGCAAAAACCAAGGAGACTCCATTGACGCCCAGTAACCTGTAATGCATTAGCTGGGACAATCTTTGACATCTAGCATATTCGCCACCACAACTCACCAGCCAGGATCCGGGATCGTAGGCGAATTATCCTCGCCAGCGCCAGGCAAGATATGCTCGCGCCAATACTGCGCAATCGCTATGATATTAAACGCACTCGCCATCGGTCCTACAGTGCCAGCTATAAGCGGACTCGCAGTCGAAGCGAACCACCATCGACTTGGCGCCAGCAGGAGGTCCTCCTCTTCCTCCTCTTCCTGTCTCGCATCGTCCTCGCCTGCATGCTGCTTCTCCGTGTCCGCAATTTCGGTCTCCAACCCGGGATCGTTCATGTCGGCGATGTGATGTGTTATTAGCTATACTTCTGGCTTTTATATAAGCTTGTTCACGACGAGATGAGCTCGGTGATATGGAGATGTAGACGGCAGATTGCGGAGCGCAGACTCATGTTTGCCACGCACGCGGGTGTGTCAGGAAGGAAGCGACTTTGGACAGCAAAAGATTTGACACCGAAGAGGTAAGCGCAAAGATGACGAAATCGAATGGTGTCAATGTTGATGTCGACCAGGCACGATTAAACAACAAGGTGGGACGAAAGATCAAGCCACGCGTGTGGCTTAAGCCAATGAGGGAGAGTTTCCGGCCATTAACCCTATCTGCAATCAAGCTTTTCCCCGACGATCCTCCGGCTTAGTCTCCACCTCCACCTTCCACCATTCCACCTCTTGGATCCACAACCTCATTCATCACCACAACCTCGGTCACCACTACCTAAAGGCTACTCTTCGCGCTACTCTGTTGCCGACTCCATCGCCATCGCCACCGCCACTTCATCGCTCAGTCGCCCGCAGCATACTTCGACTTACGGCGCAAAGAAGGACCCCACTTCCACAGCGCGAATGGTGCTGGAATACCCAACGTGATGGCCACAAAGGCTAGGACCGAATTGCCCCAGCCATAGCTGAGAAGGTCGTCAGCTCGGCTCTAAAAGCATGACTCTGATAGTATACAAACCCGAGTTTGTCGTACATGCTGTTGGCGAATAGCGGAAAGCCAAAGCCGCAGAAACTGCGCAGTAGTACAGCTGCCGCAATTGCACTTGCAGCATATCGTGTATAGCAGTCAATCAGGTAGGCTGTCGTGCATTGGAAGCCAATATCGACCCCGACTGCAAAGATCGCAATGCCAATGTCGGGCATGAGCCAGAAGAGCCTATTTTGTGTCAATCAAAGGTAACAGACTGTACCAGATCACAAGTTCAAAGAAGTTCTGAGGAGTGTGCCCCGGGGTTCTGCTCATCTCCGTACTCACTTTGCTTGCGCTGACCACCCTGATGTGAGATGTGAGTAGGTTTACAGCAAAATCAAGACGAATCGAACATACCATACCAAAACAATCCAGAAATCAAAATGATTGCTCCCGGCAACATTGTAGGAGCCCTAAATCTGCATTCAATCAGTCTGCGCCCTTTTCTTTGTGCCCGACAATACTGACTCCGGCTTTCCAACGCCCTGATTCCTCTGTTTCAATCTATGATAAACCCGATCATTCAGCGGCGCAATCAACTGGGTGCCCAATGCATATCCAACACTCAGAGAGATATAGTGAAGTCCACTCGTGCCCATCGATTGACCATATCGCTGAGTCCACAATGTCGGAAAAGTGGCATACACTATAAATGTAGGTCCGTAAATATACGCTTGGAAGAGTGCCATAGCTTGGATGATGGGCTGGGTGGCAATGAGTCGAAAGGGTCGAACCATTGATGTGGCAAGCTTGTTCGGTAATGTATCATTCGAAAGTTCGTATTCTGATCGATACATGTGGTTGCCTGTGCTTTTGCGGAGCCGCTTCGCCTTGGTGTGGAGCAGTTTAGGACCATACGTCTCCTGGAGGAAGAACACGCCGATAAGCTGAATCACGGCATCTGCTATGGAGCTTGCCCAGAAGACCCAGCGCCAGGAGACATTCGATGCGATATAGCCTCCTGCTATAGGACCTGGAGACTGTCAGTAGATGGACTTGTCATCTGATGATTGAAATTCACCTATCGCAGGCCCAATCAGTGGTGCCAAGCTGTACGCAGCTACAGCTTTCCCACGTTGGTCTGCCTTCCAGCAGTCACTGTGGTAAATTAGCCCAGCGAATACAGTATGCCTTTCACAACACTACCCAAGCACGCCTCCCCCGACAGCAGAGGGCGCAGAACCACCGAGACCGCTGAGGAATCGGAAGATCATCATCTGTGTCCCGTTCTGAGCGAAGCCGCAAGCCAAGTTGAACACTAGGTAGAATGCGTTCGTGGCTTGTAGCACGGGTACTCGGCCAAAGATCTCGGATAGTGGACCAAACAGCAGAGGCCCGAACGCGAATGCGAGGATGAAAAGCGACAACATAAGCGTCTGATCGATCTCCTTCGTTACCCCAAGATCCTTGCTCATGAGAGCAAGACAAGGCGCAATCATCGACGACGTGACAGGCGCCATAAGAGTAAACAGCGAGACCAAGACCGTAGCAATCCACTTCTTGCGCAGTGGCCAATTGGTAGGTCGCTCGAGATCATCAGGACCACTCCAGCGAACAATATGATCGTCCTTGACCGAGCGAACTGTCGATTTGCGTCTGAGTGTGGCGACATGCTCCGGTGGCGTCGGCACAGGCTCGGTAAACAGTTCCATGATTGTGCTTTTCCTTCGTGGTCGGATTTCATCAGATATGAAAGCCTCTTGCATACCACGACTGATGCCGTGTGCTTCGTCCGAAGAGGCTGTGTCTTCCATCTCGTATTCCTCACTCTCGCTGATCGGTATTGGCTGGAAGGTAGGTTCATCGTGAAGGTGGTAGGACGAGGCGATCTTGTAGGGGGATGCGGAACTCGGCGCTTGGAGGGTGTTTAGTCGAGGTCGTGGTGGTTTGGAGGTTGTGCGGCGGCGGTTGAGCGCGTTTGAAGGTGAGGAAGAGCTGGGTTCGAGGGAGTTGTTGCGCTCGAGTGTGTCTCGGTAGGTGGGGAAAGATATCTTTTCTGTCATGGCTTTCGAGAGGATGATAGTGTGTGAATTCCAGACTCAGAGGGGCATCAGTTGATGATGTCTGGTACGCGCTCAAAGGCTGTCAGGTAGGGATATAGGATCTAGGATATTAGGAGACAAGAGAGGAGATTCTAGGATGAGGAGAGGAAAGAGAGAGAGAGTCTTAGGAAGATGGTAGATGCAGTCGATGCTTAGGAAATATTGGTTGCAAATGACAAACTCATGAGAAACATGGCACGAACTGTTTCGTTCAGCCTTGGCATTTGTGCTTGACAGAGAAGGAAAGTGCGATCGAGTAGCTGGTCAACCATTCCTACCGTCAGTCAATGGAAGAACTGCAAAAGCACTCATCGAGCTTATGCCCACAGTTCCTGGAAGAGTGAGGTGGCCCTTTCCAATTTCCGATAGTGCTCTGATACTTGACCAATGCTGGACTTCTGCACGCCTAGGAACGCACCCTGTCAGCAAGGTCATTCTAATCCTCATTCATCACTGTATCTGTCCTCATGCTTTCGACCTAGTCAACAACCTCATCTCGGACCCCGTCATTCACCTGCACAGCCTCCACCTTCTTCTTTTTCCTCATGTCAGGCCATCCCATGCCCCACGCCACAATACCACACATAGCACTAATCGCTGTCACCAGATAGAAGACCCTTCCCAAGCTCTTCGCGTACGCTTCCAGGACTTCAGTGAGCTGCGCTCCCTGCAAGTCTGCGCGGAAGCCATACGCACCTGCAGCAATGATGGCGTCTGCATCAACCGTTGGTGCATACACTGGGATCAGGCGGTGCAGACTGTTTGTCAGGATCGTGGCTGAGAAGGAGAGATTCAGTGCCGCAAAGAGGGTGGAGATGAATTGGACGAGTCCCATGGCGAGAGGAACCTGCGCTGGCGTGACTGTGGCTTGCGCCGCGAGAATAGGCATCTGGATTCCGAGGCCAGAGCCAACGCCGATGAGCACGAGATAGCCGACCCAGTGACCGGTAGAGGTGGATGGAGCGATGGTGGTGAGCAGACCGGAGCCGATACTGGTGAAGATGGCGGAAGCAAGCATGAAGGGGATGTAGTACCCGACGATGGAGACGAGGATGCCGGAGATGACGACGGCGAAGATCTGCGTGATGATCATAGGCAGGAGGGAGACTCCGCTGAGAGTTGGGGAGAATCCTTTGACACTTTGGAAGTAGATTGGCAGGTAGTAGCTTGTTGCGATGAGGCGAGCCACGAAGAAGCCGAAGACTAGGGAACTGCAGAGGATGGTTGGCTTGCGAAGCAGAGTTATCGGGATGAGCGCGTCGTCCTTTTTGTACCAGAACCAGGTCAAAAGTACAAGGAACGTGCCGCCAAATCCGCAGAACAGCCCGATGATCATGGAGCTGTTCCAGCTGTATTGATTTCCGCCGTATTGTAGGGCTATCAAAAGCTGGACGGTGGCGCCGGCCAACAGGGTGAATCCAATCAGATCGAGTTTTTTGGGTAGATCGCGTAGGACGGCGATCGCTTTCGGCTTCTCTACACGCTCGGGAATATTGATGAACAGCAACACCGCGGCTACTACAGCACCAATCGGAAGTGAAAGGTAGAAACACCTGGTAATAGTCAGCTGTGAAAGTGGACCTCAGCGGAATTCAGCACATACCAACGCCAGGTACTATACTGTGTCAAGGCCTGGAAGATCGTGTCAGCTAGATTGTCACAAGCTCGTTGAGGTTCATCACGCACACCACCAACAAGTGGTCCACAAACGAGACCGAGTTGCGCCAATCCTGTAAGCAAGCCAGTGAAGAACGCACGTTTGTGCATAGGAGCGACAAGAGCCATGATGGTGAATGCTCCGACATAGATGCCACCGCCGCCTAAACCAGCTACTGCCCTTCCGACGATGAGCATTGCTGAAGACGTCGCAACACCACAAAGCAAAGAACCAAACTCGAAGACGAAGATGAACCCCATGAATGTCCACTTTGTGTTGAGATTGGCGTACAGCTTTCCAGCAAGAGGCTGCATCACTGCTGAGGCAAGGTTGTATGCTGCACCGTACCTAGGGTGCTCATGTCAGAAATGCTGGAGACAGGTTGATGATTTGACATACCAGCCCACGTCCTCAAGAGACTTGAATTGAGAGGTGATCTTGGGCACAGCCTTGTACAGTGTTAGAAGAGGTGAATACTGGACAGACAGGATAGCACTAGACTCACAGTAGCGACAATTGATGTGTCTAGCATGATCAAGAAGCTTGCCAAAGTGATAGCAGCCATGATTGAAGCAAGCGGTAGCCCAGTAACCCATTGGGTCTCTTCTTCTCCACTGTGAGAAGTGTCGACATTTGTTTCGGTGATAGCGCTTTGCTTCTCGGGACTGGTAGCTGTGAGTTCCACCTCTTGCTTCGTGAATGTGGACATTGTCCGAAATTGATCGGATAATTGGCAAAGACCTTGAAAGGCTACCTCAACGCGAAGGTCACTTGCCAGGTCTGTAGTGCCAGGTCATTCAGGCGATTGGCAGGAGACGCTTTATATGAGTGCCGAAAGACTGGACACTCATGTTGTGACGGACTCGACAAACCCGGAGTGTCCGTCGTGATCGAGTGCATGGTGCCATCCTGTCCTGCTGCACTTACTGCCACAATCCACGATCAATACAGATCAGGTTGTTTGTGGTTCGTTACGAGCCGCCGGAGGCAAAAGTCGTCACGTGCCATCACGGACGGGATTGGCAAACCCGTACCCGGCGCATGACATCGACCCATTCTCTTATCGACTCTTTACATTTGGGATCAAGAGCTCTGGAACTGACGGAGGAGGTGATAAGGTACTCCCGGTATGTCGAGTTTTCACCGGGATGACACAATATCGAACCCTGCTGGTTACGGTAAGGCCTGTGTTGCTTGCGTGAAGGGGAAGACCAAGTGTCTATTCAAGGAAGGATGCCTCGTCTGCACGAGATGTGAGCATCTAGGTCGAGACTGTCGGCAGCCAAGCCCAAGCAGTGCAAGAAAAATACTCAAGAGAAAGGCTGATGATCACGGGCATGATGTGGTATCGAGCAATCGCATAGCAAGGCTAGAGTCAAAGCTGGATGGTCTAGTTTCGATACTGTCTTCTGGCATAAAGTCTGGCGCGGTTGCAATGGCCAGCGATACGGGAGACGCTATCTCCCAACTGATGCGTGCAGAGGAGCCACCTGCAGACGACGAAGCCACAGAAACATCATACTCGGGGACGCGAGATTCACATTCACACGGTACCTCTGGGGCGCCACATCCTAGCAGCCCAGCTTCCGAGCAGATGCTTGGTGAGTTCAGAGAAGCGATGACAGGTCAATTCCCGTTCATCAATCTGACAGAGGGCTCTATCCAACTGCACCAACAACAACCTTTTCTCTGGCTCTCCGCTATGGCCATTGGCTCAAAAGCCATACAACAGAAGCAAGAGCTGAGTATCAAAATCAGAAACACCCTGATCGAGGAGGTACTCTCCAATCAGAATAGGAGTCGGGAACGAGCATTAGATCTTCTGCTTGGTCTCATAGCATACGCTATCTGGTAAGTCAGTGGTCTTGCTGCTAGCCACGGTACTCGCTTCTTCGCGGCCGCCCTGAACACGCAGGGCCTTGTCCAGCACGTCTTTTTGACTGCGTTCACCCTGTTTCCTGATGCTGGGGTTGGTTCGAGACTCTTGGCGGCACGCTTCAACATCGGACCAAGACCTAGAGCCGTGTCGTATCTCAACGTTGATGTCAGATATCCTACGTGCTGGCGGTATTTCCTGCAGTACTCTCCCCGTGTAAATCGAACCCGAGACCAACAGGCCATTCTTCTTTCTTTTACCATGTACTTTTCCTGCTGAACTGCAACCTCTTCTACGACGGCACTCTTCAGTCGCCTCTCAACACTTGGAAGAGACACTGATCCTACCTTTGAACAGGTCGCCACAACTTGGCTCGAAAGCTTTGTTGAGCAAACTTACCCAACTGGCCCTTAGTCTCGTATTCGAGCTGGGACTGAACAGGGCACCAGAGTATACACCGTTGATCCCCATTGGTTGGCCACAGCTAACAGCACCGTCAAATACTCCAATAAGATCAATGGCAGAACGACGAGCAGTCCTTGCCTGTTTTTTCATAACTTCTCAGTGCGTCATATCACTGCGATGAAACACAAAAAGATTGACACTTACGACAACGCACAGCATTTCCTATCATTCTGCAAAGGTCGACACACTTCGCTGGACACCACACCTTGGCGAGTGCCTAGAAGTGTTATCTACACAGTCAGAATGGGCTGGTGACAGAACTCTCGTACAGCTTGTGCGAATGCAACTCGTCATCGAGCGTATGATGGTGACGGTCTTGTATCATGACACCATGGATGTAGCCAGCCCCTTGCTTCCACCATCAGCTTATCTGCATGCGTTGCATGCAGACCTTGCGACAGTTCGAGCACAGTACACACCTGATGATGATGCCGCCGGTTTGTCGTTCGAATATCGTGCCACTGAGTGACCGCATAGGCTAACGTCACGGTAGATATCATCATGATGGGATATCACGCAACTGGGTTGGGTATCAATGAGGCCACTGCACTTAGCATCATGGCTGCACCATCCGCAATCACGCTGCCGCAAGTCGACTGCCTCCACGTCTGCCTGAAGAGTGCACGATCGTGGTTCGATGTCCTCTTCAGGTTACCACTGCGTGTGTATACAGACTTCGCCTTCTTCACGATGGGTCGTGGTCTAAAATGTCTGAACATGTTGCTGAGATTGTCCACTTTCGAAAATGCTGGTTGGGACAGGAAAGAGGCTGCATTGTCGTGCGCTCCACTGGACATACTCGACAAACTCATCGCCAATATGGAGCAGGCAGTGTTCGTTGCTGGGTTCGATGATACAGGAGCACAGGAACCAAACGTGTTTGAGACATGTATTAAGACCTTCCAGACGTATCGTGCGGGATATGTTGCACAATTAGGCGGCGCAGGTACTGCTGATACGAGAACTGGTGGTGCTGCCGCCGGAGAGGGTCTGCCAACACCACAAATGTCCGTAGATGACAATGTTGCAGGCATCTGGGACGATCTGGCTACTAACGACTGGTGGCTCAGTCTTCTAGATCAGCAATATGTATAGCATGGTTATGTCTGGTTCCTAAGTTTCAAGCTGGCGAGGGATCCTGGGATGACTCTCGCCAAGCATGTTACTGTACTAGATCAGAAGTCTGAGTAGAATCCCGATGGCACTCTCCCCAGGATTCTTTCAGACTTCTGCTCTGTGACAGTATGTTCTGATTGTGCATATGATATCGCCTTCGGTGAAGTCCTAGGGAGAGTGCCGAAGCGACTTTGTCTGCATAGTGTGTTGAACTTCGCTAGCAGTCTGCAAGCAAGTGTCTAAATCTTAAAAGTCTGCTTGGAGAGTGCCGTAGGTAGTGATATTATGTTTCCTCTTTCGTCTATCACAAACAAAGCGGACTGCAGAATCCGGCCCCACAATTCAGGCACATTACCAGATCTCAGAAGATAAGGTTTTCCGTCAACGAATCAGCGTCTTCGACCTCACCTCGACGTCTTTCCCAAGCAAAAGTGGTCAACAAAGTCCATCTTGGGCATCAGAGGCAGAAGCTGAATCGGTTAAAGTGACTATACTGTCGACCTTGAAGAGCAAGAGCATATTGTGTTTGCGTATGGTGAAGTGTTTCAGAAAGATGCCCATCAGGGAATGCCATGTGAATCTTCCATCAGCAAAGCCACCGTCTCGCATCTCCATCCAGGCTTTCCGCTGACTGCTTATCTACCTCCTACTCATCTCACATGCCGTGTGCTGTAAATCGCTCATATACTGCAGTCGAAAATGCCTCATTGTTTGCTGGCTGAATGCGAGCCTCTCAAGGATCACGCAGACCGGGTCGTCCAAAGTCCCACTCGTGCTGGCTTCTAGCTGCTCGGAATGTTCTGTCGGTGTGAGCCTCTGCTGTAGATATATGGATCAGTTGAGCCTCTTAAGCTAGTCGTGCCTTAAAGATATCTTTCGACGCACGCGCTGTTGCTTTGTCTGCTTTTTTAGTGCTTTCGCAGTTCCTTCGTTGTCATCGTCTACATCGCCCGCTCCCCTCGCCATCGCGTCCTCTGAGACCACTGCTTAACGAAGTCCGCAACCTTCCAGACCATCGACAGCGCCTAAAGAGACTCGCGCTCGAACTCTGCCAACAAGAACGCCTCTCCGGCTCACACTTCATCCTAGCTTCTGCAGGGCATGTCAACAATTCGATGGGAAGAGAGTGATCCAGCAAAGGGCTATGTGCCTCAAAACAACTCCGGCGCAAATGCAGTCTTTCCGATGCGTCGCCTTTCAAAAGCGCAATCTTTCGACAAGAAGAGCTTGACGAGCTCCTATGATGCCGACGATGATGAAGATCCTGGTGAGCACAATGGTCCAAGTTTCAAGAGCAAGATGACTGACCCAGACTAGACGTCCGCCGGACTCAGGACTTTCCTCACAAGCAGGTAGGTCATCTCTTCTGGATTCTCAGGAACGGTATGCTGACTCTGTTCAGGTCTTCTCTGGCAAGCTCCTGTTCTGGCTCGCATACCAATCAACCGGTGTCATCTACGGCGACATTGGAACCAGTCCCCTCTACGTATACTCCGGTATCTTCAGCAGCGCTCCCTCTCGAGAAGATCTTGTCGGTGCATGTTCCCTCATCATCTGGTCACTCCTGATGATGGTCACTGTAAAATACATCCTGGTAATCCTGCACGCCGACAACGACGGCGAGGGTGGTTCTTTCAGTACTTACGCCCTTCTTGCCCGCTACGCCAACATCAGCAACCGCGACCCTCGAGAGGCAACCATGATCAGAATGGAGCGCCATCATACAGGCGACTTAGGAAAAGGTGGAAGCACAGTCAGGAATATCTTTGAGCGGAGCAAAGTTGCACGTAACGTTCTCAAGGTCATCGGTTGTCTTGCTGTGACGATGGTGCTCTCGGATGGTATCCTGACACCAGCACAATCTGTTCTTGGCGCTGTGCAAGGTATTGAGGTCGTCAAGCCGGACATCTCCCACTCGGTTGTCGTAGGCGTGACCTGCGCCATCTTGATCCTGCTATTTGTGATTCAGCCGCTTGGTGTCAACAGGATTGCGCCGGCTTTTGCTCCGATCGTCATCATTTGGTTGGCGTTCAACGCAGTCTTCGGCATCTACAACCTGGTCAAGTTCGATCACACAGTTCTTGAAGCGTTCAATCCTGGTCTTGGCTTCGAGTTCCTGATTCATCATGGAGAAGATGGATGGCGATCGCTTGGCGGTGTCCTTCTCGCTTTCACTGGTGTGGAAGCACTATTCGCCGATCTAGGTGCTTTCAGCATGCGTGCCATTCAGATCAGCTGGCTGGGATACTGTCTGCCATGTCTCCTGCTTGCCTACATCGGACAAGCAGCATATATCTCGTCCAACCCAGAAGGATACTCGAATCCATTTTTCAACGCGGCACCACCAGGAACTGTCATTCCTGCATTAATCATTGCAATTCTTGCAGCTATCGTTGCTAGTCAGGCTATCATCACAGCGTCGTTCCAGCTGGTGACCCAGATCCAGAAGTTGTCGTACTTTCCCCAGATCAAGGTTGTTCATGTTTCGAAAATCTACCACGGTCAAGTGTATGTTGTCTTTCAATCGTCACTCTTGTTATGACCTTGCTGACTCCAGACCAGATATGTACCGCTGGCGAACTGGCTCCTCATGATCGGCACGGTCTTGGTCGCCGGAATCTTCAACAACACCACCGCCCTCGGAAATGCCTATGGTGTCTGCGTTATGTTTGTCACTTTCTTCGATACCTGTATGGTCACATTAGCTGCCATCTTCGTCTGGAAGTTCTCTCCCTTCGTCGTCGTCCTGCCGTGGCTCACCATCGCGCTCATGGACGGCGCTTTCCTCTCCTCCGTTCTTACCAAAGTCCCTCAAGGAGCAGTAAGTCAACATTGCACTCGCCACCTTCTCAACATAGCTAACCTTCGCAGTGGTTCACGATCACCCTGGCTGTCCTGCTCGCCTGCATCCTCCTCGAATGGCGTTTCGGCAAAGAGCAACAATGGGCCGCAGAGGCCGCCGACCGCTTCCCAACCTCCCATTTCATCAAACGCCGGCGCGACGGCCGCCTTCAACTAACCGAGCGTCAAGGCGGCACGGTCCTCTCCAGCATCAACGGCCTCGGCATCTTCTTCGACAAAGCCGGCGAAACCACTCCACCAGTTTTCAGTGCATTCGTCTCCAAACTCGCTGCGGCGCCGGAAGTCATGATATTCTTCCATATGCGCGCCCTGGATCGGCCGAGCGCGGACGAGGAACAGAGATATCATGTCTCGAGATTGGGGATACCGAATTGTTATCGTTTGGTGCTGAGACATGGCTTCAATGACCAGGTCATCACAGAAGACCTTGCCAGCGTCATCTACGAGCAGGTCCGCGCCTATATCGCAACCGGACCCGCCCCGCGCGTGGCCACTTCCTCCCACAGCGACGATGAAGACCACGCCATCCACCGCCCCGTCATGATTGACGGGCAACCCGTCGTCGACGTCCCCTCCTCCACCACCTCATCCTCCGACGCCAAACCCACCAACAAGGCTATGCCCAGCATTGCCGAAGCAGAAGCGCAGCGTACGGCTGACCTCGCGCGCCTCGATGCCGCGTTTAGCCATCAAGTGCTGTATGTCATTGGCAAAGAGGAGCTGAAGGTGAAGAAGGGCACGTGGTTGGGACGGGCGGTCCTGCTGAAGGCGTTTTTGTGGATGAGGGAGAATTCGAGGACGAAGGTGGCGGATTTGAGAGTCCCGACGGAGAGGGTTGTGGAAGTGGGGTTTGTGAAGGAGGTGTGAGGAGGGAAAGGTGATGGTGGGCTAGAGAGGAGTAGGGACGTCAGGGAGCGATTGAGTTAGACATGAGAAGGATGAGGAAAGAGGATTGGAGCGGAGAAGCATTTGTTTATACGGATTTACGACTCGGACGGCATGATGCTAGATGAGGTATATATCTCATGCGTCTTTTAGCAAACCATTACACATAGCTATCACATCATCATGAAAGTGTTCAAGCCTCAATTGCCTCACGCAATTGCCTCACCGAAGCATGTACAGTCTAAGTGGCCGATCTCGGCGATACGTGTCAATGAGGTATTTTCATCCCGCTCTGCATATATTGACACAATCACTTGACATATTGATAGAATCGCATGATCTTTGGCGTGTCTACATTTACTCTCATCTCAAAGATGGAGCTCCTCGCCGGGAGGCTGGTCACGTGCATGAACAAGTCATCACGACGGCAAGCGACGGGACGGGACTGGACTGAAACTATTCAACTCGTTGAAAAAGCTATCAGATTCCTGTGATACAGTATGCTATACAGAAGTGTGCCTGAGCCAGTCGAATCATAGCGATGCCCGTAAGGACACATTCTGTCGTCCCAAAACGCCCATGCCTCCTTCTACAACCATCCAGCGATCTCGCAATGTGCTCCGCTCAACTACTGTACAGTCCATGTTTTTGATGACCTTGGCAGGATATCGAGCTCAGCACCCTAGTGAGTCTTGCATTCTCCGAGTCCTGGTGATCGGAGCCTAGCCAAAGAAGACTTTCTGGCATCGGCCTGCTGCGCGACACATTGGGCAGCGCACAGTGTCAGTACCCTCTTCGACAGCAGGAAGCTGGTCAGCACAAGTCATACAGCAGGCGAGGTGGCCGCATGCAAAGAACGCGTTTGATTCGGCAGCGAAGCACACCTTGCACTGGTGGTAGCCGGGCCCGCCGGACATCGTGGCGACAGCCTCCTCGGCCGATTCGCTCCTGGAGGTCAGATTCGTAATCTCGATCCTCCCTTCCCAGAGCAAGTCGTGCATGGTCCCGATGAGTGCTTTGTAGTGTGCGGCTTCGGCTGTGCTGGCGAAATGGTCAGCTTGCTCTTTTTCCAGTTCTTCACGAACCTGGCTTAGCTCCTCGGTCAGCTCTTTGGCATGATCCATGTGGAAATTGCGAGCACTAAGCGCTTCTTTGAGTGCTCTGGACAGGGTGCCGACATTATATTTCATGTTGTGGAGGACTTCGAGATCCGTCGACATAGGTGCGTGACTCAAAGCGTCCGGCGCTACGAGCTCGGCCTTCGTCTGTTCGAGGACTTCCGCGAGACGTTGGTACTGTGCATCCTTCCTATCGGTTTCCCCCTCCAGCAGCTTCAGCATGGACTCGAGCCTTTCAAGCCCCTTTTGGAGATATTCGGGCTTCTGTAGCGTCGAGGATGTCTTGATACGGTTGATGGCGCCGGCGAGGTCTTTGATGAAAAGCTTGGTGATATTGAGTTTGACAACGGAAGATGACATGTTGACTGATTGAGTTTGAGATTAAGGTGATGTATGTTAAGATGAGAGGTTGGATAGAAATTGAGAAGTGTTGAGTATGGATGATGGACACATTCGGATGCGGAGGACGACACAGCTTTTAAGGACAGACTCTCACGATTCACTAACTCCTCATAGCCCGCACAATGTATGTGGTGTTTCAGTGCACAATGACTGCTGCTTGGACAGTGTCTTTGTTGTTCCACTTCACCATGGCAACTTCGAGATAAAGCGACGTTACACAAGGTACCACAACAGAAAGTTCAGAAGTCGACAAAGGCATATGGTCACCAGCGTGTGGTACACTCCTCGCATATCACGGATGAAACAAGCTCTGTAGGACTGTAAGCTGTGAGCTTACGTGCACGGGAAAGACTTCGTCTGAACAATACGCACCGCATTCCTCAAAACTGGAATCAAATTTGCCTATATACATGCACTGACCTGGACAGATATGCGTTTAGGACAACCTATTCCTCCAATCCTTCTGTGTCAAATCCTGCCATTCGACCGAAGCCCTACGGTATTCCTGACGACCTGATCCGTGATGTGTTCCCTCGAACGAAGCTCTCCCTGGCATAGATTTCACTTGATTGGATCACGGCACCCAGCACCTTGATGATCTGTTGCGCCCTCCGAGCCCTGGTGGCCGTCACCTAATCGAAGAGCACCTTCTTGTAGTGCCCTTCTTTCTGGCACTTAGGGCAATGTACTGCGGTACTCCCGGCGCGTTCAGGAAGCTGCTTCGCGCAGGCCATGCAACAGGCAAGGTGGCCACACGAAAAGAACGCGTCCGAGTCTGCGGCAAAGCACACTTTGCATTGATGATAGCCTATCTTGATCGCTCGATCGGATATCAGCGCGATTGCTGCTTCGGCCGCCTCGCATCTGGAGAGCAGCGTGCCGTTTTGAGACTCCGCCTCGAAGAGCTCGTCGTGCATAAGATAGACGAGTTCTTTGTAGCGCTTCGCGTCGGCAGTCTCGGTGGCATAGTCAGTCTTTGCTTGTGCTAGCTCCTCACGAACTTAGCGAAGCTCCCCCGTCAGCCTCTCGATGGTGGTCTGCATGCTGTGATGGTCTCCGAGCTCTGTCGAGAAGGGTTCGGGGCTGGGAGCCTCTAGCGCCGCGACAAAGCTGCGAAGGATTTCGAGGTCTCCTAACGTGAGCTCGTGGGAAGGAACCTCGGGCATGACAATCTTGCAGATGGCTTTGAAGTCTGCCATTGGGAGTTCGTGGCTGGGGTCGTCTGGCGCGACAAGCTCGACGTTCGCCTGCTCGAGGACCCACCCCAAACGCTGATACTCGGTCATTGCCCAGGCGGTATGGCCAATCAGTAGCTCCAGCATAGACTCGAGGTCTTCGAAGGTCTGTT
>Ga0268246_10000482_pt1 | contig 17028 bp, 22 predicted proteins | sample AgamicOrSfe_FD_200242 | JGI IMG/M metagenome (GOLD analysis project Ga0268246, IMG submission 200242) | Agave microbial communities from Guanajuato, Mexico - Or.Sf.e (v2) (version 2) | ecosystem: Host-associated > Plants > Phyllosphere > Phylloplane/Leaf | place: Guanajuato, Mexico | collected...
TCTGGCCGATTGCGGCTGTGTCGCCGGAGGGCCGGTTTGAGGCTTTTGGGGCGGGGGCTTTGAGCGTGGAGAGGACGGTCCAGTCCCGCGTGCGGGCGATGGCGATTGTGTTGTCGAGGGCAGCTGAGAGCAGTTTACTCGGGGCTGGGAAGGCGAGGGAAGTTACTGTCGAGGCGTGGTGGAGGAGGGAGCCGAGTTCGCGGTTTTGTGCTGTTAGTGGTGTGCTGGATATGGAGGAGGGCGTGTTGGCGATGTAAGGTAGGGGTTTCGGGGTTGGGAAGCCGGTGGAGGAGGAGACGGGGGCGGTGGAGATGACGTGGTAGAGGTTTATGCGCTCGTCGGTGCTGCCGGTCGCGAGGATGCGCTTTGTGGTTGGTTGGGAAGGGGTGGAGGCGGTGGGTGGGGAGATGGCCAGGCTGGAGATGGAGGAGCTGTGGGCGTGGAAGAGGAAGGTGTCGGTGAAGGTTACATCTGTTGGGTTGGAAGAAGTTGCGGTTTGTGGTGGTGGGAAGGTCGCTGTCAGGGCGTGGAGGACGCGCTCGTAGGAGCCGGTGATGATCTGGATGGAGATGGTCTTGGGTGGTGTAGGTGTCTTTCCTTCATCTTGTGCGGCGCGCTTGCGCTTTCCAATCTAGATGTTATCAGCTAACCTGGGTAAGATTTCGAAGCTTTGAGCATACTGTAGGGGCTGGAGTTGGCGTCATTGTTCGTGGTTGTCTGTTTTGGTGATGCGCTTTCCTGTCTGAACTTTTTTGGACGAGCGGGAATCGCATCGCAAACAACTCCGACAGGGCACTCATGGGTCACTTAAGGCAGGTCATAATGTGAGTAGAATTACTATATTGAGGCATTCATAAGCACCATTTCCTATCGTACATATTCCCCACTGATACCATGTCAGAGGTGAAGCCCATTGTCCCCTGCGTATCCCCATTCGTCCACAATCAAGCACCCAAAATCTCAGCAGCCTTATAGATCTGCCAAAACGCCAGTCCGCTTCCAAGAGCCCAGAATGTGCTCCTCACAAAGGATGTAGTGTGGTCCGCAATCTGAATGTAGGACACAGTGTACAACGATCTGATCAAGAACCAAGACCCGATGAAGAATGTGAGGCCGGTGGGGTCATCGCCGATAGCCTTGTTGCCGAGTCCTCTCAAAGACGCGCGTTCAGCCAAAAGACTGGCGAGCACGGCGACAGCGAAGAGTGGCATCTGCTCCTGGTTGTTGGATTGGGCATTTTCGGCGCGCTGGTACTTTTGGAATGTGGCATCGGAGACCTGGTAGAGCAGAGTTGTTAGTAGATACTTCTGACGAAACAGGCCGAGCCCCAGCTCTGTGTGTATGTCATGGAGGTTTCGTGTAAAGTGAACATCAATGAGCTCGAATAAGGAGCTCGGATTTTTTGGAGAGCAAAAATACTTACTTTGCCCTGCACTGCAGACGGAGACAGGGAAGCTTTGGGGTTGGCGTTGTTAGGCTTATAACCCTCAGCACCAAGGATGCTACCGGCGTACTTTGTGATGTTAGCTTTTGTATCGACAAGGCGATGTTTACAACAGTGTGAAGCTTACGACGTGAGGAACGACGGAGAAGATGTAGTAGGCGGGGATGGACAGAAGAGGCCAGTTGAGAGTTGAGGAAGACATGATGGCTGCTTTTACTTCTTTGCTGAGGCTGGGTATTGTAGTTCGGATCGTGCAAGGCGAGATGAGTTGATGTTGGATGACGGGATGTAGATGGTAAAGAAGAATAGGATCTTGGATAGAGATCCGATGACGCGCATCTGCGGAAGCTTTCTCCGCGTTTTGTAATACCACGTGATCGCGAGCTTCAATGGCAAGCTGAATACGGTACTTCAGACGGTCGCTACTACTAAGCACATCCAAGAAAGCCAGCAACAAACTCAATTAACCTTTGACAGCCGACTCAAGATGCCAGACCTTACAGGCAAAGTGATCGTAATTACAGGCGCAGCCAGTGGCATCGGCCTAGCCACAGCTACCAAGATGGCTTCCATGGGCGCACATCTTGCGCTGGCGGATATCGTGGATATTCCGCATGAAAAGATACCCACAATCACCGAGGAGCAAGTCCTTCTGATGTTACTGGTTGATGTCAGCTCGTCAGAGAGCTGCAATAAGTTTGTGAGGGATGTGCTGAACGATCTTGGCAAGATTGATCATGTCTTCAATTGTGCGGGCGTCAACCCAACCGTATATAACCTTGTTGACACCACGGACGACTACTTCCATAAACTGGTCAACACGAATCTCTTCGGCACCTTCGCCATAAGCCGGGCGTGTGTCCCGCATCTCAAGCCCGGGAGCACGATAACCAACGTCTCCTCGATCCTAGGCACAAAAGGCGCGCCGCTCATGTCCGTATACAGCGCGTCAAAGTGGGGAGTCATTGGCTTCACGAAGTCACTGGCTATGGAGCTTGGGCCGAAGGGCATCAGGGTCAATGCCATAGCACCAGGCTACATAGATACGCCGACAAATTCGGATGTGGTGGAGGGCGAGGAGGCGATGAAGAGAAGTGCGGCGAAGGTGGCGATGGGGCGGCTGGGCACGCCGGAAGAGGTTGCAAATGCGGTGGCATGGTTGATGAGTGATGAGGCGCGATATGTGAATGGTAGTGTCTTTGAGGTCAATGGAGGACTTGCATGAGTGGCCATGATGCTTGCGTGATGTTTCAGTGGACAACCACTCAACGGCAGAACCTCACTGGACATCTTGGAAAATTCTGGAGCACAGCTGGTCATGATCATATTCTCGTCCTGCAAAATCAAGGGTATATCGCGTCAACTCCGAGCATGCTGCAGATACCTAGCGTTTCTGCGAGCCGTGCAATCGCCGCCCAATATTACCGAAACAGACCGCACTGCAGAAGAGCACACTCGCAACCCATGTTGCGACTCCGATGCCTTCATAAGTGAGTCCGAGATTCCCGAGTCCAAGCGGCAGGTCTTCTGCTAGTCCCAAAGACACTGGGACGGTGCCGGACGATTCATTTGCGCCAGCAGAGGCCACTGAGGAGACGGTTGGGAATCGAGAGGCAGTAGGGATCATCCCAGGCCATACGATCAAGAGACCGGCCGCGCCCACAAAGCCAACGAAGGAAGAAAACAGGAAGCCATTCCGCGTCCTATCGGTGAGCCACCACAGACATGGGTTTGCAAGGGCCAGAGTCAGAGAGAGTTGGAGAGTGGATTGCCATGGTAATCGGCGCTAGGAAATAGTCAGTATTTGCAGGTTATCTAGCATTTCGCCTGGCGAACAAACAAGACTTACGATAGCGAACGCAACACCAACAAATGCGCCAATACTCCGCACGATGGGATTCCATTCAGCACCCAGACCTGTCCTCGTATTGTCTTCTCTGTTGTCTGTTGCTGAGTCCTGATTCTGACTCGTCTTCTCGCTCTCGCTGTGTGGTTGTGAAACTGTCGTGTCTCTATGCTTGACAGCCTGTGTTCCATATAGTCGGTCGAAAATGGGAAGCGCATTGCCCAGAACCACACCACTCGCACCCCAGAGCGGCAGATACCATTTACTATCCGTGTTGACGCCCTCAACCTTGACCGGGACCACAACCTGTTTGTCTTGTAGTTGTGTAACCAGAATGCCGTAAGCAACTCCAATGACAAAAAGTGCTACTGCTCTCAGGACGATGCCCGGAATGTCTCTCGTCATCGACTTCATCCTATGATCGTGACTCATTGCCCTCGGCCTTGCCATACTCTTGTCCATCGTGTTTCCACGCCGCTTTCCATCTCCCTTTGCATCCTCCATCTCTGTTCTCCTGCTCTTCCTTTCCGCCTCTCTTGCCAGCTCGGCCATACTAGCAGTCATAAAAAAGCTCGATGTGTTCTTTCCTCCTCCACCAGAAAGTCTTTCCACACTCGGACTCCTCACCGGCGTCTGTGCACCGGTGCCATATGGTGTCAGGCCTGAACGGCTAGCCTCGAGACTTTGCGGGTCGTAATTCTCACGGCCTTCGGGAGAATAGATACCAAACAGAGCAGAAGAGGTTAGATTGAGCACGGAGCGTGTCTTTTGGCCAATGCCGCCGGATGGGCTGGCAAGCAAGTCGGAAGTGGAGGATGTCGGCGTATTCGGAGAGACACGCGGAGAATGTTTTGAAGACGCTCCATCTGTAGTGAGAGGTGTCATTGAAAATGTGCCAGGCCGCCGAGGCTGCGGTCGGCGGATGTGCTGGTCATCCTCAGCCATGTTTGAGATGAAGGATAGTAATATATGTCAGAGATCCAGACGTGATTTGACCAGGTCGTAAGACTCGATAGTGCAAATCTGAATGACTAGATTATCCAAGACTTCAAAGATGAAAGCAAAGTGTCAGAGAGACTGTAAAGAGGGGTAGTCTCGGCGTGAGGTGTAAGATAAGGTACCTCTGTTGTAATTCAGACGAGAGCAGGAACCTAACAGCACATGTCGACGCAAAAGTGAGCCATGTGATGTCAAAGCTCAAAGGATCCGTGAAACGGCTGGCGGCCGGAACAAAGGGCGGGGGTAGATCATGATTGGATGTGCTCTCGTATGCAGCTGGACTCTATATCACTACATGCGCTCGTCAAAAGACATCCTTCAACCCAGCATTCGTGCTCCTTCAGCGCCATAACATATGCTTTCATGCCCAGCTCATCAAGATATGTCGACAGTGCACAATCCTGCTTGCATGCTCTCATGGCGGATTCGGATCCGGCTTTGTTGCTCAAGACTCAATCGGCTCGAGGATAGTACCGTTCAGGATGGTCGCCCAGCCGATGAGACGCCAATGCTCTAGAATACTGTTAGCTCGGCCCCCGATTGAGGTAACTGCTGAACTTACTCTCGATACGTCTGCTCAGCGCGATCTTCTCCTTGACCTCCGTGCATGCTGGACTTGTCAAGCTGAGCTTGGCAGCGTCACCCTTCACGGCGATAACCTTAGCACCAGTCGCAGTACTTCCGATGTTGACCATGAGAATCTCGTTCTTTGCGAGCTTAGCAACCTTTGCTTGCTTTCCATCGGCGGTCTTGACACCGAGCAATCGCCGCAGCAAGAAATAGTTGACCTCAATCTCCGTGTATATCGATGGTAGTTGGCCCTTCAGACCGAGGACGAAACCGACCAGACGATCGGCACGGCAAAGTGTAGGGTCAACGCGAGTTCCAACACCTGCGATACAGTTAGCCTAGTTTATACCCTGGAAAAGCTTTCTCACTGACCGATCAGTCCACCTGGTACAGCGAACTTCAGGTCGTTGTGCTCAGCAAATAGCGTGACCACTCTACTGAAAATAGGCTTGCACTGAATCTTGCCCTGCGAATCTTTCGACACAATACCAGGTCTAATCTCAATCTCATCACCAAGCTTCAGCACACCGTTCAAGATACTGCCACCAGCGACACCTCCCTTAAGCTCCTCGATTTCCGCACCAGGCTTGTTGACGTCAAAGGAACGAATGACAATAAGTCTTGGTGCTGCAGTAAAGTCGCGTGGTGGTATAGGAATGCTTGTGATGAGATGCTCAACGACGGCGTCGACGTTGAACTTCAGCTGAGCGGATATTGGGATGATGGGTGATCCGTCGGCAACTGTTCCGCGGATGAATTTGAGAATCGATTGATAGTGCTGGTCCGCTCCCTCCTCCTTCATTAGATCCACCTTGTTCTGCAATATGATGATATGGTTCAACTTCATGATCTCAATGGCTGCGAGATGCTCAGATGTTTGAGGTTGAGGGCAAGTTTCGTTTCCGGCAATGAGAAGTAGTGCAGCATCCATGACTGCGGCTCCTGAAAGCATAGTACTCATGAGAATATCGTGACCAGGGCAGTCGACGAACGAGACGTGTCTGAGGAGCTTCATCTGGCCGTCACATCCTTCTCTTTCACATTGTGGGTTGACCTCCTTCTCACTCTTGTAACTCTTGTAGCATGTGGGCCGCGGGCATTCGGGATTTTGGCACTTATATAGCTTTGCGTTCGCATATCCCAACTTGATCGTGATATTCCGCTCCAACTCGTTCTTGAAGCGGACTGTTTGTACACCTGATATTGCTTTCACCACCGTACTCTTTCCGTGCGCGACGTGTCCGATCGTTCCAATGTTGATGGTCGCCTGTCTCGAGATGATTTCGGGTGATAGCGGTGTGAGCTCCTCCACATTGATGTCCTCTGGGTTTGGCTGCTCTGGCAGTTCTGGTCGTGGTGCGGCGGCGAGGGGTATAGATGCAGATGCTTTTTTTAGTGCGGATCTTGGCTTGTGGATGGCAGCGTTCTCCGGTGCCTCAATATCCGAATCGCCTGCGCCGTCACTGTTCCCGCTGCCTTCATCGTCTGAGAAGGTGTGGCCATTGCCGTTCGTGATAGGATCCTCGATTTCGGCCATGCTGGGTGGTTTCGCCTATTTCTGGTGCTAGGTTGTGGCGCGGTGAGTCAGAAGATCGTGTAAGTCACGTATGTCGTGAAAGTAACAAGGTCTATGGCTGGGTTCACTAAGTCTTCCTGTCCTAGATTCGCAGGTAGATGTTCGAAGTCACTGTACTACGAAATGTGACTCTTCGTCCTTTGCCCGCCCGCGCATCCCACTTCTTTTCCTGAGATTCCGAACTGGGAAGGTCTAGCCGCAGAGACGATATAAACTATTTTCTTGCCTTGATCCTAATTGTTTCTTCTTCACAAAACAAACGCAAAAAATCACACCTACTTAAAAAGCAGTCTCAATTCGAGAGATCCGTTGTCTTTGACAATGCGCGAACTCCATGAGAACGAGACCCGTCTGTAGAGTGGAGAAGGAAAAGAAGCAGATCTTGGGTGCGTTGTTATCCAGTTTCGTATGGATATCGACGCAATGATTTGCCTCATATGCTATCAGCTTTGTATGGCTATGGATGGCTTGTGACCGCGCAGTGCTTCGAGCGATTCTGCACTACGAGAATATGCCATCAAAAGAATGTCAAAAGAAGATACAATCGATTCTTGCACGAAGTCCTTTTCTCGGTCATTGCTCCATTGCTTTACTTCCATGTCTTGGCTCAACCGGTGATAGTGTGCTGGCTCTGCTGAGGAGCGTTCATCGGCTCACTTTTGGGGCTTTACTATGTACAGTCTTCAATACAGACTCATCACATCCAACCCCCCTGCTGTTACTTCACCTGCTGTTGCGTTTCAGTATTCTTGGTCTTCACTACTGATTCAATACCTTTTCCACATCCAGGATGGGCGTCCCCGAACCTCGCCGCCCACGTTACTTCCGATCTCTCATGGTCACGTCTCGCATCCGTAGAAAGGTCTGGAAACGGTGGATGGATATCGTTGCAGAATCATGTATGCTTTCAGCTGGAATTGGGTATTTGCAATCCTCTCTGTTGGATCGTGAGCCATATAACCTTGTAATGTGTCAGGAACGGGATAGGCTCGATAAGGGTTTCAAGCTACTGCTGTAAATACTAGACTAGAGATGGGTGAAGACATACTAGTAAACGATTTGCTTCTACTTGTCCCTTCTCAGGTCTGCTTATGTGACTACCCTGCGTATACCAGCAGTAGCTTGAAACATGGAGACACTTCACAGATCAGCTCCGTAAAGTATGACCAACGCCCATACATACTCTCCATTGACACAACAACATCACTTCACGACTTTACGCCACGTCTGACGAATCATCTCACCCTTGATCACGCATTCACATACTCTACCATTGAGTACTCACTCGTTCAGTTCGTCCTGCCGCAGCGGCGCAATCTATCTACGTGTTAGGTCCTAGTCGCAAGACAAACACCAACATGGCGCCGCTTCCAATCCGCTTCACGGAGCTACTTCAGGTACACTGCTCACTATATCGTGGTTTTCAGGCTCCACTAATCACTCTGGCAGCTCACCTCCCATGACATCGCGGTTTGTCACTTCAATCCCTAGGGGTTTCCGTCGATACAATGGCACAGACTAACAGCAGCAACAGTCGGCATCTATCAGCTTCAACTCAACAGTGAGTGCCACGATTGAGCAAGGCAGATCCACGTGACTGATACCTACTAGACACTAGAGTCCGACCACTACATCTGTGTACGACAGAAGCTCGATGACAACGCGTCTCCCGAAGTCATCATCGTTGATCTCAAGAATGGAAACAATGTCATACGGCGACCTATCAAGGCCGACAGCGCCATCATGCACTGGAACAAGCTCATAATAGCACTAAAGGCACAGCAGAGGACACTGCAGATCTTCGATCTGGGAAACAAGTCGAAGCTGAAGTCTGCGACTATGAACGAGGATGTTGTTTTCTGGAAATTCTTTGATGTGAACACACTTGGTCTCGTGACAGATACCAGCGTGTACCACTGGAACATCTTTGACCAGACACAAGCTTCGCCAGTCAAAGTGTTTGAGCGACATGCCACTCTTGCTGTGCGTTACACAGGCACCTCGCTCAAACGATCCAGAAGCTAACGACCTCGCAGAACTGTCAGATCATCAACTACCGTGTCAGCGACGACGGGAAGTGGATGGTGGTGGTTGGTATATCTCAGCAGGCAGGGCGGGTCGTCGGTTCCATGCAACTTTACTCGAAAGATCGTGGTATCAGTCAAGCCATTGAGGGCCACGCCGCAGCATTTGCTTCAATCCGCCTGGAAGGCTCACCAGTCGACACCAAGCTCTTCACATTCGCAGTACGTACTGCTACAGGCGCGAAGCTTCATGTCGTCGAGGTCGACCACCAGGCAAGCGCGCCAGTATTTCCGAAAAAGGCCGTGGACTTGTACTTTCCACCGGAGGCAACCAACGACTTCCCCGTAGCGATGCAAGTATCTGCAAAGTACAGCATCGCCTATGTGGTCACAAAGTACGGCTTCATTCACCTTTACGATCTTGAGACTGGAACATGCATCTTCATGAACCGCATCTCCAGCGAGACAATCTTTGTTACAGCTCCCGACCAAGAATCTGCTGGTATCGTTGGTATCAACAAGAAGGGTCAGGTCCTCTCCGTTGCTGTTGATGAGAGTACCATCATATCATATCTCTTGAGCAATCCGGCCAACGCTGAACTTGCGTACAAACTGGCGTCCCGGGCAGGCCTTCCTGGTGCAGATAACCTCTACAACCAACGCTTTGAGCAGCTCTTCAGCTCTGGTCAATACGTCGAGGCTGCTAAAATCGCTGCCAACTCTCCTCGTGGCTTCCTCCGCACACCGCAGACAATCGACAGGCTCAAGTCCTTGCCTCAACAAACTGGTCAAATGTCGGTGATTCTCCAATACTTCAGTGTCCTCCTTGACAAAGGTGGACTGAACAAGTACGAAACCTTGGAACTGGCCCGACCTGTTCTTGCGCAAAGCCGCAAGCACCTGATCGAGAAGTGGTTTGACGAGAAGAAGCTCGAATGCTCTGAAGAGCTCGGTGACCTTGTCCGCATTCACGACGTGTCACTCGCCCTGAAGATCTACCTCGCAGGAAATGCTCCTCAAAAGGTCATCGCATGCTTCGCAGAGACTGGACAATTCGAGAAGATCGTGCCCTACGCTCAGCAAACTGGGTACAACCCGGACTACAACGCGCTTCTTCAGCATGTCGTCCGTGTGAACCCGGACAGAGGTGCGGAGTTTGCAACCAGTCTTGTCAAGGCTGAAACTGGACCGCTCATCGACATCGAGCGTGTTGTAGACGTCTTCCAATCACAGGCCATGTACCAGCAAGCCACCTCATTCCTGCTCGACGCTCTCTCCGCCAACAGCCCCGAACAAGGCCACCTTCAGACTCGTCTGCTTGAGATGAACCTAATGAATGCACCGCAAGTTGCAGATGCAATCCTTGGCAACGACATGTTCTCCTACTTCGACAAAGCGCGCATTGCACAGCTATGTGAAGGTGCTGGGCTCATCACGCGCGCTCTCGAGCTGACCGAGGACCCTGCTGCGGTCAAGCGACTGATCGTGCAGACCGACAAGTTGCCAGAAGACTGGATCAACAACTACTTTGGACGCCTCTCTGTGGAACAGTCACTCGAATGTATGAACGAAATGCTGAAGAGCAACATCCGTCAAAACCTGCAAACTGTCATCCACGTCGCTCAGAAATACTCTGATCTCCTTGGTGCTGCCAACATCATTGACCTTCTTGAAAAGTACCGGACTGCAGAGGGTCTCTTCCACTACCTCGGCGCTATCGTCAACGTTAGCGAAGACAAGGACGTGCACTTCAAGTACATCGAGGCTGCCACTGCCATGGGCCAGCTAAACGAAGTCCAGCGCATTTGCCGGGACAGTGCTTTCCTCGATGGTCAGAAAGTCATGAACTTCTTGAAGGAAGCCAGACTCACCGAGATGCTACCTCTAATCATCATTTGCGACCGGTTCAACTTCATTCACGAACTTGTTCTATACCTCTACCAGAACCAGCAGTTCAAGTCGATCGAGGTTTATGTCCAGCAGGTCAACCCATCTCGTGCTCCTGCTGTTGTTGGTGGTCTTTTGGATGTGGACTGTGACGAGAAGATCATCAAAGATCTCCTCCAATCTGTCAACCCAGAAGCCATCCCAATCGACGAGCTCGTCCAGGAAGTTGAGTCGCGCAACCGACTGAAGCTTCTCCTTCCCTTCCTCGAACAGACTCTTGCAAGTGGTAACCAACAGCAGGCTGTCTACAACGCACTCGCAAAGATTTACATTGGTTTGTTTGAGCACTCCTCATGAACAAGACTGAGCTAATATATGGACACAGACTCCAATAACAATCCCGAGAAGTACCTCCAGGAGAACGACCTATACGACACTCTGACAGTTGGCAAGTACTGTGAGAAGCGTGACCCTAATCTTGCCTGCATTGCCTATACCAAGGGTCAGAACGATCTGGAGTTGATCAGCGTTACAAATGAGAACAGCATGTTCAAGCAGCAATCGAGATATCTCCTGGAGCGTGCCGACCCCGAGATCTGGCACTACGTGTTGAACCAAGACAATGTCCATAGGAGATCTCTTGTGGATCAAGTTATTTCCACGGCAGTGCCGGAAGCTTCGGAGCCAACGAAGGTCAGCGTTGTCGTTAAGGCTTTCATGGAGAACGACTTGCCGGCTGAGCTCATCGAGCTACTTGAGAAGATCATCCTCGAGCCATCACCATTCTCGGACAATGCGATCCTGCAGAATCTTTTGATCTTGACTGCCATCAAGACGGACAAGGGACGTGTCATGAACTACATCAACGACTTGACTGCCTACAATCCTGAAGACATCGCCGAGAACGCCATTGCTGCTGGCATGTATGAAGAGGCATTTGAGATCTACAAGAAGCAGAATGACCACGTCTCGGCAACACAAGTGTTGGTCGACCATGTTGTCAGCATTGATCGTGCCCAAGACTATGCCGAGAAAGTGGATCAACCTGAAGTATGGAGCAAGGTCGCCAAAGCCCAACTTGACGGACTGCGGGTTGGGGACTCCATTGAGTCATACATTCGTGCCAGTGACCCAAGTAACTACAACGAAGTCATTGAGGTCGCCACTCATGCCGGAAAGGACGAGGAGCTTATTAGATACTTGAAGATGGCTCGGAAGACTGTTCGCGAGCCTCCGATTGATACCGGCCTTGCTTTCTGCTACGCGAGAACAAACCAGCTTAGTGAACTCGAGACATTCCTACGTTCTGCGAACGTAGCAGACATCGAGGTCTCTGGTGACAAAGCATACAGCGAGGGATACCACGAGGCTGCAAAGATCTTCTTCACTAGCATTTCCAACTGGGCTAAGCTCGCAACAACTCTTGTACACCTAGAGGACTACCAAGCTGCGGTCGAATGCGCTCGTAAGGCTAACAGCGTCAAAGTGTGGAAGCAAGTCAACGAGGCATGTGTGGCCAAGAAGGAATTCCGTTTGGCACAGATCTGTGGTCTCAATCTCATTGTTCATGCTGAGGAACTACAAGAACTTGTCAAGCAGTACGAGTACAACGGCTACTTCGACGAGCTTATTGCCCTGCTCGAGGCTGGCCTGGGTCTGGAGAGAGTCAGTAACTTTGGTGACCCGTCTGCAGCCTTTATACCTGCTAACAGATTGACTAGGCGCATATGGGTATGTACACGGCCCTAGGCGTTGCCTTGTCCAAGTACCACCCCGAACGGGTTATGGAACACCTTCGCCTGTTCTGGAGTCGACTCAACACACAGAAGATGCTCAGAGCCTGCGAAGAGGCGCATCTCTGGCCCGAACTGGTCTTCCTTTATGGTACGTTAAGTTCCTTTGTGTTAAATCAACTTACTGACGGTACTCTCCACAGTGCATGACGATGAGCCCGACAATGCCGCTATTGCGATGATGGAGAGAGCTTCCGACGCCTGGGAGCACCAATCTTTTAAGGACATCATCGTCAAGGTGGCCAACCTGGAAATCTACTACAAAGCGCTCAACTTCTATCTGCAAGAGCAGCCAACACTTCTCACCGACCTATTACAAGCACTCACACCAAGGATCGACGTCAACCGTGTAGTGAAGATTTTCGAGAAATCTGACAATATCCCCTTGGTCAAGCCTTTCCTCCTCAACGTTCAATCACAGAACAAGCGTGCGGTCAACAATGCTATCAACGATCTGCTCATCGAAGAGGAGGACTACAAGGTTCTGCGTGATTCCGTAGAGAATTACGACAACTACGACCCTGTCGACTTGGCATCACGATTAGAGAAGCATGATCTTGTCTTCTTCCGTCAAATCGCTGCCAAGATCTACCGCAAGAACAAGAGATGGGAGAAGTCGATCGCTCTGTCCAAGCAAGACAAACTCTTCAAGGATGCTATCGAGACTGCAGCGATATCCACAAAGCGTGATGTTGTTGAAGATCTTCTGCGATACGTATGTATTGGTCAAGACTCATGCCAAAGATCATTGCTAACATCTTCCCCAGTTCGTCGACATTGGCAGCCGTGAATGCTACGTCGGTATGCTGTATGCCTGTTACGATCTGATCGCTCTTGACGTTGTCATGGAGCTTTCGTGGCGCCACGGACTGAACGACTTCACCATGGTAAGTTGCGACATTACCTTTCTGCTAGAAGCATCACTAACCAACCTTGCAGCCATTCATGATCAACTACATGAGCCAGCAAGCATCCGCAATCGAGGGCCTCAAGCGCGACAACGAAGAGCGAAAAGCAAAAGACCCTGTCGCAACTCAGGACGACAACGGCCCAATCCTGGGAGCATCGCGACTCATGCTGACTCAAGGACCCATCGGAGGTGGAGGCGCTGCGCCGTACGCGAATGGCATCACGCCTCAGCCTACAGGTTTCGGGAGGTTCTGAGTTTCTAATTCGATGACGTGAAGGAGGTCTGATGTATACGGGGTCATATCCGGCGTCTAATGAAGGAAGTACATGAAATGGGAAAGAAGAAGGCGATAGAGATGCAGCAAATCATGTACTTGTATTATAGGTAGTAATCGTTACTTCTAAAAGCTATGCTGTCTTCTTTCCATGCACCTTGCGAGTCCAGCTTCATCTTGCTCCATCTCCCCTCCCACCTCGCGGCGTCGGTTCAAAGGCAGCATAATTCCCTCTGCGTCTCCTCGACTCGTGTTCCCTTTCTCCAGCTCACACCTCATATTTACATGCTTCCCCTTCCCCGCCGGCCTTACCCTTTCTACCCTCACTTCCCTACTAACTTTCACCCTGGCTAGATTCAATCACGGTCTTCCCTTCCGGTTCCTCCTCTACCTTGTCCCGATAACCTTTCTTCCACCCTCACTCCGCAAGAATGGCGTGGGAAAAGGGGTGAAGCCGGACGGCGAGACTGAAGACCCCTTTTCCCACGCCATTCTTGCGGAGTAAGGACGTAGCATTGCGAAAGTCACGCAAAGGTAGTGCGAAGGTAGTGCTATGTGGTTTGAAATCGGAGGTAGTGTATGCAGGGTCTAGTCAAGAGCACTTTGAAGGGAGCTAGCTCTAGTGGATGGTGGCGCCGCGGACAGGGGATATTCGAGGGTTGGGTGGGGATGGGGAGGGGAAGGGGAGCGTGCTCGGGACGCCTGGGCTACCTTGACAGAAGGCCTGCTGACTAACACCATCTTGGTCGCGATAGACGAGAGGCGAAGACGGGCAGATCCTGAGGTTCAGGTTGGCGGACTGATTGACTGAATTGATTCTGTTTCTGAGTTGCGAGAAGGGGTATCTATAGTCCTAACCTACTCCTATCCTGTCCATGTCATCAAAGTACTTCCAAACATCCAATGTCTTCGCATCCACTCCACTCCTCAATGCCATGCAGTGTCGTAATCTCATCAGTGTCGCCACCACCACCGTCTCCTCTTTCCGAACTTCGTCGACGCTCATCCAATGTTCGTCACCTCCAAGGCTCCAAGGCTCCAACACAACCATTCTCACCTCCCTTTCTACGCACCACCCTCTCTACGCACCACCCATTTCCAACTTGATCCCCTTCACACTCCTCCACTCCACAAACACCGCCCCGAAGAAGCTGAGTGCCGCTAATGCTACAGCGACGTAGAAGCACTGGTCCAGACTGTCACTGTATGCCTGAACAACGCCGGCCAGGTACTCTGCCGGCACAATCTTCCTCAGGTCAGTCGCGCCAGTGACAGCGACGATCTGTGCGCTGAACTGAGGAACCTGTTTTAACATGTTCTCGTATATCTTGTTGATGAACACGTTCTGTGCTATCGCTATACAGAGAGCACCACCGAATGTTTGCATGAAGATCACGATCGCGGTGCTATAAAAATCCCGTTAGCATCATCAAGGAACAGAGCAGTCAATGGTATCATACCCCGTGGCAATATCCTTCTTATCCAACACCGTCTGGACCGCCATCAACGGGCTCTGAATCCCACATCCGACACCAGCACCGTAGATGATCTGAAAGCCGATCCAGGCGCCTGTAGAGGTGTGCACGCCGAACGTGGAAATCAAGCCGGCACCGACGGACATGAGCACCGAGGCCAGGATGATCCAGGGGGTGTAGTAGCCGAGGGCGGAGGTTGAGCCGCCGGAGATGATGGAGAAGACGGTTACGGAGAGGACGAGGGGGAGGTTGCGGATGCCGGATTCGGTGGCGGAGGTGCCTTGGACGGCTTGGAACCACTATACAAATGGTTAGTATGAGGTGTGGGGAAGATGTAAGGGAGAATCAAGGGATGACGTACGATGGGGATGTAGTAGATAATAGCGAAGAAGGATCCGCCGAGACATGCAATGTAGAATGCACAAGCGCCGATACTCCTCTGGCTGATAATCCGCAATGGGACAGTAGCTTTGTCGCCCTTGTAGACTTGCAGGGCGATGAACATAGAGATCAGGACGCCGAAAGCGACGAAGAGACCGATGATCTTTGCGTCGTGCCAAGGGTACTTGCTGCCTCCCCACTGGAGAGCCAGAAGAACACAGATGATAGCTGGAACGAAGATGGCTGTCCCTTCAATATCCATGAGTGCGAGCTTGTCTTTCCAGCTTAGGTGGGCAACGTCCTGGCCGCGCTTGGGGCTGTGGAAGAAGAAGAGGATGAATGCGATGGTGATGGCGCCGAGGGGAAGGTTGATGTAGAAGCCTGTTCAGTGGTTAGCAATGCGTTCGACTCGGTATCTCATCATCTACTTACACCACCTCCAGGACACATGGTCGGTAAAGACACCGCCAAGAAGCGGTCCAGCGACTGATGCGATACCGTACATGCCACCGATGAGTCCACTGTATATCGGCCTCTTCGCCAACGGGACCGACAGCGCGATAATCAGCATCGCTCCGGAGAAGACACCCGCAGCACCCAGCCCGGCCACGGCACGCCCGACAATCAGCGCATTCGCGTTCGGCGCGGCTCCACACACCACTGAGCCGACTTCAAACAAGCTGAAAGCTGCCAAGTACACCCATTTCACGCTGAAGAAGGTATACAGCTTTCCAAAAAACAGCTGAAAGGCACACGCCGTCAAGAGGTACGCACTCCCAAACCACCCAACGTCCTGAATCGATCCAGGGAACTCCGTCGTAATCTTCGGAATCGCCGTCGCAATAATCGTGTTATCCAGCGCCATACACAGAATACTTAGACACAACGCCAGCGTAATCACCAACAGCTTGAACTGTCCCGGATATTCAGTCTCGTCCTCATCGTCTTGCGCCGCAACGGCGTCCTGTTTAGCTTCATCTAGCTTTTCTTCGGCGGTGAGGTCGGAAGGGGATCGAGAATCTGGGTGGGAGTGGATGTATTGGGGTTCTTGGGAGCCGGTGCGCTTTTCGGAGACGTCGAGGTTGGAGGAGAGGGTTTCGTCGTCGGGGTGCGAGGCGAAGGTTGCGTGGGACATTTCGAAACCTTCTTTGTTGAGGGTGAGGTCGGAGGCTGCGGGTGTCGAGAAGGGCGCGAAGGGCCTGGAGGGCGCCATCTTGTGCGAGGAGGTAGAGAGAGGTAGAGGGAGGCAGAGAGAGGTTGATAGATATCTAGGAGTGAAGGTGAGGCCGATAACGTGTATGCGATCGTGGTCTGATCTTCTTGTTGCTGGTGTTGCTGGTGGGGAAGGTGGGGTCTCTGTATCGGCGAGGGTGTATCGATCTGCGAACGATGCGGGACAGTGACTCTCCCGCTTTTAAGGCTAGAGTCTGGAATACTGTACGAGAGGTTTGAGAATTGTTTCGAGATTATAGAGACGAGATTGAAAGTAGAGACTGACGAGCAGTAGATGTAGTAATCCTCGTCGTATTCCTTTCTGCCCTCGTGCTCATGACTACAGATATTTCCCCCGATCGCCCGCCGGAGGAACTTTGACTGGAAGCTTGGCGAGCATTGCGCGCCTTCCCTGTTTCAGGAAGGTGTGTTCAGCCAAAGTGATGCATAAAATGCACTCGGAAGAGCCCTTAGCCGTGGTCCTCCTGAGCTTTCTGAGGATTCTGAGGGATTAGCACGCACGGTGAGTCACTCGGATTCTCCGCCAACCTTTCAGCCCCAAGGCTGCGCTGCAGTCAGCATGAAAGCACATACTCTCAGAGTAACAAGTACGGATGTTCAACGCGGGCATAGTGTC